>Ga0172380_10000142_pt1 | contig 151642 bp, 130 predicted proteins | sample Leawe162metaG_FD_119747 | JGI IMG/M metagenome (GOLD analysis project Ga0172380, IMG submission 119747) | Leachate microbial communities from a municipal landfill in Southern Ontario, Canada - Leachate well 162 metaG | ecosystem: Engineered > Solid waste > Landfill > Unclassified | place...
AGTGCTTGTGGAGCAGATTCACCTTGGGGTTCAGGGCCGCGCGCAGGACCAGCCACATGATCAGCTCCGACCCTTCCGAGCCGAACTGCTCGACATAGTCCTCGCGGCTCATGGCGCGATAGGGTTCCGGATCGGCGGCGATGCCGTCGAGCCAGGCGCGGTCGGCCGGCTGGTTGATGAAGCCGGCGCGGGCGCCCTGGAGCTGGTGCGACAGGCCGCCGGTCCCCATCATGACAACCCGTTCGTCGCCGGGCCAGCTCTCGATTGCCTCCCGCAGGACGACGCCCATGTCCCAGCAGCGTTGCGGGGTGGGGATCGGATACTGGATCGTGTTGACCCAGATCGGCAGAATCTTGACCGGCCAGCGCTCCGGTCGGCCGAAGAACAGCTCCATCGGGACCTGCAGGCCGTGGTCGACTTCGATTTCGCGGCAGACCAGCGGGTCGAAATGCCGCTCAACGAGCTTGTCGACGAAATGCCAGGAAAAATCGAACGCGCCCTCGAAGGGGGGAATGGCGCGCGGACCCCAGCCCTCGTCCACCGGCTGGTAGGTCTCGGCGACACCCACGGCGAAGGTCGGCACCTTGTCGAGGAAGAAGGTATTTCCGTGATCGTTGAAGATGACGACGGCGATGTCGGGTTTCGCGTCCCGCATCCACTGCTTGCCGAATTCGTAGCCGTCGAAGAAGGGTTTCCAGTCGGCGCTGTCACGCAGGCCCTTGTCGAGTGCCGCGCCGATCGAGGGAACATGGCTCGTCCCGATGCCGCCGATGATCCTAGCCATTGCGTTTCTTTCCCAATCGTTCGTAGAGAAAATCGTCATGCGACATGCCGGCCTGTGCGGCGCCGATCTGCGTGATCGGGGTCGGATCGACCGCCGCGATCTTCAAAATGAAAAACAGATTGCCGCCCAGCCGCACCATCTCGTGCCAGTCGCGCCGCATTACGGCCGCCTTTTCCTCAGGCGTCAGGCCGAAGCGCTCGAGATAGGCTTCCTCATTGGCCTTGAAGGCCTCGCGATTGGCCGGCTGGCCCAGCGCCATGGCCATCTTGTTGATTCTGTAGCCGCGGATCGATCCCGCGCGATCGAAAAGTGGCGTATCGGGTATGGCTTTCTTCTCGGGGATCGCTCCGCCAAATCTGCGGTGAAGCCAGTCGCAGATGGCGCTGGCAACGTCCTCGGCGCGCTCGACCGGGGCAAAATGTCCTGCGTTCTGGATGACGGCCAGTTCCGCGTCCGGCACCACCTCGGCGATTTCCCGGTGCTGTGCGATGGGGCTCCAGCCGTCCTCACGCGCCGCAACGAGCAGGACCGGGCACTTGAAATTTGCCATATAGGCGCCGGCATCGGGGCGGTCGAGCAGGGCGCGGATCTGGCGCTCGTGCACGACGGGGCTGGCGCGCAGGACCATGGTTTTCAGGTGGCCAAGCAGTTCCGTGTCGTCCGTGCGGGAAGGGGCGAGCATCGGTGGCAGCCACTGGTCGGCCAGCGCCGCCATGTCGCGATTGCCCAGATCGATCATCTGCTGACGCTTGGCTTCTTCGCCCTCTCGCCTGGGCTGATAACCCGTGTTGGCAAGTACCAAGCCGCGAATGCGTTCCGGCGCCTGCCGCGCCATCTCCATCGCAACGCGCCCGCCCATGGAGTGGCCGACGGCGATGAGATCGCCTTGGACCTCGGCGAGAATGCGTGATGCCATGGCGGGTATCGAGGTGTCATGCGTAACGTCGGCGTGATGAACCGGCATCAGCGCCCCTGCGGCCTCGGCGATCGGTCGCCACACGATCGAATCGGACAGCAGCCCCGGAATGAATACCAGCGTCGTCAAAACCATAATCCTCCCGACGCGAACTTGCACCGTGTATACAGCGGAGTCAACTGAATGTATACATTGTTCCGACAAAATTGCCGTGACGTGCGGAAATCTGTGCCAAATCCGCGGTCTCCTTCTCCTTTGTGAATACATGCAGAAAGGGCGGGCGGTCCGATTCTCAGGTGGCTTTTGTGATGTGCGGTACCAATGCTATAGAATCCCAAGGAAAATGAGGTGTATTCATGAAGGTTTCCGAAGTCGCAACGCATGGCCGCCGGGCGGTGATCGAGTTGCGCGAGAAGATCGTCAGCGGCGAGTTGCCGGGCGGCACGCGCCTGTTTGAGGTGTCGTTGGCGGAAGTGCTGGATATTTCCCGCACGCCGGTTCGCGAGGCGCTGTCGCGGCTGGCCGAGGAGGGGCTTCTTGATCGGCTGCCCAATGGCGGATTTGTCGTACGCCGCTTCGGCTATTCCGACGTGATCGATTCCATCGAATTGCGCGGCGTCATGGAGGGTACGGCGGCCCGGCTTGCGGCCGAACGTGGGGCGACGCCCGAGGCCCTGGCGCGGATCAGCGACGTTGTCCGGCGGTTGGACACCTGTTTCGGTCCGGGTGCCGATGAGGTCGACTTCGACGCCTATGCCGACCTGAATGAAGAGTTTCATCATCAGCTCGCCGGTCTGGCGGGCAGTGAAATTGTCCGGCGCGAGGTGGAGCGGGCGAGTTCCCTGCCTTTTGCATCGCCCTCGGCCTTCCTGCCCAACAAGACGGAGATCGAGGCCTTCCGCCGATCCTTGCGCTCGGCCCAGGAGCAGCACCATGCCATGGTCGAGGCCATCGCTGCACGCGAGGGTGCCCGTGCGGAATGGATCGCCCGCGAACATGCGCGGACCGCCCGGCATAATCTCGAATACATTTTCAGCCAGGACCCCGAACTGCTGCAGAAGATCCCCGGCCTGGCGCTCATCCATCGTTAGGCGAGCCGATCGCGGCAAGGACAAGGGGAGGGCGGCCTGAAGGCCGCCCTCGGCGTTTCCGGGTGTCTCGGCTTGGAAGAAAGGGGCTTGCATTCTCGTTCGTGATCGGCATTGATGTATACATCAATGGGCAATACTCAGGGAGGAGTACCATGGCCAATTCCAGTCTTTATGATGTTTTGGGTGAGAATCAGGATGCGGTGGGATTGTTGCGCAATTCCCAGGTTGGTATCTATGTATACCCTGTCGTTGCGGCCGAGTTCGCCAACTGGCGCTCGGAGCAGGCGGCCTGGCGCAATTCCGCCGTGCTCTTCGACCAGTCGCACCATATGGATGAACTGATCGTCGAAGGACCAGATGCGGAGACGTTCCTCGCCCATCACGGCATCAATTCCTTCGCCAATTTCGGCCTCAATCGCGCCAAGCATTTCGTGCCGGTCACACCGAACGGCCACGTCATCGGCGACCACATCATCTTCCGCGAGCGCGAGGACAAGTTCATTCTGGTCGGCCGTGCGCCGACGTCCAACTGGCTGATGTTCTGCGCCGCCTACGGCAAGTGGAATGTGCGCCTCAAGCACGATCCGCGCTCGCCGTCGCGGCCGGAAGGGGAGCGTGTGCTGCGCACCCATTACCGCTACCAGATCCAGGGTCCCGATGCGCCGAAGGTCCTTGAGCAGATGAATGGCGGCCCTCTGCCGGAGATCAAGTTCTTCCATGTCGACTGGATCAATGTCGGGTCGAAGAAGGTGCAGGCTCTGCGCCATGGCATGTCGGGCGCTCCTGGTCTCGAGATTTGGGGTCCGTACGAGGACAAGGCTTATATTCTTTCCGTCATCCTCGAATCCGCGAAGGCCGCCAAAGTCGATCTCGTGCGCTGCGGCAGCCGCGCCTATTCGACCAACACGCTGGAATCCGGCTGGATCCCGTCGCCGCTTCCGGGCATCTACACTGGTGACGGCATGCTGGCCGAATACCGCAAGTGGCTCGGCGCCGATAGCTACGAGGCGACCGGCGCGATCGGCGGCTCCTTCGTCTCCGACAATATCGAGGACTACTACGTCAATCCGTTCGAACTCGGTTACGACTTCTATATCGGCTGGAAGAAGGACGACTTCGTCGGCAAGGCCGCGCTTGAACAGATGAAGGGTCGGAAGAACCGCAAGAAGGTCACCTTCGAGTGGAACCGCGAGGACGTGCTCAAGGTCATCGCTTCCGGCTTCGAGGACGGCCTGCCCTACAAGTGGATCGACTTCCCGCAGCCGAACTATGCGTCGACCAGCGCCGACATGGTGATGAAGGGCGATAAGATGATCGGCATGTCGATGTTCAACGGCTACAGCTTCAACGAGCGCTGCATGCTGTCGCTCGGTGTCGTCGATCAGGATGTCGAAGAAGGCGACGTTTTGACGCTGATCTGGGGCGAGCCGGACGGCGGTTCGCGCAAGACCTCGATCGAGCCCCACCGGCAGGCCGAGATCCGCGTCCGCGTTGCACCGACGCCCTATGCGCGCGAGGCTCGCGAGAACTACGCCGACAGCTGGCGCACGCGAAAGGATTGAGGTTTCTTCCCAAGCGATCGGCGGCCCCTTCGGGGGCCGTCTCTCTTTTGGGGACGGCACGAACGTATAGCGCGTTCCTGACGGGATCTCAGATGCTCAGATGGGCGTCGAGGATCTGAGGGGCGGCCAGCAGCCTTTCCGAGGCGTCGTGATAGACGATCGCGCCGCGCTCGAGGAAGACGACCTCGTCGGTGAGCGGCAATATCTTGCGCGCCTTTTGTTCGACGATGATGGCCGAGATCCCTTCGTCGGTGACGATGCGGCGCATTGCGGCCAGCAATTCGTCGACGATGATCGGCGCGAGCCCCTCCAGGGGTTCGTCCAGCAACAGCAGCTTCGGATTGAGCATCAGGGCGCGTGCGACCGCCAGCATCTGCTGCTCGCCGCCGGAGAGCTGGTTGCCGAGATTGCGTCGGCGTTCCTGCAGGCGCGGGAACATGCCAAAGGCGCGCTCAAGCGTGAAGGGTCCCGGCCGGGCCGTCGCCGTCAGGTTTTCTTCCACCGTCAGCGAGCGGAAGATGTTGCGTTCCTGTGGGACCCAGCCGATGCCGAGCGCCGTCCTCTGTTCGGGGCGAAGCCGGGAAATGTCCCGGCCGGCCAAGAAGATCGCCCCGGAATGATAGGTCGTGGTGCCGACGATGGTGTCGAGCAGCGTCGTCTTGCCGGCGCCGTTGCGGCCGAGCAGCGCCAGCGACTTGCCCTCCTCAAGTGCAAGTTCGATGTTGGAAAGGACGCGCGCCTCGCGATATCCGGCCGACAGCCCTTCGATGCGCAGCAGTTCCGGCATCAGGCGTCCTCCCCGAGATAGATCGCCTTGACCTGGCGGTCCTTCGAAATTTCCTCGACCGTGCCTTCGGCAAAGAGGCTGCCCGCCGCCAGGACTGAAATGCGGTCGGCAAAGGAAAAGACCAGATCCATGTCGTGCTCGATCAGCACGACGGTCACGTCGGGCGGAAGGTCGCGGACGATCGACAGAACCTCATGGCGTTCCTCCTCCGGAACGCCCGCCGCCGGCTCGTCCAGCAGCAGCACCCTGGGGCGGGTGGCAATCGCGAGCGCGATCTCCAGCAGCCGCTGCTTTCCGTAGGGAAGGAGGGTCGTTGGGACGCCCATCGTATCGACCAGGCGAAACCGCTCCAGCAGATGTGCCGCCTCGTCCGCCACGTCGCGATCGCGCGACAGCGGCTTCCAGGCGCGCCAGCCGTGTCCTTCCCGCTCGCCGATCGCCAGCATCACCGATTCCAGCGGGGTGAAATCGCCAAAGAGCTGATTGATCTGGAAGGTGCGCGACAGGCCTCGGCCGACGCGAGCATGCGCCGGCAGGTTGGTGATGTCCTCGCCGCCGAGCAGGACCTGGCCGCTGCTCGGCGTGAGGGCCCCGGTGAGCAGATTGATCAGGGTGGTCTTGCCGGCACCGTTCGGACCGATCAGGGCGTGCCGCGCGCCCTGCCGGATGCTGAGCGAGACGTCATTGGTTGCCATGAAAGCCCCGAAGCGCTTGACCAGGTTGCGGGTCTCGAGGGCGGCCGTCATGCCGTGTCCTCCGCTGCCTGCGCCTTCGCCTTCAGCCGGCCTGCCGTGCCGGGCAGGTAGGTTCGCCAGCGACCGAGACGCTCGCGTCCGACGAAGACGATGATGATCAGGATGAGGCCGATCCAGAACATCCAGTATTGCGGGGTGATAACGGAGAGCCAATCGCGCAGGACCGAGAAGATTACCGCGCCGAAGATGCCGCCATAGAGATAGCCGACGCCGCCGATCACCAGCACCAGAAGCACATCGGCCGAGCGGTGGAAGGCCAGCACGTCGGGCGAAACGAAGCTGGTGGTCTGGGTCAGAAGCGCGCCGGCAATACCTGCATAGACCGCGGAGATGGTGTAGACGACGACGATCCGGCGTGTGGGCGAGATGCCCAGCATGGAGGCTCGTCTCTGGTTGCGCTTGATCGCTTTCAGGGACAGGCCGAAGGACGAGTGAACGATGCGGCGCGCGATGTAGGTCAGCACCATGAGCACCAGGAGCGCATAGATATATCCGTTGCGGCCCCAGAGGTCGAACTCGAACATTCCGAGAATGGGCGTGACCGTCACGCCGCTGAGGCCGTCCGCGCCGCCGGTCAGCCAGGCGGCCTGATTGGCGATTTCGGCGAGCAGCATGGCGACGCCGTAGGTCGTCATCAGCCGGGTGAGATCCGAGCCGCGCAGCACCAGGAAGCTGGTGAAGAAGCCGAACAGGCCGCTGACCAGGCCGGCAAACAGAAGGCCGCTCACGGGCTCGGACACGAAGTCGCGGGCGAACAGTCCCGCGGCATAGGCACCCAGTCCGAAGAAGGCGGTGTGGCCGAGCGAGACGATCCCCGCATAGCCGAGGATCAGGTCGAGCGAGACGGCAAACAGCGCCAGGATGGCGATCTCGGTCAGGATCAGCATCTTGGAGGGCAGGATGAAGATGAAGGCCACCGCGAGGAGCCACAGGGCGATCTCCCAGAGGCGCCAGCGGTTCGTCTGCCTGAGGAACGCCTGTGCGGTCTCGACGGCGGAGGGAGGTGCGCCGGCGTTCATCGGCCGCCCTCGCGCGCAAACAGGCCATAGGGTCTCAGGATCAGCATGACGATCATCACCGCATAAATGATGAATGAGCCCAGCTGCGGCACGTAGTATTTGCCCGCCACATCGGCGATGCCGAGCAGGAGCGCGGCAATGAACGGGCCGGTGATCGAGGAGGTGCCTCCCACCGTGACGACGATCATGAAATAGATGAGGAACTTGAGCGGAAAATTCGGATCGAGGCCGAGAAGGTCGACTCCGAGCGCACCGCCGAGGCCGGCAAGGCCGGAGCCGAGTGCAAACGTCAGCGCGAAGATCACCGAGACATTGATGCCCAGGCCACGCGCCACCCGCCCATCATCGACGGCGGCGCGCAACTGGCTGCCGAACCGGGTGCGCGTCAGCGCCAGTTGCAGCGCCACGGTGAGCACTGCGCAAAGCACGATGATGAACAGCCTGTAGTGGCCGACGCCGACGCCGAGAAACTCGAAGCGTCCGCGCAGGAGCGGCGGCAGGTTGATCATCTGCTGTTGGCCACCCATGAAATAGTCGACCGCGGCAATCGACATGAAGACCAGGCCGATCGAAAACAGGACCTGATCGAGGTGTGAGACGCCGTAGAGATGCCGATAGAGCGTCCGCTCCAGGATGGCCCCGGCGAGCGCGGTGACGATGAAGGCGGCTGGCAGGCACCAGTAGAAGGAAATCCCGAAGCGGTTCATCAGGATCACGGTGACGTAGCCGCCCGCCATGGCGAAGGCGCCATGGGCTAGGTTGACGAAGTTCATCAGGCCCAGCGTCAGCGACAGGCCGCCGGCAAGGACGAAGAGAAGCATGCCATAGGCGATGCCGTCGAACAGGATTGTCAGCATGGTCACTCGCAAGGGCGTGGAGGGCCCAATCTCAGGCCCTCCACGCGGTTGTGGCGCTTAGTTGGCGTTCGGATCGCGGATCTTCTCGTAGGTCTTGAGCTCGACATTGTAGAGCTCGCCGTCCACTTCCTTGACTTCGCGGATGTAGATGTCCTGGATGATGTCGCGCGTGGCCGGGTCGATCGCGATCGGTCCGCGCGGGCTCATCCATTCCATGCCCTTCATCGCCTCGACGAGCTTCGTTCCGTCGGTGTCGCCACCGGTCTTCTCCAGTGCCGCATAGGCGAGGTGCATGGCATCATAGCCGCCGACCGACATGAAGTTCGGGCGCATGTTGTTGTTGTCCTTGCGCACCTGCTCGACGAAGGCCTTGTTTTCCGGGCTGTCGTGGTTGGCCGAGTAGAAATGACCCGTCACCACGCCCATTGCCGGATCGCCGATGCCGTTGAGCAGATCGTCGTCTGTGACATCGCCGGTTGCGATCAGCTTGATCCCCGCCTCCTTCAGACCGCGATCGGTGAACTGCTTCATGAACAGCGAACCGACGCCCGAGGGGACGAAGACGAAGACCGCATCGGGCTTGGCGTCACGAACGCGCTGCAGGAAGGGGGCGAAGTCTGGATTCTGCAGAGGCACACGGACCGCCTCGACGATTTCACCGCCCTCCTTCTTGAACTGGTCGGTGAAGCCCTTCTCGATGTCGTGGCCCGGGCCATAATCCGTGACCAGCGTGACGACGCGCTTCAGACCGTTTTCCACGGCCCAGGTTGCAACTGGCAGCGCCGACTGCGGGCCTCCCATGCTGGTGCGGACGAAATAGTCCGACTGCTTCATGATCGCCGAGGTCGTTGCCGAGGTGATGATGGCCGGGACCTTGGCCTGGTTGAGAACCGGCGCGACCGCCATGGCGAGCGGGGTAAGCCCGAAGCCCGTGAGCATGGATACGCCCTCGTTGACCACGAGCTCCTGGGCGATGCGGCGTGTCTGGTCGGCGGTGCCGGCATCGTCACGCAACACAAGTTCGATCTTCTTTCCGGCGACGGTGTCACCATGCAGGGCCATATAGGCGCGAACGCCTGCCTCGACCTGTCGGCCGGTCGAGGCGAATGGGCCGGTCATCGGCAGGATCAGTCCAATCTTGACCGTCTCCTGCGCCAGCGCCGAGCCGGCAGTGAGCATCGAAAACAGAGCGCCGGCAATGAAAACTCTTCTGGAAAACATGTATACTCCTCCCGTTTGTCCGATCCGGCCTCCCGATGCCGGATTCCGCTGCACTGCAAACATTTCTCGTCACTCCCAAGACGAGATACTGTCGCACGAAAATCGCATGCCGGAGATTATGTATACATAGATCGCGGACGCCCACAAGGCAAACAAGCCCGGCAGGCGGGCAAATTCGCTGGGGACATTGAAAGACATACCAATGACTGCTCATGGCACCAGTCTTGGTATTTTGCGCTCGACTGGTCGCGGGAATCGGGTGTTGCGAGCCCCGCAACCAAATCAGACGAATACCCACAAAAAGCCCACCCACAGAAATGCAAGCGGGCTTCTGGTTTTCAGGCGCCGGTAAAACCTGGGGTGGAGCCGATCACCTGGCGAGATTTTCGGCAAGGTATCGGGAGCTGCGCGCAAATTACTGCCGTTTCCATTGCGCCGAGGCATCACGCTGGTTACGTTTCGAAACGCAGGATTCAGGCGCGTGCCTTTGGGACATTGCGCGTTGGTGAGCAATTCGACGATCAAGAGGCGATTGAGATGGGATCAGTGCATGAAAGACCCTTATGAGATCCTCGGCGTAGCTCGTTCCGCGACCGACAAGGAAATCAAGGACGCGTTCAAGAAGCTGGCGCGTAAGTTCCATCCCGATCTGCATCCGGGTGACAAGGCTGCCGAAGAGAAGTTCAAGGCCATTGCGGCGGCCAACGACCTACTCAAGGACAAGGAGAAGCGGCGGCGCTTCGATGCGGGCGAGATCGACGCCAGCGGAGCGGAGAAACCCCAGCAGCGATATTACCGTGATTTCGCCGATGGACCAGGATACGCCTCGCACGCAGCGCAGGATGGCTTTGCTAGCAATGAGGATCTGGAGGATTTCCTTGCGCGCGCCTTTGGCGGCGGGACACGACGGTCGCAGGGTACATTCCGGGCGCGCGGGCAGGATGTGAGTTACGTGCTGCCGGTCAGCTTCATGGATGCGGCTAATGGCGCCGTTCGCACAATTACATTGCCCGAGGGCAAGACACTGAACGTGACCATCCCCGAGGGCGCCGACGACCGGCAGATGTTACGACTGAAAGGCCAGGGCATGCCCGGCTTCGGCGGCGGGCCGGCAGGCGATGCCTTTGTCGAACTGCATGTCGAGCCGCACCCGTTCTTTCACCGCAAGGATGACAATATCCATATCGAGGTGCCAGTCACCTTGAGGGAGGCCATACTGGGCGGGCGGATCGAGGTTCCCACCTTAAGTGGCCCGGTAACGATGACAATTCCGAAAGGCGCAAATACCGGCCAGACGCTGCGTCTGCGTGACAAGGGAATTCGCAACCGGAAAACCGGCCAGCGCGGGCATCAGTTGATCACTCTGAAAGTCGTTCTGCCCTCTGGCGAGGAGCCAGAGTTGGCAACCTTTCTGGAGACCTGGCAACCGAAAACCTCGGATGAGCCGCGCAAGGAGATGCTGAAATGACGCGCGTTGACGAAATCGTCGAGCAGATCGAGGCTCTTCAACGAAGCGATCTCGATGCATGGCTTGGCGAGGAGTTGATCAAGGCACAGGAGGACGCTGGAGTCTTGGTCTTTTCAGAGGTGGAATGTGCACGCATCCGCCTGATATGCACCCTGCATTACGAGCTAGAGATTGACGCGGAGACGCTGCCGGTCGTGTTGTCTCTGGTCGATCAGCTTTACCAGACCCGTCAGCACCTCTTGAAACTGACAGCAGCGGTGGCAGCACAGGATGAGGCTGTGCAGAAGGCAATTCTCGTGGCAATCGACGAGGGCAACAAGATCGACGGAAAGACCTAGAGCCGAACCTCATCACAGCGACACGCCAATAACCTAACGATGCCTTTTTGCTGGGACGTCATGGCAGTCAGCGTGGGATAATCGTGCTGTCGATCTTTGATGTCTCCTTGAGCTTCTTCATGACGACCGTCGAGTCCGTCTTGCCGATGCAGCCCAGCTTCATCAGGCCCTGCTCCAGGAAATGGAAATGAGTTCTCATGTCGGCGGCCAGGACCTTGAGTGAATAGTCGTGCCCGCCTGTGCCCACGTAGCATTCCAGAACCTGCGGCGATTTTTGCACGAACGCCGCAAAGGCCGCGATTGTCTCGGGAGTATGCCTATCAAGGCTTACATTCACCAGGATCGTTTCGCGCAAACCCAGTTTTTCCGCATCCACCGTGACGCGGAAACCCTCAATCACGCCGGCATCCTCCATCGCCCGGATACGGCGCCAGACTGATGACGGTGAACTGTTGACCCGCTGGGCGATTTCCTGGCTCGACAGCCGGGCATCATCCTGCAACGCGTCGAGTATCTTGCGGTCCAGCTCCGAAAGTTCGAATTTTTCTTCCATGTAACTGTTCTATTCTGACGTACATGTTTCAATTTCTTGTCAAGATTAACTAATTTTGGTCAAATTTGTCAAATGAACAGGTCTAGGCTCTTCATGGATGGAGGAGCCTATGAACGTCGTCACCCCGCTGTCGCCATTCCGCGAGATCAACGAGGAATACAAGCTGGAAGACTGCTATGAGGGGCGGGAGGTGTTCCTGACCGGAACACAGGCACTTGTCCGCTTGCCGCTCGAGCAGGCACGGCTCGACCGTGCCGCCGGACTGAATACGGCCGGCTTCATAACCGGATACCGTGGTTCGCCTTTGGCTGCCTACGACAACGCCCTTATATCTGCCGGCAAGAGATTGCAGGAAGCCGGGATCACGTTCAAACCCGCGGTGAATGAGGAGCTTGCTGCCACCACTCTCTTCGGCACGCAGGAAGTCTCCACCGATACTCAACGGACGAAGGACGGCGTCTTTGGTATCTGGTACGGCAAGGGGCCCGGCGTGGACAGGGCAGGGGATGCGCTGAAGCACGGAAATGGTTTCGGAGCATCCGCGATGGGCGGAGTCCTGGCACTTCTGGGTGACGATCACGGATGTGTCTCTTCCAGCATGCCGCATCAATCCGACCAGGCTCTTGCGAGCTTCATGATGCCGGTCATTCATCCGGCGTCGGTCGGCGACTACATTCCCTTCGGCCTGTTCGCTATCGCAGCTTCCCGCTTTTCGGGTGCCTGGGTGGGCATGAAGGCGATTTCCGAGATACTGGAAAGCGGTGCGACCGTTACCGTGGATCGTGACGTCGCTTTCATTGCGCCGGCCGACTATCAGTTTCCCGCCGGTGGGCTCAATTATGATCCCTCGAGAAATTTCGGTCCCACTATGGAAGGGCGTATGCTCGCGCGCCTCGATGCCTTCCGCGCGTTCGCCAGGGCCAACTCCATCGACAAGCCTGCCTTTGGTGCGGCGAAGCCGGAATTGGCGATAATCGCGGTCGGAAAAGCCTTTCTCGACGTGATGGATGCGCTGACAAGGCTGGATATCTCCGAGGCGAAGGCCGTCGGCATGCGTCTCGGTGTTTACAAGGTGGGGCTTGCCTGGCCGATTGAACCGTCCGGGTTCGAAACATTCCTTGCAAATGCCGGGAAGGTCCTCGTCGTGGAGGAAAAGCGCGACTTCGTGGAAACCCAATTGCGGGCTCTGTTGTTCGGACGTGAAAAACCCCTGCAACTGATGGGAAAGCGGGACGCGCGGGGTGACGCGCTGTTGCCTGAAGCGGGGGAACTTCGTCCTGCATTGGTAGCCGAAGCGCTGACAAGGGCATTTGGATTTGATGCCTTTGCGGCCAAATCAGACAACGCACGAACGGAGCAGGCGCATTTGCCGGAATTGCTCGTGCAGAAGCGTACACCGTTTTTCTGCTCCGGCTGCCCGCACAACCGGTCCACCAAGCTCCCGGAGGGAGCGGAGGCTTTTGCCGGCGTCGGTTGCCACTTCATGGCGAGTTGGATGCCCCGCAACACGTCCGGCGTCGTGCAGATGGGTGGCGAAGGCGTGAACTGGATCGGTCGAAGCCTCTATACGGGGCGGAAGCACATGTTCCAGAATCTCGGCGACGGAACCTATTTTCACTCCGGCCTGATTGCCATCCGTGCGGCGGTCGCGGCCGGCGTCAATATCACCTACAAGATCCTCTATAACGATGCTGTCGCCATGACCGGTGGTCAGCCGATCGACGGTAGCCTGCGGGTTGAGGATATCGTGATGCAGCTGCAGGGTGAAGGCATTCGCCGAATCGCCGTCGTTTCTGAAAATCCCTCCCGATTCGGCAAGGTATTCAGTGGCATGCCGGGGGTCACGCTCAGCCCGCGCGAGCAATTGATGGGCATTCAGGAGGAACTGCAGGCGATCGATGGCGTCACCACCATCATCTATGACCAGGGGTGTGCCGCGGAGAAGCGTCGCAAGAGAAAACGCAAGATGATTGCCGATCCGGGCAAGCGCGTTTTCATCAACGAAGCCGTATGTGAGGGATGTGGCGACTGTTCCGCCAAGTCGAACTGCGTTTCGATCGTGCCGGTCAAAACGACCTGGGGTGTCAAGCGGCAGATTGATCAATCCTCCTGCAACAAGGATTTCTCCTGTGCCGATGGCTTCTGTCCCAGCTTTGTGACGGTTTCCGGTGCGGAACTGGAGAATGCCGGCGATAGCCAGCGCCGAAAGGCGTTGTTGGCACGCGCCGAACGGCTGCCTGCTCCCGCTGTTCCGGAGACTGGCCAAATCCTGATCGTCGGCATCGGCGGCACGGGCGTCGTGACGATCGGCGCGGTGCTCGCGATGGCTGCCCATATCGAGGGCAAAGGCAGTACGGTTCTTGATTTCATGGGTTTTGCCCAGAAAGGCGGCGCGGTCATCAGCCACCTGAAGGTGACCGGCAAGCGCGTTCAAAACCATGCCACGAGGATCGAACAGAGCTGCGCCGATGCGCTGATCGCCTGTGACATGGTCGTAGCAACCATGCCCGATGTGTTCGCTGCGCTTTCCCCGGATCGCACGCGCACGGTCGTCAACACCAACGTGGCCCCGACCGGCGATTTCGTCGCTCGCGGCATCTCCGACCTCGAGGAAGAAAAACGGCTCGAGGTGCTTCAGCGAAAGTCTCGCTTCCTTGCTCAGGTTCACGCAAGTGCGCTCGCGGTCGCGCTGTTCGGCGACAGCGTCTATGCGAACATGATGTTGTGCGGTTATGCATGGCAAAAGGGCCTTCTGCCGGTGTCTCTGCGTTCGGTGCAGCGCGCGATCGAGCTTAACGGACGTGCCGTGAAGGCTAATCTCGACGCCTTCAAACTCGGTCGTCTGCTCGCAGAAACGCCTGCTGCTTTTGATTGCGAGAAGGACTTCGTCCAGCCGGCCATGGAAGCCCTGGATGACCTGATCGCTTCGCGCGCTGCATTTCTGACTGGTTACCAGGATGCCGCTTATGCCGACGATTTCAGGGCGTTCGTCGAGAAGGTCCGCTGTGCAGAGGCACCTCTTGGCTCAGACGAACTCGCCCGCACTGTCGCGCGCAATCTTTCCCGCCTGATGGCATATAAGGACGAGTATGAAGTGGCGAGGCTCCATCTGGAAAGCCCGATACTGGACAGCGCCCGGCAGGGCTTTTCCCCCGGTGCGAAAATCCGCTTCCACATGGCGCCTCCACTCCTCTCGTTCCTCCCTACACCGGACGGAAAGCCGCGCAAGATTGCAATCCCGGGGCTGATTGCGCTCCCGGCGCTGAGGCTGTTGCGCGCCATGCGGCCGTTGCGCGGAACGGCTTTCGACTTCTTCGGTCTGACGCATGAACGTCGCGAGGAGCGCCGCCTGATTTCGGAATATCGGCGCCTGGTGGAAAATCTGCTGCCCGGCCTTTCGTTTGTCTCCCACAAGCACGCTATCGAAACTGCCGGTCTTGCTGACATCATCCGCGGCTACGGACACGTCAAGACCGCCGCGATCAGCAGGTACCGGCACGAACTTCGCGGGGTCGTGGATCGTCAGATATCCAACACATCCAGAAGAGTGGCCTAGGGACATTCATCGCAGGCATCCCATCGGGTTCGCGGCGGGACAAAAACACGCGGGAGAGCTCGTCAGTCAGGTGACCTGGCACTGCGCTTTCATCCCGGTGGTTCGGGTGATAGCTGCGGCGTCGCGAAATCTCATACCCAACGGTATTCTTCACCAGTACTGACGCGCTGTCGCCTCGCATAAGACTTTGGTCTTACGACCAATCGTGGGCTTGGCACTTTCAATACCGAGTCTAGTCTGCTTGGGCTACGTGGAGGATTCTGAATTACTGGTAAGCGGTCCAAGATCGGCGACAATGCGCGCTCGATCGATACCCTCCTGCAATTCAGGCGTAGTTGAGGATTTCGGGCGTCCCTCGACGCCCGAGACTAGAGAGGGAGGACCACTCATGACGGACAAGTCGTCCAATGCCTATTGGGCAGCGAATATTCGCGTAATCTACATATGTCTGGCCATCTGGGCGATCGTATCTTACGGATTCGGCATTTTGCTGCGTCCCATGCTGTCCGGTATTGCCGTCGGCGGCACTGACCTTGGTTTCTGGTTCGCCCAGCAAGGATCGATCGTCGTCTTTATCGCGCTGATTTTCTATTACGCGATGTACATGAACAAGATCGACCGCGAATTCGGCGTCGACGAGCAGTAAGGCGGACATTCCATATGGATCAGTATACCCTTAATCTCTTGGTTGTGGGCGCCTCATTTGCGCTCTACATCGGTATTGCAATCTGGAGCCGTGCCGGCTCCACCGCTGAATTCTACGCCGCAAACCGCGGCGTTCATCCCGTGCTGAACGGCATGGCGACTGCTGCGGACTGGATGTCTGCGGCTTCGTTCATCTCGATGGCCGGCCTGATTGCCGGCGTCGGCTATGCCAACTCCACCTACCTGATGGGTTGGACCGGCGGCTATGTTCTGCTCGCACTGCTGCTCGCGCCTTACCTGCGCAAGTTCGGCAAGTATACCGTGCCGCAATTCATCGGCGACCGTTTCTACAGCCAGGGCGCACGTCTGGTCGCGGTCATCTGCCTGATCATCATCTCGGTCACCTATGTTATCGGCCAGATGACGGGCGCCGGCGTCGCCTTCTCGCGCTTCCTGGAGGTCGAAGTCTCGACCGGCCTGTGGATCGCCTCGGCCGTCGTCTTTGCCTATGCGGTTCTCGGCGGCATGAAGGGCATCACCTATACGCAGGTTGCCCAGTATGTCGTGCTGATCATCGCCTACACGATCCCGGCGATCTTCATCTCGATGCAGCTCACCGGCAATCCGCTGCCGTGGCTCGGCCTGTTCTCGACCCATACCGAATCCGGCCTGCCGCTGCTGCAGAAGCTGGACCAGGTCGTCACCGACCTCGGCTTCAACGCCTATACCGCCCAGGGCTCCATGCTGAACATGACCCTGTTCACACTGTCGCTGATGATCGGTACCGCCGGTCTGCCGCACGTCATCATCCGCTTCTTCACCGTTCCCAAGGTCTCCGACGCTCGTTGGTCGGCTGGCTGGGCGCTGGTCTTCATCGCGCTGCTCTACCTGACGGCTCCGGCTGTCGGCGCCATGGCACGCCTGAACATCATCGACACCATCTTCCCCAACGGTCCGAAGGCAGAGGCTGTCCTCTATGAGGAGCGCCCCGACTGGATGAAGACCTGGGAAGTCACCGGTCTGCTGAAGTTCGAGGACAAGAACGGCGACGGTCGGATCCAGTATTACAACGACAAGGCCGCGGGCTTCACCGCTCAGGCAACCGAACGTGGCTGGGCAGGCAATGAGCTGAGCATCAACAACGACATCCTGGTTCTTGCCAACCCGGAAATCGCGCAACTTCCGGGCTGGGTTATCGGTCTCATCGCAGCTGGCGGTCTTGCAGCCGCTCTGTCGACGGCAGCGGGTCTTCTGCTGGCCATCTCGTCGTCGATCAGCCACGATCTGATCAAGGACTGGCTCGTTCCGGGCATTTCGGAAAAGAACGAGCTCATGGTCGCTCGTGTCGCCATGGCCGGCGCGATCCTGGTCGCAACCTTGCTGGGCCTCCACCCGCCGGGCTTTGCCGCCCAGACCGTGGCGCTGGCCTTCGGTCTTGCCGCAGCGAGCATCTTCCCGGTTCTGATGATGGGCATCTTCTCGAAGCGCATCAACTCGGCCGGCGCGACGATTGGCATGCTCGTCGGTTTGATCGTGACCTGCCTCTATCTGTTCACCTATCTCGGCTGGTTCTTCATCGCCGGCACGAACATGCTGGAGAACGTTCCCGCCAACTACCTGTTCGGTATCCCGCCGGCAGCCTTCGGTCCGATCGGTGCACTGCTGAACTTTGCGGCAGCCTACATCGTGTCGATGATGACCGCTGCACCGCCGGCTCACGTACAGGAACTGGTGGAATCGATCCGCGTGCCGCGTGGCGCGGGTCAGGCAACCGGTCACTGAAACCGCATAGACAAATGAACGGGCGGCGAAAGCCGCCCGTTCAGCTTCCTCAACCAAGGCTTGACCGCACGACCGGTCCGTTGGGGTCATGATGGCTGCAGCCACCTCTGATATACTGAAATTTCTGGAGACCGTTCACCCATACGACAGCTTGCCGCGTGCGGAACTGGAGCGTGTCGCCGAATGCTTCGACTGCAAGAGGCTGGCCGCCGGCACTGATGTGTATGTCCATGGTGAGCATCTACCCGGCCTGTTCCTGGTCATGGACGGCAGCGTCGAGGTGAGGGATTCGTCCGGCACCGTCATTTCCCAGCTTTCTCCCCGCAATTCCTTCGGCGAGCGTGGCCTGATGGTCGACGGGCTCGCCGTGACCAGCGCCCGTGCCCTCACCGAAAGCCTTCTGTTGATCCTTCCGGCGAAGGACTTCAAGCGGCTGATGAGCGAGCAGCCCGTCTATGCGCGGTTCTTCACGCGCGGACGTCCTGCCGACGCCAGGCGCTCCGACATGTCGCTGCGCAAGATCGGCGATCTGATGTCGAAGCCGGCGATCGTCTGTTCCCCCAATGACAGTGTCCGTCAAGCCGCCGAACTCATGCGCGACCGGAAGGTCTCCAGCCTCGGAGTGGTGGAGAAGGACCGTTTTGTCGGCCTCATCACCACCCGTGACCTTGCCTCGCGGGTCGTTGCCCAAGGGCTGGATCCTGCGACGACCCCGGTCTCGGCGGTCATGACGCGGAAACCGGTAGGGCTCACCGAAGATGCTCTCGGTTCCGACGTGCTTAATTTCATGCTGGAGCATGGTGTCGGACACCTGCCCGTGATGGACGGCGACCATTTGGTGGGGATCGTCACGCAGACGGACCTGACCCGCTTTCAGGCAACGACGTCGGCTCTGATGATCGGCGAGATCGCTGCCGCCGAACACGTGTCGGAACTGCGCCAGATCACCGACCGCATTCCACAACTACTGTTGCAGTTGGTCGGCGGGAACCAGGCGCATGAGGTGGTTACACGCCTAATTACCGATGTTGCGGACGCCGTGACCCGTCGTCTGATCGTGCTCGCTGAACGCGAACTTGGTCCGCCGCCTGTGCCCTATCTCTGGCTTGCCTGCGGTAGCCAGGGGCGCCAGGAGCAAACGGGCGTCAGCGACCAGGACAACTGTATCTTCATCGACGACAGTTTCGTCGAGAGTCAGCGGCCGTGGTTTGAAAGGCTTGCCCGGCGGGTCAGCGACGGTCTCAATGCGTGTGGTTATGTCTATTGTCCCGGTGACATGATGGCGACCAATCCACGCTGGTGCCAGCCCGTGCATGTATGGCGGGGCTATTTCCTTGGATGGGTCGAGGCCCCCGAACCCATGGCGCAGATGCTCGCCAGCGTCATGTTTGACCTAAGACCTATCGCTGGGACGGGAACACTGTTCCGCGATCTCCAGGCGGAGGTTCTCGATAGGGCCAGCCGCAATTCGATCTTCGTCGCCCATATGGTCAGCAATTCCCTCAAGCACGCACCTCCCCTCGGCCTTCTGCGTGGCTTTGCCACAATCCGCAGCGGGGAGCACCGCAACCATATCGATATGAAGCACAACGGCGTCGTGCCGGTCGTCGATCTGGGGCGGGTCTACAGCATCATGGCAGGGCTTCCGCCGGTCAATACGCGTGCCAGGCTGCTGGCGGCCGAGGCAAGCGGCGTGATTTCCAATGCGGGTGCACGCGACCTTATTGCCGCCTATGATCTGATCGCGGAAATGAGGCTGCGTAACCAGAAGAATCAAGTAAAGGCGGGGCTCAAACCTGACAACTATCTCGCCCCCTACGACTACGGAGATTTCGAGCGCTCACATCTGCGGGATGCTTTCGTCGTTGTCAGAACAATGCAATCGGCGCTCGCCAACGGCGGACGAGCGCCCGCGTAAAGGACTAGATGCAATGATTTTCGAATTGATTGCTGCTGTTGTGGCAGGTGTGGCCGTGGCTGGTATTGCAATGGGGTTGCGATGGATCAGCCGCGGCCTCCTGCCGAAGTGGATCGTGCCTGCAGCTGCGGGTCTCGGCATGCTGACCTATGCGATCTGGAGCGAGTATAGCTGGTTCGAGCGCAATGTGGCGACGCAGCCCGCCGGCGTGATCGTCGCCTGGAACAATGAGCAGCGCTCGTTCTGGAGACCGTGGTCCTATTATCAGCCGGTGGTTACGCGATACAGCGCCGTCGACACGAGAACCGTGCAGCGTCATCCCAACCTGCCCGATCAGGTGATGGTCGATCTCCTGCTCGCGGCCCGCTGGCAACCGACTGCGCGGATCAAGGTCCTGTTTGATTGTGCCGGCCGCCGGCGTGCAGATCTCATGGGCAAGGATGTTGAAGTCGCCGAGGACGGCACAATCACTGGAGTAACCTGGACGGACCTGCCGCCTGGCGATCGACTTCTGGACATCGCCTGCAAACGGAGTTGATGCAGCAGTGATCATGAGAATCGGACTGCGCGGCCGCATTCTTCTCTTCTTCGTCGCCATCGCCTTTGGCTCGATCGCGGCGCTCGGGATCGGATTGTGGTTCGGATATCACCGGCAAGGCAGTCCCGATATGCTCAATGCCTTTATCCAGGGCGCTGTGGTTGCCGGCTTTGGCATCCTTGCGCTTGCTGCCGGCGTCTGGTTCCTGTTCGATACCTATCTGGCGCGTCCGATGGAGCAACTGGCCTCGGCCCTACGTGTGCGTACGCATGCGGATGTGGCGGACGAGATCGACGCGGCTCAGGCAAGGTATCTGGGTGATCTGGCAGAAGCTGCGGCGTCGGCTACGGCGACGCTTTCGAAGAGCCGCAATTCACTCGCCGAGACGGTGGCGCGGGAAACGGCCCGACTTGCATCGGACAAGAACAAGCTCGAACACCTTCTGTCCGATGTACCGCCCGCCGTACTCCTGTGCACCGGCCGGCATCACATCGTCTTCTATAACAGCGTGGCCCATCGCATGCTGTCCGGGCCGAAAACCCCTGTCTGCCTCGGAAAGAACCTCTTCGACTACCTGAACGATGGAGTCATCCGCCAGGTGCATCAGCGCCTGCTCGAATCGGCCCTGCCGGGCACCATCGTTGAGTTCACCTGCAACAGTCCCTGCGGCTCCAGGCGCCTGGCGGGGCGGATGCGGCTTGCCCGCGACAATGGCGGGGATGCTGCGGCCTATGTCATGACGCTGCGCGATGTAACGGGAGAGGTCGAAGCCTATGCGCGGCGTGACGTGCTATTGAGCGAGATCTTCGAGCGCGTTCGCCCGGCCGTCGGGGCTCTCTCGGCTCGAATTGGGTCCGACGAGGGAACGCTTTCGCCGGCTGCGGTGAAGGATGAGGTGGAGCAGCTTGGTGCGATCCTCGCCGATCTCGCGAGCCGATTCGACAGCTGTCGTGCCGATGGCTGGCCGATGGCTCCGGTCGACGCTCGAGAACTGGCGGCGAGCCTTCACAGGCTGATGGCGTCTGAAAACATCCGCCTTGATATTGAGGCAAGCGCGCTTGCCGTGCGCTGCAATGCCTTCGACATGGTCTGGCTGCTTGCCCTTGTCGCCCGGAAGGTGGCGGCCGAGGCCAATGCGGAGGACCTTCAGCTCATTGTCCGCGAAGCTGGCGATGCAGCCGAGATCCGTTTTGGTTGGCGGGGGCGAGCGGTCACCCAGAGTGAGCTGGAGCTCTGGCTGGCCGAGCCGGTGGACGGCAGTCCGGGTGGGCTCTCGGCAAATGCGATCCTGTCCGCGCACGCAACCACGCTTGTGCCGGAGGGAGAGGGAGAAAATGCCTCGGTCAGCGTCTTCCTGCGACCGATCCAGCAGCTCGAAGCGACTCCTCCCGACACACCGTTCTCCGTAGTCTACGATTTCGATCTGCTGTCGCGCGCGCAGTCGGAGCGGATAGCAGAGTCACGCCTTGACGATCTTGCCTACGTTGTCTTCGATACCGAGACGACAGGTCTCTTCCCGGAGCGCGGCGACGAGATTGTCCAGATTGCCGCCGTGCGCATCGTCAATGGCAGGCGTGTGCCGGGGGAGGCGCTCGACCTTCTCGTCAATCCGGGGCGTCTCATCCCGCGCGCGTCCTCAGCCATTCATGGCGTGACCGATGCCATGGTCGCCGACGCCATCAGCGTGCAGGAAGCCGTCGAGAGATTTCACACCTTTGCCAGCGGCGCTGTGATCGTTGCTCACAACGCGCCGTTCGACATGACCTTCCTGTGGCGTCGGGAAGCCGAGCTTGGCATACATTTCGCCAATCCAATTCTTGACACGGTTCTACTCTCGGCGGCTGTCTTCGGTCTCACCGAGCCCCATACGCTCGACGATCTGGTGATCCGACTCGGAGTCGACCTTCCGTCAAGCCAGCGCCATACGGCGATGGGCGACACCTTGGCTACGGCCGAGGTTTTCCTCAAGCTCAAGCAGGTCCTCCAGGCCCGGGGCATCGAGCGTCTCAACGAGGTTCTGACGGAAGTAAAGCGCTACGACAGGCTGTTGCAGGATATCAACAACCGGTCCGACAACGCTGAAGCCGGGTGACAGCTGGATTGCCCAGGTCATCGAGTGCCAACCGGGAGGGATGACTAGTCGGAAAGCTGCAGGATTTCACTGACACCGGCGAGGCGGCGTTCAAAGTCATCAGCACGATATTTCGCGGGACGCCGCGCACCGCACCGCACTTCAGAAAAAGCCATGCTGGTGGTTATTCAGTGGTAGTAGCGCCAATGAGCTGCGAAGCGAAGTCAACGGCCTCGGGCAATCAGGCGAGTTGTCCAGGTCAGCATGTTACCGGCCGTCGTGCCCTGGCGGTAGATTGAGCTGCCGGCTCGTCACCAGTCGCACCAGCCAGTCGACGAAGACCCTGACCTTGTTGCTGAGGTGGCGGTTCGGCGGATAGACGACATAAAGGGCAATGGGCTCCGTTTGCCAGTCTGGCAGGACGCGCACGAGCTCGCCTTTGGCAAGGGCGTCCGCAGCCATGAAATGCGGGAGCGGAGAGATCCCCAGACCGTTCAGCGCCGCTGTGAGATAGCTTCGCGCGTCGTTTACCGCGACGACGTAGCGTGCGTTGACTTCGATCTTTTCATCGTCTCGTTCGAAGTCGAACGTCATGGTCTTGTTGTTCTGGGCCATGAAGTAGCTGACGCAATGATGACTGTCCTCCAGTTCCGAGGGATGGTGAGGGGTTCCGTGCTTTTCCAGATAGCTCGGCGCGGCGCAGGTCACCATTGAAACCTCGGAGACCCGGCGCGCGATCAGCGACTGGTCGGCCGGCACGCCGCCGCGCAAGGCGCAGTCCACGTTTTCCGCGAGATAGTCGACAGGGCGGTCGCCGACGCCGAGGTCGACGCGGATATCCGGAAACCGGGCGTGGAAGTCGTGGAGGGCCGGAATGACGATCCAGTCGGCAAACGCGCCCGCCATTTCCACGCGTAGTCGGCCGCTTGGCGCCAATTGGGAATTCGAGAGGCTGGTGTCGAGTTCATCGATCTGGCCAATGATCTGCGTCGCCCGTTCGTAGTAGAGGGCGCCGTCTGTGGTCACCATGACGCGCCGCGTCGTTCGGTTCAGGAGCTTGGTGTGAAGGTGCGCTTCCAGCCCCTGGATGAGATTGGTGACCGTCGCCTTGGGCATGTCGAGGGCTTCTGCGGCGCGTGTGAAATTGCCCGTGTCCACGACCCGGACGAAGGCGCGCATGGCCGATAGCTGATCCATGTGTCGGTTCCTGTCAGTATGAAACGCCGTATTGTTCGAAATACGGAACAGTGTGCTCATATTACGGTCCTTGTTCCCATTTGTGAATAAAGTAGATTGCTCGGCAAGAAGAGAAAGCGTTCCGACGGATGGCGACGACTGCAACTGTCGGTCACATGGCGATTGAGACGCATTCTTACACGTGAAATTCTTGTCGGCGCGAACGGCCTGATGTGGAGTCTTTTTGAGGTTCGAAAGTGCTGACCTACAAACAAGGAAGGGTTTTTGAGATGCGCATTCCCCGGTTTCTGCCGGCGCCGGTGCTGCTCTTCGTGAGCTTCTTCCTGGCGTTAGTACCTCCGGAGTAACACGGTTCGATGCCTGTCGAGATCAAGAATATGACGCTGGACAACGTGGCCGTCGGCAGCATCGCCGCGCGCGTCTATCAGGGGGCAGATTGCGGCAAAGGCCCGCCGGTTCTGATCTATTTTCATGGCGGTGCGTTTCGTCATGCAGGGCTGGGAGATTGCCCGATGGCCGAGTGCCTCGCCGGGACTGGCGCGATCGTGGTGGTTCCTGACTACAATGCCCTCGGTTCGGCCTTCCCGAAGCCGCTCGAGGTTGGCTTTTCGGTCTTCTCCTACATGGCGAAGAAGCGTGCGGGTTTCGGTGATCGCAAGTCCCTGCTGCTTGTCGGCGGCTCGGAGGCAGGCGGCAATATCGCCGCCGCTGTAGCTCTGAAGGCCCGCGATCACTTCGCTGACGAACTGGACGGCCAGGTGCTGGTTTCGCCGTTGCTCGATCCCTTCATGGGAACGCCTTCGTTTCGCAAGGCGCAAACGGTTGGCATGCGGGACCTCTGGTCGGAGGGGTGGAGCCACTATTTGAGCGGCGGCATCTGTCACCCTTATGCCGCTCCGTCAGCCTGTTCGCGGCTTTCGGGGATTGCGCCGGCGCTGCTGCTGACGTCGCAGGACGACCCGCTCCTCGATGAGACGTTGCTATATGGCGAGCGATTGAAAAGCGCGGGTGTCGAGGTTCAACAGTATGTCCTTCCTGCTGGGACAGGCTGGCCATCGGTATACGGCGGGAAAACGGAGGAAGCCCCGAGTTGGCAGGAATGCGCAAGCCGCGAGTTCGCTAGTTTCGTACGCGATATCGGCGCTCGGAGAGCTGATTTGAAAACCATTTGACCACATGCGGCGCTTCAGGGCCGCAAGGAGCTAGACCATGACAGTGAAAGTAAGACGCTGGGCCCTCGTGGGCACCGGCCTGGGACTGGCTGCGTCCATTTCAGCAGCCACATTGTTCCTCGAATTGCCTTTCAATAGGGCTGCCGCAGAGACGGGAGAAGCAGCTGCGCCAGCCGCTGCTCCGCCGGCGACACCGGTCACTGTCGCCGTGGTGAAGAGCCGCTTAGTCACCACCTGGCAGGAATTCTCGGGCCGGCTGGAAGCCGTCGACCGTGTCGAAATCCGAGCCCGTGTCGGTGGTGCGATCCAGTCCGTCAATTTCCGCGAGGGCGCGCTGGTGAAGGCCGGAGACCTCCTCTTCACCATCGATCCCGCGCCCTATGAGGCGACCGTGGCCCAAGCAGCCGGGCAGGTCGCCTCCGCGGAAGCCAAAGTGGCGCTCGCAAACACGGAACTCGATCGCGGTCGTCGACTTGCGAGCAATCGCACGATCTCGCAGAGTGATCTGGACCAGCGCCAGAACGCTGTCGCAGAAGCCGAAGCTACCCTGAAGACGGCTCAGGCTGTTCTTCGTTCCGCTCAGATCGAGCTTGACTATACCAAGGTCCGTGCACCGGTTTCCGGCCGTGCCGGCAAGGTCGCGATTACCGTGGGCAACCTCGTTGCCGCAGGCTCTGCCTCGTCGGTGCTCACAACCCTGGTGTCGACCGATCCGATCTATGCAAGTTTCAACGCCAGTGAGGAGGTCGTCGCGCGCGCGCTTTCCGAGCTGCCGGCGACCGACGGCGCCCTGGCGCCAATCGACCAGATTCCGGTTGAGATCGGGACGCTCGCCGATGAAGGCACGCCGATCAAGGGCAAGCTGCAGCTGATCGGCAACGAAGTGGATGCCTCGAGCGGCACGATCGCGGTTCGCGCCGTGATCGACAACCCGCAAGGGCACCTGATCCCCGGTCAGTTCGTCCGCATCCGCATGGGTGAGCCGCAGCCCGACCGCAGGATCCTTGTCAGCGAGAAAGCCATCGGCACGGACCAGGACAAGAAGTTCGTCTTCGTCGTCGATGCCGAGAACAAGGTCGCCTATCGGCCGGTCGAATTGGGCAGCAGCGCCAGTGGCGAGCGCATTGTGACGAGCGGACTGGCCGACGGGGACAAGGTGATCGTCAACGGGCTACAGCGCGTTCGCCCTGGCGTCGTCGTTGCGCCGCAGGCCGAAGAGGCGCTCGCGGCCGTCAACTGAACCTGGAGGGCGGGCCCACGAGCCTCGCCCAATACCATAACACAACAAACCGCTGGTCGAGACCGCTCTGCCGGCCAGTGCTTTTTTGTCAAGAATTTACCCTGGAAAGGGCTTTGAAATGAGCATTTCGCGCTTCTTCGTCGACCGCCCTGTCTTTGCTGCGGTCCTGTCGATCCTCATCGTCGTCGCCGGCCTGATCGGCATGCGTTCGCTGCCGATCTCGGAATACCCCGAGGTCGTGCCGCCGTCCATTGTCGTGCGTGCCGTCTATCCGGGCGCCAACCCCGTGGTCATCTCCGAGACGGTGGCGACGCCCCTGGAAGAGCAGATCAACGGCGTCGATGACATGCTTTACATGAACAGTCAGGCGACGTCCGATGGCGTTCTGACGTTGACCGTCACCTTCAAGCTCGGCACCGATCCGGACAAGGCGCAACAGCTCGTGCAGAACCGCGTCTCCCAGGCCGAGCCTCGTCTGCCGGCGGAGGTTCGTGCGATTGGTGTCACCACCGTCAAAAGCTCGCCGGACTTCATCATGGTGGTCAATCTGGTATCCACCACTGACCGCTATGACGTCACCTATCTGCGCAACTACGCGACGCTGAACATCAAGGACCGTCTGGCCCGGATCGAGGGCGCCGGCCAGGTTCAGGTCTTCGGTGCCGGCGATTACGCCATGCGTATCTGGATCGATCCGCAGAAGGCGGCCGAACACGCTTTGGCCGCAAGCGACATTACGAATGCCATCCGCCAGCAGAACGTGCAGGCCGCAGCCGGCATCATCGGTGCGTCGCCCAACCCGAGCGGTGTCGAGTTGCAGCTCAACGTCAATGCCCAGGGACGCCTCAGCACGCCGGAGGAATTCGGCGAGATCATCGTCAAGACGGGCAATGAGGGCGAGATTACGCGCCTCAAGGACGTCGCCCGCATCGAGATGGGCGCTGCCGACTACACGCTCCGCTCCCTGCTCGACGGGAAGCCGGCAGTGGCTATCGCCGTGCTTCAGGCGCCCGGTTCGAACGCTATCGAAATCGCCGACAACGTCCGCGCTACCATGGACCAGCTCCAGATCGCCATGCCGGACGGAGTGAAATACGAGATCGTCTACGACACCACGGAGTTCGTCCGTGCCTCGATCGAAAAAGTGGTCGACACCCTTCTGGAGGCCGTGGCCCTCGTGGTGCTCGTCGTGATCCTCTTCCTGCAGACCTGGCGCGCGTCGATCATTCCGCTGATCGCCGTGCCAGTCTCGATCATCGGCACCTTCGCCGTAATGTATGCCTTCGGCTTTTCCATCAACGCGCTGACGTTGTTCGGGCTGGTGCTGGCGATCGGTATCGTGGTGGACGACGCGATCGTTGTCGTCGAAAACGTCGAGCGCAATATCGAGAACGGGCTTTCACCACGCGAGGCGACCTATCGTGCGATGCGCGAAGTGTCCGGACCGATCATCGCCATCGCGCTGGTGCTCATCGCCGTCTTCGTTCCGCTGGCCTTCATCAGCGGTCTTTCCGGCCAGTTCTATCGCCAGTTCGCGCTGACGATCGCCATCTCGACCGTGATTTCGGCCATCAACTCGCTCACCCTGTCGCCGGCCCTGGCCGCACTTCTGCTGAAGGATCATCATGCGCCCAAGGACTGGCTGACGCGGGCGATGGACCTGGTCTTCGGCTGGTTTTTCCGCGGGTTCAACCGGGTCTTCGGCGCGGCATCGAGCGGTTACGGCCGTAGTGTCGGCGGTCTCCTGTCGCGCAAGTCTGTGGTCATGGCTGTCTATCTCGCCCTGATCGGCGCGACCTATACCGTTTTCAACGCGGTTCCCGGAGGCTTCGTCCCGGCGCAGGACAAGCAGTATCTCATCGGCTTCGCGCAATTGCCAGACGGCGCGACGCTCGACCGGACAGAAGAGGTGATCAAGCGCATGAGCGACATCGCCCTCGAACAGCCGGGCGTCACCCACGCCATCGCTTTCCCCGGGCTGTCGATCAATGGATTCACCATCGGCTCCAATTCGGGCATCGTGTTCGCGACCCTCGACGATTTCGCCGAGCGCAAAACACCGGAACTCTCCGGTGGTGCCATCGCCATGCAGCTGAACCAGAAGTTCTCCGCTATCCAGGACGCCTTCATCGCCATGTTCCCGCCGCCGCCGGTCAACGGGCTCGGCTCCACGGGTGGTTTCAAACTGCAGATCGAGGACCGCGCCGGTCTGGGCTACCAGGCGCTAGATCAGGCGACCAAGACCTTTCTCGGCAAGGCATACCAGACACCGGAACTCGCGGGCCTGTTCTCCAGCTTCCAGATCAACGTGCCGCAACTCTATGCCGATCTCGACCGGGCCAAGGCGGAGCAGCTTGGCGTTTCGGTCACCGACGTGTTCGAGACACTACAGATCTATCTCGGCTCACTCTATGTCAATGACTTCAATGCCTTTGGCCGTACCTACAGCGTCCGCGTCCAGGCCGATGCGGCGTTTCGGGCACGACCCGAGGATATCGGCCAGCTCCAGGTCCGTTCCCGCAGCGGGCAGATGATCCCGCTCTCGGCCCTCCTGAAGGTCGACAGCACCACCGGGCCGGAACGCACCACGCGCTATAACGGCTTCCTCTCGGCCGACATCAATGGCGGCCCGGCGGCGGGGTACTCCTCGGGACAGGCGCAGGCGGCGATCGAGCGTATTGCCGACGAGACGCTGCCGAACGGCATCACCTTCGAATGGACGGATCTGACCTATCAGCAGATCCTCGCCGGCAATTCGAGCATCGTCGTCTTTCCGCTGGCCCTGCTGCTCGTTTATCTGGTGCTGGCGGCCCAATATGAGAGCCTGACACTGCCGATTGCCATCATCATGATCGTGCCGATGGGTGTACTCGCGGCGCTGGCGGGGGTTTGGTACACAGGCGGGGACAACAACATCTTCACCCAGATCGGGCTGATGGTGCTTGTCGGGCTCTCGGCAAAGAACGCGATCCTGATCGTCGAATTTGCCCGCGAGCTGGAGTTCGAGGGCCGAACGCCGGTGCAGGCGGCGATCGAGGCGAGCCGGCTTCGCCTGCGGCCGATCCTCATGACATCCATGGCCTTCATCATGGGGGTCGTTCCGTTGGTCCTTTCAACCGGTGCCGGTGCAGAAATGCGCGCCGCGATGGGGCTGGCGGTGTTCTCCGGCATGATCGGCGTCACCTTCTTCGGCATCTTCATGACACCGGTCTTCTACGTGCTGCTGCGTCGCCTCACGGGAAATCGGCCGCTGGTGCACCACAATGACGACGCGCCGGACCTGGATGGAGTGCAAGCTCATCGCATAGCGGCAGAATAGGTTGCGAGAAAAGGACATGGAAGGAGGCCCCACGACGGGCCTCCTTCGCTGTTTGGGGCAAGTCGCTCAAGGTCTCGTCGGCGCTCGGAGAAAATCGAAATCGCAGCCCCTCGTGGCCGGCAGCACGTGCCGGCGATAAAGGAGCGCATAACCGCGTGCGGGCTCCGTAGCGCTCGGACAATACTCCTGGCGGCGGCGCGCGAGTTCTTCTTCCGTAACCAGCAGATCGATCCGCTTCTCACTGGCGGAAAGGCGGATACGGTCGCCGTTCCTGACAAGGGCCAAGGGTCCGCCGTGGTCGGTCTCGGGGGTCACATGCAGGACGATCGTGCCGAACGCCGTGCCGGACATGCGTGCATCGGAAATACGCACCATGTCCTTGACGCCTTTTGCGGCCAGTTTCTTCGGGATCGGCAGGTAGCCGGCCTCCGGCATGCCCGAGGCGCTGCGCGGGCCGGCATTCTGCAGGACCAAAATATCGCCAGTCTCGACATCGAGATCGGGATCGTCAATCCGGTCGGCGAGATCCTCGAGCGAAGAGAACACGACGGCGCGGCCTTCATGCTCCAGCAGGGCAGGGGTTGCCGCCGCACGTTTCAGGATCGCCCCCTCGGGGGCGAGCGTGCCGGTGAGCGCGATCAGTCCGCCGAGCGGATCCACCGGATTATCGGCCGTCCGGATGACGGTGCGGTCGATCGGATCGGCCAGCGGCTTTGCCAGCCGCTCGCCGAGCGTCTGGCCGGTGACGTCGCGGCAGTCGAGGTTGAGCTTGTCTTCGATGCCTCTGAGTACGCCTTCCAGTCCGCCGGCGGCGTGGAAATCCTCCATGTAGCCGTTGCCGACCGGCTTCAGATCGACAAGCACCGGCGTCTCGTCCGAAAGCCGGTTGAAGTCGGCAAGGTCGATGTCGATCCCAGCCCGGCCGGCAATGGCCGCCAGATGCACGATCGCGTTGGTCGAACCCGACACGGCGAGCAGCACCCGCAGCGCATTCTCGATCGACGCCCGGGTGATGAGCGTTTCCGGGCGGGGGCCGCCGGTCATGGCCATCTGGGCGGCGAGCGTGCCGGTCTCCTCCGACGCGCGCAGCCGGTCGGCATGAACGGCCGGAATTGCGGCGGTGTGTGGCAACATCATGCCGAGGGCTTCGGCGAGCAAAGCCATGGTGCTTGCCGTCCCCATTACCGCGCAGGTGCCGGAGGTGACTGCAAGACGGCCCTCAACCTGGTCGATCTCCTGCTTGTCGACATCGCCGGCACGGTATTTGCTCCAGAAGCGGCGGCAATCGGTACAGGCGCCCAGTCGTTCGCCCTTGTGGCGGCCAGTCATCATCGGGCCGGCGACGACCAGGGCCGCGGGCTTGCCTGCGGAATAGGCGCCCATCAGCAGCGCTGGCACGGTCTTGTCGCAACCGCCCATCAGCACGACGGAATCCATCGGCTGTGCCCGGATCATCTCCTCGACGCTCATCGCCATCAGGTTGCGATAGACGAGCGAGGTTGGCGAGAGGAACACTTCGCCGAGCGAGATCACCGGGAAGGTAACGGGCAGTGCGCCGGCGGCAAGTACGCCGCGCTTCACTGCCTCGATCATTTCGGGAAAGTGGCGATGGCAATTGTTGAAACCGCTCTCTGTGGTGCAGATGCCGACGATCGGCTTATCGAGCGAGACCCCAGTATAGCCCATCGAGCTGGCAAAGGAGCGCCGCAGATAGCGGGCGAAATCCCGGTCGCCGTAGTTGGTCAACCCATTGTCGAGACCGGCGGGCTTCTTGTCAGTCATGGAGTGCTCCCTTCACCAGCCGGTGGCGTATGTATTTCGGGTTCAGGTAGTCGAGGATGCCAAGGCTTCCACCTTCGCGGCCAAAGCCGCTCTGACGGGTGCCGCCGAAGGGTGCCTCGGCGGTGGCGAGCAGTGTTTCGTTGACGCCGACCATGCCGGCTTCCAGTGCTTCCGCTGTCTGTGCAGCCAGCGCGGAGTCACGGGTGAAGACATAGGCAGCGAGGCCAAAGTCGGTGGCATTCGCCCGCGCGATCACCTCATCCACGCTGTCGAAGGCCGCGATCGGTGCAATGGGCGCGAAGGGTTCTTCCCGCATGATACGGGCATCGTCGGGCACGTTGCTAAGGACTGTCGGTTCCAGGAAATGCCCGCGATTGAGATGAGCCGGACGCTTTCCGCCCGCGAGCAGCCTCGCGCCATGGTCGAGCGCGTCCACAATCAGCGCCTCGGCACCGGCAAGCGAGCGGGCGCGGATCATCGGACCAGTGGTGACGCCGGGCTTCAGCCCGTCACCGATCGTCAGGCCGCGCGCGTATTTGGCGAAGGCTTCTTCGAAGGGGGCGAGGATTGAGCGATGTACATAGAAGCGTGACGGCGAAATACAGACCTGGCCGCAATTGCGAAACTTGGTCGCCGCGAGCTTTTCCGCTGCCGCGACCGGATCGAAATCGGCGTGGACGATGACAGGCGCATGACCGCCGAGCTCCATCGTCACCTTCTTGATACCTTCGGCCGCCGCCTTGAGGATTTCCCGGCCCACGGGCACGGAGCCGGTCAGCGAGACCTTGCGGATGATCGGCGAGGCGATCAACCGCGAGACCATCGGTACGGCGGCACCGGTCAGGATCGCCAGGCAACCTTTGGGCAGGCCGGCGTCGATCAGCACCTCGCCGATCGCCATACAACTGCCCGGCGCCTCGGAGGCCGGCCGGACAATGACAGTACAGCCGGCCGCAAGCGCCGCCGCGATCTTGCGGGCCGGCAGGAGCATGGGGAAATTCCAGGCGGTGAGTGCAAGGCAGGGACCGACCGGCTGGTAGATCACCGAAAGCCGTTCATCCGGGTGGCGGCCGGGGATCGTCTGACCATAGATACGCTTGGCTTCCTCGCCCTGCCACTCGAACTGGTCGGCACTGGCGCGGATCTCGGCCTCTGCCTCGGCGAGCGGCTTGCCGGTCTCGCTGCTCATGATGTGCGCGAACTTTGCCACACGCTCGCGCATCAACTCGGCGGCGCGCCTGAGGATCGCGGCGCGATCCCAGGCGGCAACGGCGGCCCAGGCGGCGAAGCTGTCCTCGGCGGCGGCAAGGGCCGCCCGTTCGTCTTCCTCTGTCGCCGCCGGTATGTGGCCTACGGTATTTTCCGTCGCCGGGCTCTTCACCTCGATCAGGCCTCCATCGGAGGCCTGCCGCCACTCTCCACCGATCAGCAGTCCGTATTGTTCGTACATGGTTTCAGCCTCAAATCACGGTGCGGGCATATTGCCGTTGAACGTCGTCGCACCAGTTGCCGACGTTCCATTGCCCATAGGCGCCGAGCCCACCGGTGGGGTCCTCGCCGAAATAGACGGGCACGTGAACGAGGCTCAGGCCGGGATGTTGACGGGCCTGTTCCAGAGCTGTCAGCAGCGACGTTTCGTCTGTGCCACCCCAGATCGCCCTGACGCCCCGAACAGCGCTCGCCATCTGCACGTAATCCACCGCTACCCCGTCGCTGGTACGGAAATCCCGTCCGTACTGGGAAAGCTGGAGATGGCTGATGGCGGCCATGCGCCGGTTGTCGAGAAGCAGGATCGTCCCGTGCGCCCCATGCTCGACTCCGTCGATCAGAACCTGCGGGTTCATCATGAACGAGCCGTCGCCGGTGAAGGCAACGCCGTAACGACCCTTGTCCGCAAGGGCGGATGAGAGCAGCGCCGACACAGCAAAGCCCATGTAGGATGCGCCCGTTTCGGTAAAGGTCTCGCCGGTCGCGGTGTCGTCGACGATCTGGAAGCCGTTCGCCTGAACATCGCCCGCATCGAAGAACTTCAGCACGTTATGGCGCTGGCAAAAATCGCTGGCGATCTTGATCGCCTGAGGCTGGGTCAGCACTTCGCGCTGCCAGACGGGATCGGTCAGACGCGGAGCGGAGAACCGTTCGGCGAGAAAGGCTTCCCATTCGGTCTTCTTCTTGCGGGCAGCCTGGAGCCAGGAGGCCTTGTGGCTGACTACGGGATAGTTGCCCAGTGTGTCGGCCAGTCGCGCCGCAACGATTGCCGCGTCTCCCGTGAGTGCAATCGTTCGATTGTAGTGTTGCACGTCGACAGGGTCGGCATTGATATTGATGACTTCGCGGACATTCGGCCAGCCAATGCCGGAGCAGTCCGCCTGACAGACGGCGCGGCTGCCGATCACCACGAGAACCTCGGCCTCTTCCATCGCCCAGTTGCCGCTGATCGAACCCTTGGAACCGCCGACATGCATATTTTGCGGATGATCCGCCGGCATCACGCCGTTGGCGCCGGGGCTGAGCACGACCGCGGCTCCGGATGCCTCCGCCAGGCGGCGGATCTCGGCGGATGCTCCGCGTGCGCCGCCGCCGAGTTTGAGAGCCACCTTGCTAGCCGAGGCAATGACGGCGGCGGCCCGCTCGATCGCCGTGTCGTCGGCAGGTGCGAGCTTGGGAAAAATCGGTCGCTGGGGCAGGGCGTCCAGGCGCAGGGTCACGCGCGCCGCTTGCGTGTTCAGCGGCATGTTCATGAAAAAGGGTCCGGGGCGCCACGGGTGGAACACGCAAGCCGCTCCCTTGCGTAGGCCATCCCGCAGCGCGCCCGGACTATGCAGCGTATAGGAGCTCCCCATCAGGGAGGTGATTTGCGAGAAGATCCCCTGTGCCGGCTTCGGCACCTGCTGCATGTTGTAGCCCTCTCCATGGGTCGTCTCGTCGCCATAGAGATGGTAGAGGCCGACGCCGTTGGACGAGGCGGCGAGCGATGCCGCCATTGCCTGGAACGCGCCGGGGCCGATCGAGGTGACCACGGCGCAGGGTTCGCCATAGACCCAGGAGAGCGCGGTGCCGGCATGCGCCATTTCGACTTCGTTGCGGAATTGCCAGCAGCGCACCAGCCCTTCCGCCTCATAGGCCTCCAGCACATCCGCTACCGCCGTGCTGCCGTGCCCGAAGATCGCGAGGTATTTGGTGACACCCTGACGCATTAGGCCGAGCACCAGCACTTCGACCACCGGCAATGCGACGGTCTGTTCAAGGCGGCCTGCGTCGATGGCGGCTTCGAGCCCGCCGGCTTCGCGGATCCAGCGCGCGCGTTCACCGGCAGTGGCTGTCTGCAGATCGGCGAAAGAGGAGGTCGCCATGGTCACCGGGAGCCTCCCTCGGTGCGCAGGTCCACGGTGCGGCCGAGCCGCGCTGATTCCTCCGCCGCAAGCGCAAAGCGCAGGATCTGGCGAGCCTGGCGGGCGGTGAGAACCGGCGGGCCGCCATTCTGTAGTGCCTCCAGATAATGGCGGGTCGAAAGGACGAAGCTCTGCTCCCAGCCGGTTGGAATGTCCCGGTATTCGGTCAGCGCACCATCGCGGTAGAGCACCAGCGGCGGCGCATTGGCCAACCTGCCATGGCCGCCGTTGATCCAGATGATGCCCTTCGTGCCGGTAATCTCGACACGGTCGTCCTGGGCGTAGTGCCGGGTGGCAAGCTCCATGTCGGGCGAATAGACGATTTCGAGATTGCCGATTCGGTTGCCCGGGAAGCGGAAGGAAATCTGCGACTGGGCATCGAAACGGATGCCGCCAGGGCCTTCGGTGTCGCCGATGAAGGCGTGCACCTCATCCGGCTCGCCCATGAAATGCCAGGCCAGTGCGAACTTGTGGTGGCCATCGTCGAAAACCAGAGGGCCACCGCCTGCTTCCGTTGTCTTCTGGCGCCAGGCATTGGCTGCGGGCGGAACTTCCCAGGCGGTCGCGCTGCGCGCTGGATTGGACTTGATGCGGATGGACAGCGGCGTACCTATCGCACCCTCGTCGATTAGAGCCTTGGCCTTCAGGACCGGAGGATAGAAAATGAAGTTCTCGAAGACCTTGAAGGGGCGGTCATAGGCTTCCGCCGCGGCGACCAGTTGGTCTGCCTCCTCCAACGAGACGCACATCGGCTTTTGCAAGGAGACGATCTTGCCGGCATTGATGGCCTTGAGGGCGGCGGGGAGATGCAGATGATGCGGCAGGAGAATTTCGACAAGGTCGACATCAGCGCGTGACAGAAGAGTATCCAGATCGGTTTCGATCGCCACATCCGAAAGGCCCCAGTCCTTCGCCTTGCTCGCGGCAAGGTTCGGATCGCGATCGCAAAGGGCGACGATCGTGCTCGACGGATTTTGCAGATATTCGATCGCATGGAGGTCGGAAATACGACCCGTGCCGATAATCGCTACTCTAATCGGTCCCTTTGTCATTCACTGGGGTCCTTCTCTGGCTGAACAATGGAAACGGAAGTGATGATGCGGCCAAGCTCGGCCAGGCGGGCATCGTCCACCCGGACGCTCGGCCCGGAGACGCCGATGGCGGCGATCATCCGCCCGTCGCCATCGTAAATCGGGCGTGCGACACAGCGGATGCCCTGGGCGAATTCCTCGTCGTCGACGGCATAGCCGCGCGCCCGTGTGCGGGCGATCTCGTCATCAAGCGACTGACGGGTGGTCAGTGTCTTGGACGTATAGGACGTGAAGGGGCCCTCCAGCGCCGCGCCGCCGAAGGCCAGGAAAGCCTTGCCGAGCGCGGTGCAATACAGGGGGGACAAGGCCCCGATCGGATGGTCCACCTTGAGTGGTAGGGGCGAGTCGACCTTGTCCACGTACCAGACGCGGTCGTTCACCAGTACCGCCATGTGTGCGCATTCGCCGGTCTCTGCCACCAGTGTTTCAAGGGCGGGGCGCCAGGCTTCCTTGGCCGCGATAATGTCGGCCAGCGAGTGTTCGCGCCGGGCAGGCCGCGCAACCTTGTCGGTCGGCCGGTAACGGCGAGCGGCATCCTGGAGGGCGTAGCCGCAAGCCACAAGCGTTTTCATCAGGTGCGAGGCATTCGACTTGTCCACGCCAAGAGCTTCGGCGATATCGGTCAGCCGGGCGGGCTCGCTCCGGGACGCGATATAGTCGAGGGCTTCGAGGCCACGTGACAGGGATTGCAGCAGACGCATTGTCGAACTCCATTCAGGTCGTTTGCGATAGTTTGATCATGTTAAACACAATGTACAACATACGGCAACAAAATAGCGCAACAAGCCTAATTTACTCAAGCCTTGCCGCATTCGTTTCGAAATGCAATACTTTTTTGTTGACATCGGGGATATTCTTGCGAAAACTTGATGCTGCGACAATGCAAAGTTAAACATACGCAAACTTCATGGGAGGAACTGATGTTTTCGATTTCAAGGCGCGCGCTTATGGCCGCAGCGCTCATGGCATCTTCCGCGAGCCTCGTGCCGCACGCCTTCGCCCAGTCCGGCGAGGTGACGATCAGCCACTATTTCACCGGCGAACTCGGCCTGAAAGCCTTCAACGAACAGGTCGCGGCCTTCGAGAAGGCGAGCGGGATCAAGATGAAGGAGAGCCCGGTTGGGCACGAGGATTTCAAGACCGATATCCTGGTGCGGGCTGCCGGCCATAGCCTGCCGGACGTGTTCAGCTATTGGGCGGGCGCTCGCGTGCAGTTCATTGTTGATTCCAAGAGTCTGCGCCCAATCGACGACATGTGGGCTGCCGAGAAGCTCGATTCTGTCATTTCCAAGCCGATCGCCGAAAGCTCCACCCTTTATGACGGCAAGCGCTTCCTCGTTCCCTTCAACTACCACTACGCAGGCATCTTCTTTAACAAGAAGGTTCTGGCCGATGCGGGCATCACGGAGATGCCGGCGACCTGGGACGACTTCATTGCGATGTGCAAGACGCTGAAGGCAAAGGGCGTGGCGCCGATCGCGCTCGGCTCGAAGAACCGTTGGCCTGCCCAGTTCTGGTTTGACTATCTTCTGCTGCGCACCGCCGGCCCGGACTATCGTGCACGCCTGATGTCGGGCGAGGCATCTTACGACGATCCGGAAGTGGCGACGGCCATGGGCCTCTGGAAGAGCCTCCTGGATGAGGGACTGTTCGTCGAGAACGCAAATGCGGACGACTGGACCGACGCTGCCGACAAGGTGGCGCGCGGCGATGCTGCGATGACGCTCATGGGAACCTGGATCACCGGATACTGGAACGGTATCGGCCTCGTGCCGGGCACGGACTATGACTTCTTCCCGTTCCCGGCCGTCAAGGAAGGCGTGGCGAATGCCGCCGTCGGCCCGGTTGACGGTCTGGTGATTTCGGCCAATGCGGCAAATGCGGAGGGAGCCGAAAAGTTCCTGGCTTTCATGATGTCGAACCCTGAAGTGCAGGCGAAGTGGGCCGAGGCTCAGGGTGCGCTTTCTGCCAACGTGAATGTTGATCCGAAGACCTATAACAGCGTCATGCAGCACGCGGCCCAGACCGTATCCGAAGCGCCCGTCTTCGCCTTCAACTATGACCTCGCCACGCCGCCGCCAGTTGCCGAAGTCGGCTTGTCGATGTTCACGCGTTTCATTGACGATCCGTCCAAGATGGATGAAATCCTGAAAAACATGGCCGCCGACGCGAAGGTTGCCTTCAAGCAGTAACCGAAGGCCGGCCGCGGCCTGGAAGGGTCGCGGCCGCATCGGAAAGGATCAAAGGGCATGGAGCGGCATAACCGTTTCTGGCGTGTTGCGCTTCTGGCGCTGCCGCTCGGCGTGTTCGTCTTTTTTGTAATCTGGCCGCTGCTCAGTTCGTTCTACTACAGTTTTACCAACTGGAACGGCTTCAACAGCGACTATGATTTCGTCGGCTTCTCGAATTTCGCCAAGATATTCACCGACTCGCTTTTTCTCAACGCGGCGATCAACACGACCATCTGGATGGTGGCGGCGATCCTCGTGCCGACGCTGCTGGGCCTCATGCTCGCCCTGCTGCTGGACAGCAGGGTGCCGGGAACCCGTATCTTCAAGACAATTTTTTACCTGCCGATCTGTCTGTCCGCCGTTATCGTCGGCCAGATTTGGATCTGGATCTACCAGCCCGATTGGGGCCTGCTCAATACGCTCATTTCGTCGGCATCCGGGGAGAAGATGCGATATGCCTGGCTTGCCAAGCCCGATACTGCGCTCCTGTCCGTCATCGTCGCCTGGTCATGGCAGCAGACCGGCCTGTCGATGGTCATCTATCTGGCCGGTCTCACGGCCATATCGGAGGACCTGCTTGAGGTCTGCGAGATCGAAGGTGCCAGCGCATGGCAGCGTACGCTCTTCGTCGTGCTGCCGCTTCTCACGCCCTCGACCGTGGTCGTCGTCGCGCTGTCGGTGATCAACTCGCTGAAAGGGTTTGACATACTCTACATCATGACCGGTGGCGGGCCGTTCAACAGTTCCGACACGCTAGCGATGCACATGTACAACGAGTCTTTCCGGAAATACCTGATGGGGTATGGCAGCGCGATTTCCGTGGTCCTGTTCCTGATCGCCGTCACGATCATCGGCCTCTATTTCCGGCAGCTGAAGAAGGTGGACAAGATCTATGGCTAGTCCGGTCGCGGAAAGACGGTTCAATCCCTGGCCGATGGCGATCTTCGTCATCCTGGTCGTTCTGGCGGCGATGTTCCTGCTGCCGACGGTTGGCGTGCTTCTGTCCTCGGTGAAAACCACGCGCGAAATCGCACTCGGCCAATTGTGGTCGATGCCACAGGCCCTGTTCATGGGCAATTTTATCGAGGTGCTCGGCAATCCGGCTGTCCACCGCTATTTCCTGAACACCCTGATCGTCACGATCCCGGGCACGATTGCCTCGACCGCACTCGGGGTGCTGGCCGGTTACGTCTTTGCCAAGTTGCCGTTCCGGGGATCGAACCTGCTGTTCCTAGTGGTGATCGCGGGCATGTTCTTCCCGCCGCAGGTGATCCTGGTGCCGCTGTTTCGGCTGTTCAATGGTCTCGGTCTGATCGATACGCTCTGGCCAGTGTTCATCGTCCACACGGCGCTGGGCATTCCGATCTGCACGCTGCTGATGCGCAACTTCTTCGCAACGGTCCCGACGGCCCTCAGGGAAGCGGCGATCCTCGAAGGCGCCAATGAGTGGCAGGTGCTGACAAAGGTCGTCCTGCCGCTCAGCCTGCCGGCCCTCGCCGTGCTCGCGACGCTGCAATTCACCTGGATCTGGAACGATTTTCTCTGGCCTTTGATCTTCACCCAGTCGGACGAGATGCGGACCGTGATGCTCGGCATCGTCAATCTCAAGGGGCAGTATTCGGTGGCCTGGGGCGTGCAGGGCGCGCTCTCGCTGGTGGCCAGCCTGCCGACCTTGATTGTCTTTCTGTTCTTCCAGCGCTTCTTCATCAAGGGCATGACCATGGGCGCGGTAAAAGGGTAAAACATGACACAGCTTTCGCTTCGCGACGTGCGCAAGGCCTTCGGCGGACTCGAGGTCATCAGGGGCATCAACCTCGATGTCGAGGACGGTGAATTCGTTGTTTTCGTTGGCCCTTCCGGTTGCGGCAAGTCAACCATGCTGAGGATGATCGCGGGGCTCGAGGATCTGACGAGCGGCCAGATCGACATCGCCGGGAGGGACGTTACCCACACCTCGCCTTCCAAGCGGGAGATCGCCATGGTGTTCCAGTCATACGCACTCTTTCCGCATATGACCGTTGCCGAGAACATCGGCTTCGGGCTGAAACTGAACAAGCGTCCGAAGGACGAGATCGCAAGGCGTGTCGGTGAAGTTGCGGGCGTGCTGCAGATAGAGCCGTTACTCGACCGCACCCCGCGGGAACTCTCCGGCGGCCAGCGGCAGCGCGTGGCAATCGGGCGCGCGATCATCCGCGAGCCGAAAGTATTCCTTTTTGACGAGCCATTGTCCAATCTCGACGCGGCGCTGCGGGTTCAAATGCGCCTTGAGATTGCACGCCTTCACAAGCGGCTTGGCGCGACGATAATCTACGTCACCCACGACCAGACCGAGGCAATGACGCTGGCCGACCGTATCGTGGTTTTCAATCACGGTCGTATCGAGCAGGTCGGCGCTCCGATGGAGCTGTATGAGAGCCCGGCCAACATGTTTGTCGCCGGCTTTATCGGCGCGCCCGCGATGAATTTCCTGCCCGCCAAACTGGACAATGCCGGTGGGGGTAGCGTTATCCGGTTGGGAGACGCCTCATTTGCGCTTGAAGCGCTGGCGCAAGGCGTTGGGGGTGACGTCACTGTGGGAATCAGGCCTGAGCATCTGTCGCTTAGCGCTGACGGGGCGGGGCACGTGCCCGCCCGTGTCGAGATCGTCGAGCGTCTGGGCGCCGAGACCTATGCCTATGTTGAGATCGCTGATCCGAAGGCGACGCTGACAGTCTCGGTGCCACCGTCGAGCGACGTGAAGCCTGGCGACACCGTGTCGCTGCGCTTCGATCTTTCGAATACGCATGTCTTCAACCGTGACGGCCTGGCTATCCGGAGCCGCTAGGGCGGCGATATCGTCATTGGTGGACGGACTTATTTCCCCGGTGCTGCCGCTGGTTGTGCCGGGGAATGGAGCGGAAAACGGATTCGACGTCGCATAAAGGGGCGAAGGCCCAGATAGCCTGTCAGTTTTTCGATCCCGCGTTTCGCTCGGTGTAGAACATCGGACCGCCGCGCCAGCGCGGGAAACCGTAGCCGTGGATTTCGACGAGATCGATGTCGGAGGCCTTTTCAGCGATGCCTTCCGACAGGATCGCTTCGCCCTCCCGGGCCATGGCGCCGACCAGACGATCGGCAATTGCCTCGGCATCCAATGTTGGGCCGGGCTCGATCAGGGACCCGAGAAGGCGGACGACCTCGTCCGAGGCAAGCGGTCGGCGATCGCCGGCCTTGTAGTCATACCAGCCGCCGCCGGTCTTCTGGCCCTTGCGGCCGGCCCGCACCAAAATATCGCCCAGCGTTTCGGGCACATTCTGGCCTGCCGCACGCGCGCCTTCGCGCTGCAGGAAGGCGATGTCGAGGCCGCCGAGATCCTGTGCTTCAAAGGGTCCCATCGCGAAGCCAAAACCACGCATGGCCGCATCGACGTCCGGGATTGCCGCGCCCTGCCGCACCAGCACTTCCGCCTCGGCGCGGTAGCGCTTGAGAATGCGGTTGCCGATGAAGCCTTCGCAGATCCCGGCGCGCACCGGCACCTTGCCGAGTGTCCGGGCAAGTGCAAAGCCGGTCGCCAATGTCGTGTCCGAAGTCAGTGGTGTCGGCACGATCTCCAGAAGCTTCATGACATTAGCCGGGCTGAAGAAGTGCAGGCCGATGAAACGGCCGGGACTGGGCAGCCCTTCCGCGATTGCCTGCGGATCGAGATAGGAGGTGTTGGTCGCCAGCACCGCATCGGGACGGCAGATGCGACCCAGTCGCGCAAACACCTGACGCTTGACCGAAAGCTCTTCGAAGACGGCCTCGATCACGAGATCGGTATCTGCAAGGGCGGCATAGTCCGTCGAACCCGTGACCCCGGCAAGCCGCGCTTCGGCAGCGTCCTCGGTAAGACGTCCCCGCTTGACGGCTCCGGCGAAGATATCCCTGAGATTGGCGAGACCACGCTGAACGGCCGCTTCGTCGCGCTCGATAAGGATGACCGGCAGACCGGCATCGCGCAAGGCAGCGGCAATGCCCGCCCCCATCGTGCCGCCGCCGATGACTGCGGCATTCCTGAGCGGCAGGGTCTGAACGCCGGACAGGGTCGCCGGACGCGGCGCTGCCCGCTCGGCGAAGAAGACGTGGCGGAGCGCCGCTGCCTGATCGGAGGCGCGAAGCTCCAGGAAGGTGGCGCGCTCGAACTGCATCGCTGCGGCGAAGTCGGTTTCGGTCGCACGGCGCAGGCAGGCAAGGGCCTTGAGCGGGGCAACCTCGCCCCTTGCGCGCTTGGCGACAGTCCCCTCGGCCTCGGTCCAGAAGGCGTCCGCCGCTGTCGGCGCGGGCCGAAGCGAGAGCGGCTGGGGAAGGGGGGGCACGAGCGGTTCCCGGGCAAAGGCGATGGCAGCTGTGCGGAGATCGCCGTCGACGATCCTGTCGATCAGGCTGAGCTCCAGCGCCCGAGGAGCGCGCACCGGCTTGCCCGTGGTCACCAGATCGACGGCCGCCTCGACACCGACGAGACGCGGCGTGCGTACCGTTCCACCGGCGCCCGGAACGAGCCCGAGCGTCACTTCCGGCAGGCCGACCGAGGCATCCGTTGTCGCAAGACGGAAACGGCAACCCAGTGCGACCTCGAGGCCGCCGCCGAGCGCCGAACCATGGATCGCCGCGATCCAGGGCTTGGCGGCCAGTTCGATGGCCGAGATGACGTCGGGCAGATGCGGCGGCTGCGGCGGCTTGTCGAATTCGCTGACATCGGCGCCGGCAATGAAGGTGCGCCCGGCGCAGGCAAGCACTACAGCCGAGACATCGGGATCATTGTCCAACGCGGTCACCGCGTCCAAGAGACCCTGGCGCACGGCCTGGCTCAATGCGTTGACGGGCGGGTTGTCGACGGTAACGACGGCGATGTTCCCCTCACGGGCGATGGTGACGATGGACATATGTAATCAGATTCCCAGATAGGCTTCTCGAATGCGGGGATCGGCGAGCAATTCGGCGGCCGGTCCTTCCATGGTGATCTTGCCTGTTTCCATGACATAGCCCCGGTCTGCGACCGACAGGGCGCCGAAGGCGTTCTGTTCGACGAGGAGCACGGTGACCTTGAGATCCCGCATGCTCCTGACCACGTCGAAGATCTGCTGGACCAGGATGGGCGCCAGACCCATGGAGGGCTCGTCGAGCAGCAGGCAGGACGGTCGCCCCATCAACGCCCGGGCGATCGCCAGCATCTGCTGCTGGCCGCCCGACAGGCCACCTGCGGAGAGATTGCGCTTCTCCTTCAGGATCGGGAACATCTGGAAGGCATTTTCCATGTCCCGATCGACCCGGTCGTCGGTAAACAGGAAGGCACCGAGACGCAGGTTCTCCTCGACCGTCAGGTTGGTGAAGATCTGGCGCCCCTCCGGAGATTGGGCAAGGCCCCGCTTCAACCGCTTGTAGGCTGGCGTGGTGGCAAGTGCTTCGCCCCGGAATATGATCTGTCCTGCGCTGATCGGCTGCAAGCCCGACAGGCAGCGCAGCAGCGTCGTCTTGCCGGCACCATTGGCGCCGACGATGGTGACGATCTCGCCGGAATCGATGTGCAGGTCGATGCCGTGCAGTGCCTCGATGCGGCCATAACGCGACCGGAGACCCTCAACTGTGAGCATGGGATGCCTCCTGTGCCTGGGTTCCGAGATAGGCCGCGATGACATCCGGATTGCGGGCGACGGCCGCGGGGTCGCCCTCGGCGATCTTCACCCCGTGATCGAGGACGACGATGTGGTTGGAGATGCGCATCACCATCTTCATGTCGTGTTCGACCAGCAGGATGGCGACTCCGGAGGCGGCGACCTCGGCGATCAGGTGATCGATCTCCTCGGTCTCGACGGCGTTGCAGCCGGCGGCCGGCTCGTCGAGAAGCAGGACCTTGGTGTCGAGGGCAAGCGCACGGGCAATCTCCAGCCGCTTCAGCGCGCCATAGGACAGATTGCCGGCCTCGAGTTCGGCGGCATTGGCAAGGCCGACACGCGACAGCAGTTCTCGTGCCCCTGCCTGCGCGTCCCTTGAGCGCCGGCGCGAGGCCGGAAGCCCTAGCAGGTCGGCGAATACGGAGCCCTTTTCCTTCAAGTGAAAGCCGGCAATGGCGTTTTCCAGCACTGACATGTTCTGGAAGATCTGCAGGTTCTGGAAGGTACGCGACATGCCGCGGCGCGCCAGCAGATGTGGAGAAAATCCGGTCACATCCTCGCCGTTCAGCTTAACCTTGCCGGATTTCGGCATGTAGACACCCGAAATCATGTTGAACAGGGTGGTCTTGCCCGCACCGTTCGGCCCGATGACCGAGACGATTTCTCCCGGATTGACGGAGAAACTCACATCATCGACAGCACGCAGGCCACCGAATGCAATCCCCAACCCCTCGACGCTGAGAAGGCTCATGCTCCCCTCCCGGTGAATTGACGCAGCAGCGACGGCAACAGGCCCTCGCGCAGGAAGATCATGACCAGCATCATCACCAGCCCGAGCATGACCTGCTCGTATTCGGCGAACACGGTGAGCACCTGCGGCAGGAGGGTGAGGATGCCGGCGCCGAGAATCGCGCCCAGCACCGATCCGGCACCGCCCAGCACAGCCATGGTGACCATCTCGATCGAATGCATGTAGCCCGCGACATCCGGCGTGATGAACTTGTTCTGCAAGGCAAGCAGGGAACCGGAGGCCGAGGCATAGACCGCCGAGATCACGAAGGCCTGCAGCTTCAGCCGGGGCACATCGACGCCCACGGTGCTTGCGGCGATCTCCGAACCGTGGAGGGCCCGAAGCGCCCGGCCGGTCGGGCTGTCAAAGAGGTTGAGCGCCAGCCAGGCACCGACCAGCAGGCAGAGCCCGCAGAAGAAATACCAGAACTCCGGTGCGGAAAGCTTGAGTCCCAGCGCACCGAGCGCCTGGCGCAGGCCGAGATCGGCCACTGCGATGCCGTCCGGCCCGCCGGTGAGCCAGGCTTCGTTGGAAAGCACCATGGAGACCAGAATTCCGAAGCCGAGCGACGCGACGGCGAGGTAGTAGCCCTTGAGGCGCAGGATCGGTCGACCGACGACGTAGGCGATCAACGCGGAAAGCGCCGCGCCGAGTACGGCGGCGAAAGCGGGATGCAGGCCGAGATGTACGGGCGCCAGTGCCGAAGCATAGGCGCCAATACCGGCAAAGCCCGCATGGCCGAGGCTGATCTGTCCGGCAAAGCCCGTCAGGATGACGATGCCGACCACCGCCACGCCGTTCACAAACAAGAGCGAACCGACGCGGAAATAGTAGGCGGAAGGAAAGAAGAACGGAGTTGCCGCAATGAGCAGCGCAAGCACCAGCAGCGTAATCTGTTTTGTCGTGAGCCGCATCATCACACCCGATTGACCGAATTGCGTCCGAATAGGCCTTGCGGCATGGCGAAGAGGACGGCGAGGATGACGATGAACGCAACGGCATCCTTATATTGAGAACTGATGAAACCGGCCGTCAGCGCCTCGAAAAGACCGAGGAGGATGCCGCCGACGAGTGCGCCCTTCGGATTGCCCATTCCGCCGAGCATTGCTGCGGCAAAGCCCTTGAGGGCAAGCGCGATGCCGAGGTCATAACTGGTCAGGGTGATCGGGGTGACGAGCACGCCGGCGAGCGCGCCGATCGCCGCCGAAAGCGCAAAGGACAGGGTCATGACCCAGTTGGTATTAATACCGACGAGTTGGGCTGCCAGGCGATTGTCCGAGGTGGCAAGCACCGCCTTGCCAGTCAGGGTGCGGGTGAAGAACAGCCAGAGGCCGACGAAGACGACGACCGCCCCGGCGATGACCCACAGGCTCTGCGGCAGGATCGTCGCGGCCAGGATCTCGATGGGCTCGTCGCCGGTAAATGCCGGGAAGCGATGCAGCTGCTTGTCGAAAACCAGCTGGGTGACACCGCGAATGAAGATCGATGCGCCGATGGTGATGATGATCAGCGACACCACGGGAGCACCCCGCGCGGGGCCGATCGCCAGCCTGTTCAAAGCAACGCCGATGGCGGCGGTCACCACGATCGCGATTACGGCTGCAAGCGGGAGCGGCAAGCCGGCGTCGAACGCGAACACGGTAATCATGCCGCCCAGCATGACGAATTCGCCCTGAGCGAAATTGACCACGTCCGAGGCGTTGTAGATGATCGTGAAGCCCAGCGCGACGAGCGCGTAGACTGCGCCGACCGTCAGGCCGGAAAGAAGAAACTGCATCAGTTCAGGCATCGAAGACCCCACTGTGGCCGAACATCTTTGAGGCGGAGCCCACATCTCGCATGCAGGCTCCGCGCCAATGTCATCGTCCCGCGAACGGGACGGTTCGGATTTTACTCGATGATGGTCCAGCCACCGTCCTTGATCTCGAGCATACGGAATGCCGAGAGATCGAGGCCGAGGTGGTCCTCCGCCTTCATCGTCACGACACCGGTGGTACCGACCAGGCCGGACGTGGATTCGATCGCATCGCGGATCGCTTCCGGTTCTGCGGAGCCGGCACGTCCGATCGCATCGACCAGAATGCGCAAGGCGTCATGGGCATAGCCACCGAAAGTCGAGACGGCAGAACCGGTCTTCTTCTCGTAAGCCGTTTTGTAGGCCATCACGACCGGCTTCTGCGGATCGCCATCCGCCAGGATGCCGGCAACCAGAAGAGCGGTACCGGGAAGGCGCACGCCTTCGGCGGCCTTCGCGCCGGCCAGTTCGATAAAGCCGTCGGAGGCAACACCATGCGACTGATAGAGCGGCAAGCCGACGGCCAGCTGCGAATAGTTGCGCGTCACGATCGACGGGCCCTGGCCGAACCCAGGATTGAGTACAGCCTGCACGCCGGCCGCGCCCTTGATGTTGGTAAGCTGGGGCGTCATGTCCGCATCCTGCGGACCATAGGTCTCGTCGGCAACGATCTCGATGCCGTAGTCACCGGCAACGGCGACGCACTGCTTGTACATCGAGGCGCCGAAGCCGTCTGTGCCGGAGATCACGCCGATCTTGCTGATTGAGTTCTTCTTCATGTCCTCGAAGATCTTCTGGCAGGCCATGCGGTCGGTATGCGGGGTCTTGAAGACCCAGTGCTTGACCGGATCGATGATTTCGATCGCGCCGGCGAGCGAGATGAACGGAACCTCTGAGTCCTCGGCGACCGGGATGATCGACATGGTCGTACCAGTCGTCGTGCCGCCGATGATTGCTACAACCTCGTCGTCCTCGACGAGGCGGGTGGCGAAGGTGCGCGCCTTGTTCGGGTCACCGCCGTCGTCATAGAGTACGAGCTTCAGCGATTCGCCGTTGACGCCACCAGCGGCATTGATTTCTTCCACCAGCATTTCAAGCGTCTTGGCTTCCGGGTCGCCGAGGAAAGAGGCGGGGCCGGTTGCCGATACGGTGGCACCGATCTTGATTTCGGCCTGGGCGGCAGTTGCAATACCCAATGTCATGAGCATGGCGAGTGCGGTAGTCGTTGTCGTTTTCATTATGTCTCCTCCCTGAGAACGTTGAATAAGGAAGTCAGTTACGCCGCTTTCGGGCGGCGCCACATCGCCAGCCGAAACCGGTTGGCGACGAAGGCAGTATCGGTCAAGCTGGCATTCCCGGCAGGGTTGCCCCCGGTGACGTGAAAGTCGGAGAATGCAGCGGACTGATTGACGAAAATGTTGCCGGTCAGGTTGATCGACAGGTTGACACCGGCGCGGGCAAAGGCCTTGACCGCACGGGCGATGCGTGCCTCGTCCGTGTCGTAGAGCGCGGCAGTGATTGCGCCCTTGGTGCGGGCAAGGCTGGCTGCGGCCTCGACGCCGGCCTCGGCACTATCGACCGCGACAACGAACGCAACTGGTCCGAAGCACTCATCTTCGTGAGCCTTCGTCTCGGCGGCGTCGACGGCGACAATCAACGGGGTCGCACTGCAGCCCGCAGAAATCGGCTGTGAATCGCGCACGATGCGGCCGAAGCCGCGGGCCTTTTCGACCCGTGCAAGCGTCGCCGGATTGGCGATCGCGCCGCAGACTCCCGTGGCACGGGCCGGATCGCTCAAGAGCGCGTCCACAGCCGCGGCGATCGCCGTCGTGACCTCGTCGAAGCTCTTGTGCCCTTCATCGCTCGAAATGCCGGCACGCGGGACGAAAATGTCCTGCGGCGCGGTGCACATCTGGCCGGAATATAGCGAAAGCGAAAACGCGATGTTGGCGCACATGCCGGCGAAGTCGTCGGTGGCGGCAATGACGATCGAGTTCACGCCGGCTTCCTCGGTGAACACCTGGGCGGAGCGTGCATTGTCCCGCACCCATTCGCCAAAGACGCTCGAGCCGGTGTAGTCGATGATGCCGATGTCCGGATGGGTGACGAGTTCCTTGGTGATCTCCGCGCCGGCCTGATCGACCGCAAGCAAGACCACGTCGGCGCTGAAGCCCGCCTCGACCAGCACTTCGCGCGCCACCTTCACGGTGAGCGCGAGCGGCAGGATGGCGCCCGGATGCGGCTTGACGATTGCGGTATTGCCGGTGGCGAGGCTGGCGAACAGTCCGGGATAGGTGTTCCAGGTCGGGAAGGTCTGGCAGCCAATGGCCAGCGCGACACCGCGCGGCACGACCTGCCAGTTTTTTTCCAGAACGATCGACGGCGCCTTGCCCTGCGGCTTTTCCCAGGTTGCCTGATCCGGTGTGCGGCTCATTTCCACCCATGCGGTGGCGACCGCCTCAAGACCACGGTCCTGGGCATGCGGGCCGCCGGCCTGGAAGGCCATCGGAAAGGCCTGTCCAGTCGTGTGCATGACGGCATTGGCCATTTCAAAGCTGATTCGGTTGAGGCGTGTCAGGATTTCGAGGCAAATACCGACTCGTACCTCCGGCGAGGCATCGGCCCAGGCGTCGCCAGCCGCTTTGGAGGCGACAACGAGCGTTGCGGCATCGGTGGCCGGATAGAGGATGTCGAGGTCGAGGCCCCACGGCGACTTCTCGGAACCGAGACGCATATTCTCCGGATGGCCGGGCAATTCGAACTTCGCGCCGAGAAGCGCTTTGAAGGAAGCCTCGCCATCGTCCTTGGCCGTATCGCCATAGATCTTGCCGCTTGGAATTTCCGGAAACGGCGACCAGAAGCCCCGATCGGACAAGGCTTTCACAGCCGTCTCCAACAGACCGCGATGGCGGGCGAACAGGTCGTCCATGGCAATTTCCTCCCTCTGCTGCGCTTTATCATTGACCGTCCGGTCGGTTTATGCAAGATCTTTTTACAGCCCCCGGGAAATTTTGGGGCGAGGAAGAGGGAGAGAGCGATGCACCAATCCGACACCGTTCTGGTGACGTTGGATCACGGCGTTCTGCGGCTGATGCTGAACCGTCCGGACAAACTCAATTCGTTCAACGAAGAGATGCACATCGCCTTGCGAGCCGCGCTGCAGCGCGCCCATGACGATGTTTCCGTGCGTGCCGTCCTTCTGACCGGCGCCGGCCGCGGCTTTTCGGCGGGCCAGGACCTCGGCGACCGCGACCCGCGCAAGGGTGGCCACGCTCCCGATCTCGGCTACACGCTTGAGACTTTCTACAATCCGACGCTGCGCCTGATCCGTTCGCTGGAAAAACCGATGATCTGCGCGGTGAATGGGGTAGCAGCCGGTGCCGGTGCCAACATCGCCTTTGCCTGCGATATCGTGCTTGCCGCCCGCTCGGCGAAATTCATCCAGGCCTTCTCCAAGATCGGCCTTATCCCCGATGCCGGTGGCAGCTGGAACCTGGCGCGCATTCTCGGCGAACCGCGCGCCAAGGCGCTGGCCATGACCGCCGAGCCGCTGATGGCGGAGCGCGCAGCCGACTGGGGCCTGATCTGGAAGGCCGTCGATGACGACCAGCTGATGGCGGAGGCGGAAACGCTCGCCCGCTCGCTCGCCGAAGGCGCGACACGAGGCCTTGGCCTCACCAAGCGACTCATTCAGGCCGCCGCCACCAACAGCCTCGATGAGCAGCTCGACATGGAGCGCGACTGCCAGCGTGAAGCCGGTCGTACGAGCGACTATGCCGAAGGCGTCACCGCCTTCCTCGAAAAGCGCAAGCCGGAGTTTTCAGGCAAATGACCATGAACGCACAGGAAATGGCCGAGGCTTGCGCCAAGGCTATGTGGGACCTCGACACTGCATCGCAAAATCTTGGAATGCGCATCGAGCATATCGCACCGGGGCAGGCGACACTGTCGATGGAGATTACCAAATTGATGTCCAACGGCCATGGCAACTGTCATGGCGGATACATATTCACGCTCGCCGACAGCGCCTTTGCCTTTGCCTGCAACGGTTACAATCAGCTGACGGTCGCGCAGAACTGCTCGATTACCTATATCAGTCCCGGAAGGATCGGTGACCGGTTGACGGCACAGGCCCGCGAAATATCGCGCAAGGGCCGGTCCGGGATTTACGACATTCGCATATCAAATCAGAACGGCGACCTTGTCGCCGAGTTTCGTGGCCTATCGCGGACGGTGAAGGGCACCCATCTGCCCGATCCCGCCTGAACCACTACGCCTTCCAGGGAGGAAACCATGCTCGACTTTGTACCCCGTCCCCAAGATCTGGACCCGATCGAAATCGCCTCGCGGGACGAGATTTCGGCGCTCCAGTTTCACCGGATGAAGCGCTCCCTGAAGCATTCCTACGAAAACTCGCCGTTCTATCGGCAGCGTTTCGACGAGCATGGTGTCCACCCGGAAGATCTGAAGACCCTTTCGGATCTTTCCAAGTTCCCATTCACCACGAAGACCGACCTGCGCGACACCTATCCCTTCGGCATGTTCGCCGTGCCGCGCGAAAAGCTGGTCCGTATCCACGGCTCGTCCGGCACCACCGGCAAGCCGACGGTCGTCGGCTATACCAAGCATGACATCGATGTCTGGGCAGACGTCGTCGCCCGCTCTATCCGGGCGTCCGGCGGCCGACCCGGGGACATCGTGCATGTCGCCTATGGCTATGGCCTGTTCACCGGCGGCCTCGGCGCACACTACGGCGCCGAACGACTCGGCTGCACAGTCGTGCCGATCTCGGGGGGCATGACCGAGCGGCAGGTCACGCTGATGAACGATTTCAAGCCGCGCATCATCATGGTCACGCCGTCCTACATGCTGTCGATCCTCGACGAGTTCCGCCGCCAGGGCATCGACCCGCGCGAAAGCTCGATCGAGGTCGGCATTTTCGGTGCCGAGCCATGGACCAATGCCATGCGCAGCGAGATCGAGCAGGCATTTAATATGCACGCTGTCGACATCTATGGCCTCTCCGAGGTCATGGGGCCGGGGGTCGCCAACGAATGCGTGGAAACCAAGGATGGGCTGCATGTCTGGGAAGACCATTTTTATCCGGAAATCATCGATCCGGTAACGGGTGCCGTGCTGCCTGACGGCGAAATCGGTGAACTCGTCTTCACTACGCTGACCAAGGAAGGTCTGCCGATGGTGCGCTATCGCACCCGTGACCTGACGCGCCTTCTGCCGGGCACGGCCCGCTCAATGCGGCGCATCGAGAAGATCACCGGCCGTAGCGACGACATGATCATCCTGCGCGGCGTCAACGTCTTCCCGACCCAGATCGAGGAGCAGATCCTGAAGTGCGGCGGCCTTGCTCCGCACTTCCAGATCGAGCTGACCCGTGTTGGCCGGATGGACAACATGATCGTCCATGTCGAATGTGCGACCGATTCAACCGATGAGGCGGCGCGCGCCCGGTCGGCCAAGGAACTGGCCCATCACATCAAGAGCGTCGTCGGTATCAGCACCAAGATCGAGGTCAGGGATCCGACTTCGATCGCCCGGTCGGAAGGCAAGGCGAAGCGTGTTGTGGATAACCGCCCGAAGACCTGAACGGCTACCCGTGACAGGTCAAAGGCATACGTCGTAGTTGGAGAGGAGGCAGATATGCCTCCCTTTTGCAGGCGTTTTGCAAGCAGGAAGCAAGAACATGGCTCGAACCCGGGCAAATGACTTTGAGGAGAAACGGCGCGGCATTCTCGACAATGCCGCCGCAGTGTTTGCCGAGCAGGGCATGGAAAAGGCCTCCATGTCCCAGATCGCCGCCCATTCAAGCGTGTCCAAGGCACTGCTGTATCACTACTATCCGAGCAAGGATGCGCTGATCTACGCGATCATCATCACCCATCTGGAAGAACTCGACGAGGCGATCAGTGCGGCCGATATCCCGGATGAGGCTCCGGAGAAGCGGCTTCGGCGGCTGGTGGGCGTGGTGCTGGAGAACTACCGCGGTGCCGATAACCAGCACAAGGTGCAGCTCAACGCGACCTCGGCCCTGTCCGATGAGCAGAAGGCCGGCATCACCACGATCGAACGGCGTATCGTGCGCCGCTTCTCGAACCTGCTGCGCGAGATCAATCCCGAACTCGACAGCAAGGAAAGACCCTTGCTGATGCCCGTCACCATGTCGCTGTTCGGCATGATGAACTGGGTCTACATGTGGTTCCGCGATGGCGGCCGCATCACGCGGGAAGACTATGCGGACGTCGCAACCACGCTGATTCTCGAAGGCATCAAGGCGGTTCGCTGATCCGTCTCTAGACCTTCTCCTCGCGATCATTCTTCCCGAGAGAATTCTTAAGACCGACGGCCAGTATTGACTGGCCGTCGGTCTTCGCTCGTATTCAGGCCGCATCCCAGGTCTTGGCGACCATGGTTAACACGTCATATTGCGCGACGACCGCGCCGTTCTGGTTCGTCACCTGGCAATCCCAGCGCACTTCGCCGTGGTCGGCATTGGCGCGCGGATTGATCTCCTTGCAAGTCAGCCGGACCTGCAGCGTGTCGCCCGGATTGACGGGGGTGAGGAAGCGCAGGTTGTCGACGCCGTAATTGGCAAGCACCGGACCCGGATCCGGATCGACGAACAGGCCGGCGGCGAAGGAGACGATCAGGTATCCGTGCGCCACGCGCCCGTCGAAGAATGGATTGGCCTTGGCCGCTGCCTCGTCCATGTGGGCATAGAAGGTGTCACCGGTGAAATGGGCGAAGTGCTCGATGTCCTCGAGCGTGACCGTCCGCTTGGCGGTGACGATCTGGTCGCCGATCTTCAGCTCCGCCAGGGACTTGCGGAACGGATGGATGGTCGTGTCACCGGCGCCGGCACCCTCGATCCAGCGGCCGGTGACGGCCGAAAGGAGACGCGGCGTGCCTTGGACGGCCGTGCGCTGCATATAGTGCTTGACGCCCCGCATGCCGCCCATCTCCTCGCCGCCGCCGGCGCGGCCGGGTCCACCATGCACCAGCCCGGCAAGAGGCGATCCATGGCCCGTCGAGGATTTGGCCGAAGTACGGTTTCCGATGAGGACACGGCCATGATAGGGCGCCATGCCGATCACCATTTCTTCGGCGATCTTCGGATCGTTGGTGAAGACCGAGGCGACCAGCGAACCCTTGCCCTTGTGGGCGAGCGCAATCGCTTCCTCGATCCCCTCATAGGGCATCACGGTGGAGACAGGCCCGAATGCCTCGACATCGTGGACGGCAAAGGCCGTAAACGGCTTGTCGCAATAGAGAAGAACCGGATTGAGGAAGGCGCCTTTCTCGGCATCGCCGGAGAAGACGCGGACATTGTCCGGATCGCCGGCGACGATCTCGGCGTCGGCGGAAAGGTCGCGGATGCGTTCGCGCACTTCGTCGCGCTGGGCAAGGCTTGCCAGCGGTCCCATGCGCACGCCCTCGTCGGCCGGGTTGCCAAGCGCGGTCTTCGACAGGCGATCACCGAGCGCTTCGACCAGCGCCTGGACATGGGCCCGCGGCGCGATCACGCGGCGGATCGCCGTGCACTTCTGGCCGGCCTTCGAGGTCATCTCGCGGGCCACTTCCTTGACGAAGAGGTCGAACTCCTCCGTACCCGGACCGGCATCGGGGCCGAGCACCGAGGCGTTGAGGCTGTCGGCTTCCATGGTGAAGCGCACGGAATTCGCCACCACGGCCGGATGCGACTTCAACTTGCGGCCGGTCCAGGCCGAGCCGGTGAAGGTCACGGCGTCCTGGCCCTCGACATGGTCGAGCAGATCGCCGACCGAGCCAGATACCAGCTGCAATGCGCCGTCCGGCAGGATGCCCGTCTCGATGATCCGCCGGACCACGAGTTCGGTGAGGTAGGCGGTCTGGCTTGCCGGCTTGACGAGCGAGGGCACGCCGGCAATCAGCGTCGGGGCGATCTTTTCCAGCATGCCCCAGACGGGGAAGTTGAAGGCGTTGATGTGGACGGCGATACCGTGAAGTGGTGTCAGGATGTGCTGGGCGGAAAAGCTGTTGTCCCTGGACAGCAGTTCCACGTCGCCGTCGAGCAGCACGCGGGTATTGGGCAGTTCGCGCCGGGCCTTGGACGAATAAGACAGCATTGTGCCTATGCCGCCTTCGATGTCGACCCAGCCGTCGGCACGGGTCGCGCCGGTCAGGGCGCTCTCGGCATAGAACTCCTCCTTCAGGTCCATCAGGACCTGGCCGAGGGACTTCAACATCTGCGCCCGTTCATGGAAGGACAGGGCGCGCAGGTTCGGCCCACCGACCTCGCGGCCATAGGCCAGTGCTGCGGCAAAATCGATGCCGGTCGAGTCGATGAATGCGATTGCGGCACCCGTCGAGGCATCGAGCAGCGGAACGCCTTGCTTGTCGCCGGGCGTCCAGCGGCCACAGACGTAGCTTTCGAGGCGGCGCGGAACGCGAGCCGAAACATTCATGAAGTCATCCTTCCTGGATCGGTTTATTCAATGCGGAGGGCGGGGCGCCATGGCCCCGCCGCCTGGGAGGTTATTCGTCGTAGGAGAGCACGACCTTCTCGGTCAGCGGGTGACACTGGCAGGTCAGCACATAGCCGGCCTCGACCTCGTAGTCTTCGAGCGCATGGTTGGTATCCATCTCGACCTCGCCTTCGAGAACCTTCGCCCGGCAGGTGGAGCAGACGCCGGCCTTGCAGGAGAAGGGAGCGTCCATGCTCTGGGCGATCGCTGCTTCGAGAATGCTGACGCCATGCTTCGGCATGTTGAAGGTCCGCGTCGTGCCGTCGAGCGTGATGGTGGTCTCCACCACGGCTGCGGCTTCCTCGGCACTCACCGATGCGACAGGGGTCTTGGCGCGGCCGGGTTGGCCCGAGGCAAAGAGCTCGAACTTGATCTGCTCATCCTTCAGCCCGTGTTCCTTAAGGCTGGCGACGATTGTCAGCATCATCGGCTCGGGGCCGCAGATGAAGGCGGCGTCGACCGATTTCGGATCGATCCATGTGCGGAACAGGGCTGCCAACTTGTTCTCGTCAAGGCGGCCGGTGAAGAGGTCGATTTCCTGCGCTTCGCTTTCGAGAATGTGCAGCACGGAGAAACGACCGAGATAGGTGTTCTTCAAGTCCTCGAGTTCTTCGCGGAACATGATCGAGTTGATCTGGCGGTTGGCATAGACGAGGGTGAAGCGGGACTTCGGCTCGCGGGCCAGAACCGTCTTGATGATCGAGAGGACTGGCGTGATGCCGGACCCACCGGCAAAGCCGAGATAGTGCTTCTCGGTCGTCGGATCGATGTCCATGTAGAAGCGGCCCATCGGCGGCATGGCCTCGATCACGTCGCCTGGTGCCAGATTGGCGTTCGCCCAGTTGCTGAAGGCGCCGCCGTCGACGCGCTTGATGCCGACGCGCAGGACTCCCTCGTCCTTGCCCGCGCAGATCGAATAGGAGCGGCGCAGTTCCTCACCGTCAAAATCGCGGCGGAAGGTCAGGTACTGCCCTTGGGTGAAATCGAAGGCCGAGAGATCCTCCTCGCGCGGCTTGAGCGTGACGACGACCGCGTCGCGGGTCTCGTGGCGGATATCGGTCACAGTCAAGGGATGAAAGCGTGCCATGAGTTATGTCCTCCGCATCCTCAGATGCACTTGAAGTAATCAAAGGGTTCCAGACAATCCGAGCATCGGTAGCTCGCCTTGCACGGTGTCGAGCCAAACTGGCTGACTTTTTCGGTCTTGGTCGAGCCGCAACGCGGGCAGGCGACTTCAAGGTTCGATCCCGCCAGCCGGTTCACACGGGCGATCAGACGCCCGTCGGCGGCGGTGCCGTCGATCGGCGGCGCGATGCCGTAGGCGCGAAGCTTGTTCCGCCCCTCGGCACTGATCCAATCGGTCGTCCACGCCGGAGACAACCGCCGTTCGAGACGTAGTTTCTCAATGCCGTGGCCCTTGAGCGCTGCCTCGATATCGAGGTTGATCACCGTCGTCGCCGGACAACCGGAGTAGGTCGGGGTAACGGTGACCACGAGGGTATCGCTCTCCCACGCGACATCGCGGATGATGCCAAGATCGGTCAGGCTGATGACCGGGATTTCCGGATCAGGCACCTCGCCCAGCCAGCGCCAGACCTCTTCCGGTTCAGGCAATGTCCTGGTGGCCATGGCGTCAAACCTCACCAGACCGAGTTGGGATAGGCCCGCTGCAGGAACTGCATGTCGGCGAGGATATAGCCCAGATGCTCGGTGTGGATCCCGCGCTTGCCGCCCTTGTGCTGGTAGCTGCCCTCCGGACGCGCGAGCGTTGCCTCGGCGAGCACTTCGCCGACCGAACTGTCCCAGGCTGCCTTCAGCGCCGAGGGCAGCGGCGCGATGCCGGCCTCAGCCACGGCTTCGTCGGCGGAATCGTCGAGGAACATCTCGGCCGTGTAGGGCCAGAGATCGTCGAGCGCCCTCTGCATTCGGCGATGGCTTTCCTCGGTTCCGTCGCCGAGACGGATGACGAGGTCGGCCGAACGCTCGAAGTGGTAGGACACTTCCTTCAACGCCTTGCCGGCGATGTCCACCACGCGCGGATCGCTGGAAGACATCAGCGTACGCAGCATTTCGAGATGATAGGCATCGAACAGGAACTGCCGCATCAGCGTCTTGCCGAAGTCGCCGTTGGGGCGCTCGACGAGGAGCACGTTGCGGAAGGCCGCCGCGTCACGCAGATAGGCTAGATTGTCCGCCGTGCGGCCCTTGCCCTCGACCTCGCCGGCCAGGCCGAGCCAGAACTGGGTCTGGCCGATCAGGTCGAGCGCCGTGTTGGCAAGCGCGATATCCTCTTCGAGCACGGGCGAATGGCCGCACCACTCGGACACGCGGTGACCGAGGATCAGCGTATTGTCGCCCATGCGCAGGAGCCATTCGAAATACGCGGCCTGATCGACCGCCGGGGTCGCGGTCGCCATCACATATGCCCCACTTCTGCCGGGATGTCGAAGAAGGTCGGATGACGGTAGACCTTGGAGTTCGACGGTTCGAACAGCGGGCCCTTTTCCGACGGCGAAGACGCGGTGATTTCGGCTGACTTCACCACCCAGATCGACACGCCCTCATTGCGGCGGGTGTAGACGTCACGAGCATTGCGGATCGCCATTTCGGCGTCCGGGGCATGCAGGCTGCCGACATGGCGATGATTGAGGCCATGTTGACCGCGGATAAAGACTTCCCAAAGGGGCCATTCGCTGGACATTGCTATTCCTCCCGAGTTCAGGTGACGGAGGGGAGCGGGCGGGCCGCTCCCGAATTGGATTGATCAGGCAGCCTTGCGGCCGGCCCGGCGCGCCTCTTGCTTTTCGGCATGGGCCATCAGGCCGTCGCGGAACCACGCGCCTTCTTCCCAGGCGGTGACGCGGGCGCCGAGGCGCTCGGCATTGCAGGGGCCGTTACCGGCGATGACATTGAAGAACTCTTCCCAGTCCGGTTCGGAGAAGTCGTACCCGCCCTTCTCCTCGTTCCAACGCAGGTTCTCGTCCGGAATGGTCAAGCCCAGGTACTTTGCCTGCGGTACCGTCTGGTCGACGAACTTCTGGCGCAGCTCGTCATTGGTGTTGATCTTGATCTTCCACTGCATCGACTGGGCGGAATGCACCGAGTCCTTGTCGGACGGGCCGAACATCATCAGTGCCGGGTACCAGAAGCGGTTCAGCGCGTCCTGCGCCATCGCCTTCTGCTCCTCAGAGCCGAAGGCCATCTTCATCATGATGTCGTAGCCCTGGCGCTGGTGGAAGCTCTCTTCCTTGCAGATGCGGATCATGGCGCGGCTGTAGGGGCCGTAGGAGGTCTTCTGAAGCTGCACCTGGTTCATGATTGCCGCGCCGTCGACAAGCCAGCCGACCGCGCCGATATCCGCCCAGTTGAGCGTCGGGTAGTTGAAGATCGACGAATACTTCATCTTGCCGGAATGGAGCAGCGCCAGGAGCTCGTCGCGGCTGACGCCGAGCGTCTCGGCAGCGGAATAGAGATAGAGGCCGTGGCCAGCCTCGTCCTGGACCTTGGCAAGCAGGATCGCCTTGCGCTCGAGCGTCGGCGCACGGGTGATCCAGTTGCCCTCCGGCAGCTGGCCGACGATTTCGGAATGGGCGTGCTGGCCGATCTGACGGATCAGCGTCTTGCGGTAGCTTTCCGGCATCCGCTCCTTGGGTTCGATCTTCTCGCCCCGGTCGATGCGATCCTGAAAGGCCCGCTCCTCCGCCGACATCTCGTTCAGCGATTTCACCCGATCACTGTCGGTCTTGACCATTTGTGCGTACATGGCGGCTCCTCCCTGCTCAAATCCGTTCAATGATGATGGCGATGCCCTGGCCGACCCCGATGCACATGGTGCAAAGCGCGTAGCGCCCTCCGGTGCGCTGGAGCTGGTACATGGCCGTGGTGACGAGGCGCGCACCAGACATACCGAGCGGATGGCCGAGCGCGATCGCGCCGCCGTTCGGATTGACATGGGCGGCATCGTCGGGAAGCCCGAGCTCCCGAAGAACCGCCAGCGCCTGCGCGGCAAAAGCCTCATTGAGTTCTATCACATCCATCTGCGAAAGCGACAGACCGGCGCGCTCGAGCACCTTGCGAACCGCCGGCACCGGGCCGACGCCCATGATCCGTGGCTCGACGCCGGCCGCAGCCATGGCGACGATCCGGGCGCGCGGCACGAGGCCCTGCTCCCCGGCCATGGCTTCCGACGCGATCACCAGAGCGGCCGCGCCATCGTTCACGCCGGAGGCATTGCCGGCCGTGACGCTGAGATCCGGTCCGTTGACGCCCTTGAGCTTTGACAGCTGCTCGGCCGTGGTGCCGGGACGCGGATGTTCGTCGACCGAAACGACCAGTGGCTCGCCCTTCTTCTGCGGGATCGTGACGGGCACGATCTCGTCGGCAAAGACGCCGGCTGCCTGGGCGGCGGCCCAGCGGGCCTGGCTGCGGGCCGCAAATGCGTCCTGGTCGGCGCGGCTGACATTGTACTGCTCGGCGACATTGTCGGCCGTCTCCGGCATGGAATGGGTGCCGAACTTCTTCTTCAGTTCCGGATTGGGAAAGCGCCAGCCGATCGTGGTGTCGTAGACCGCGTTCGAACGGGAAAAGGCCGCATCCGCCTTCGGCATCACGAAGGGCGCGCGTGTCATGCTCTCGACTCCGCCGGCAATCACCAGATCGCAATCGCCGCCGCGGATGGCGCGTGCGGCCATGCCGACGGCGTCCATGCCGGAACCGCAGAGGCGGTTGACGGTGGTTGCGGGCACATTGATCGGCATGCCCGACAGGAGGACGGCCATGCGCCCGACATTGCGATTGTCTTCGCCGGCCTGGTTGGCGCAGCCGAAGATCAGGTCATCGACCTTCGACCAGTCGACGCCGGGATTGCGCTCCATCAGCGCAACGAGCGGCAGTGCAGCGAGATCATCTGCCCGAACGGACGCAAGTGCCCCGCCATAGCGGCCAACGGGCGTGCGCACGGCATCGCAGATAAAGGCTTGCTGCATCGAATTACTCCTCCCTGGGTATTGCTTGCGGTAGGCACTGTTTCGAATTAGCCAACCGATCGGTCAATTTATAGCGCCAAAACATCACACTGAAAAGCACTTTTTTCTAATTCTCGTGATGTTTAAGGCCGGCAACAAAAGAAATTATAATTTATCTCTTTTATTTCAGATGCTTAGCGTTGTGCCTCGGATGCAAGCGAGTCCAGTCGCGCCCTGGTTTCAACCGTTTCGGTCGGCAACGTGCCGTCCCGCCCCTCGAACTGGGCGCCGATATAGACATCGGCCAAGGGCGAAAGGGACTGGTAGAGCCGGCCAAAGAGCTGGCGCGCCGCAAGACCTGGCCAATCCTTGGGAAGAGCATCTGCCGGCAGTCGTGGATCTCGCAGCAGAACGGCACGGTATGCCTGGACCAATAGCAGCCGCGCGCTTACTGCGTCGGCTGGAAGCAGCGTCTCACCCTGCGCCAGGGCCGTCATCAGCGGCGAAAAGACGTCGATCATCGTCTGGTACTCATCCGCGAAGGACTGCAGATTCCAGAGCGTTGCCGCATAATCGGCCAGCAAAGCGCCGTCCTTGATCACCTCGGCCCGGAAGGCGAGCCCCGGAACCCGAACATTCTCCGGATGATTGGGGCGCAGATAGAGGTCCGGCCCCATACGGCCGAGCCCGGCGCGGCGGGCGATCTCGTCGGAGAGACCTGGTGCATGATGGATCAGGAAGCCTTCGGCCCCAACCTGCGGACCGTAAAGCAGCCTTGCCGCAGCGGCAAATTCGGTTCGCGCGCCAGACGCCAGGCGATAGTAGGACCGACGGCCATCGCGCTCTCCGACCAGTTGCTCGGCCGCGACAAGGCGAGAAACCGCGGTGCGCACCAGTGTCTCGCTTATCCCGAGATGCGCGCAGATCTCCACCAGCGTACCCATCCAGAGAACACCGCCACGCGGTACGACGATATCGCCATAGATGGTGACGATCATCGCGGGGGCGCGTGTGGTCAGGCGCTGTTGCAGCAGCGGCAACCACTGGGTTCCAGTTACCGCAAGGGACATTTCGCCTCCAGAAATTCAGGCGGTCAAATACCGTGGGTCCGACGACTGCCGCCTGCCGTTTCAACGTGTTGATTTCGCGAGGTAGGCGCACCGCAGACGAATGTCAAATCCCTGCCCAACTCCATTGCCCGATCCGTGTGAGTGCCTATCGGTCAGATCGATGGACCGGGTCTGTGCATTCCTGGATGGCGCTGCAACGGCGTCAGGGATGGACGCGCTCAAGAAACCGGCACGCTATCCAGTGCCTTGGAGGTATCGCATTGTGCCGCTGTTCCCGGTTGCGCCGAACGGCCCGTGGGGCGGCTGCAGCCGATTGGCGCGTGGAAGCGCAACAGCGCGGCCAGTTCGTCATTGCCATTCACCAGGTCAGAGAGGAGGACTTTGTCCAGCGAGCGATAGAACGCATCGACGGCATCGCCGATCGCGTTGCGCAGCCAACAGGCCTTCACGAGGGGACAGGTGTTGGATGAACTGAAGCACTCGGCGAAAGGCAAGTCGGATTCGAATATTCGGAAGACCGATCCGATATTGATAGCGGCGGGAGGGCGCGTCAGTTGTAAACCGCCGTTGCGACCGCGCGTCGCATCAATGAACCCGTGTTGGCCAAGTGTGCGGATCACCTGTGCCAGATGGTTTTCCGAAGCATTGCAGGCAACTGCAATGTCGCTTTTGCGAACGGTGACATGTGGGTTGACCGCGCAGAACATCAGCGTTCTGATGGCCAGATTGGTCCGCATGGTGATGCGCATCGGTTTCAGTTCCCAAGAGTGCTCCTGACAACAACGCTGAATAACTGGCATTTGCGTTTTGTACTTGATCTATGTCACGCAAACGCGATTGAGGCGAAGAAAGTTGATCCAAATCATGTCTGTTTGGGTCTTTTCGGATAAATACGCATCTTGAATGCATCAATTGCCAGGACCGAATGTGACCAATCCCGATAAGAAGAGCGCCGATCCGGGCGCCAGGAGACTGAAGGCGATCGAGCGGCGTGCCATGGGTGGCCTTCGGCCCCCGAGCCTTCTGGCTACGAGCGCGGCGCTGATGGTGCTGCCGCAGAGCTTCCTGGCAGGTGACGTTTTTGGTGCGCTTGTTGCGGGCACGGTGCCGATTCTTTCTCCCTTGTCGAGCGTCGCCGCCTATGTCGGGCTCGGACTCCTGCGCCACTTTCTCGATGCCTGGGGCGGACGTATCGGCTTTCGTGCAGCCCAGAAGGTTATCGCGGAAGAGCGGCTGGCACTGGTCGCGGCGGAGAGCCGCGTTTCGCATTTTTCCGCAAACGGCATTTCGTCTGCCGAAGGCGCCGCACTGATCGGCAACAAGCTCGACCTCCTTCTACCCTATCTTACGCGCTATCATCCGGCGTTGTTCAAGACCCGCCTCGTTCCTCTTTTCATCCTGGCGGTCACGGCCTGGGTCTCCTGGGCGGCGGCCCTGATCCTCCTTGTGGCCGGGCCGCTCATTCCGCTCTTCATGGCGCTGATCGGCTTTGCCGCGCGCGATGCCAGCGCCAGGCATCTCAAGGAAACAGGATCGCTGAACGCACTCCTGCTGGAGCGGCTGAACGCCCTGGTCGATATCAAGTTGCTCGACGGCCGTGACATGATGGTCCGTCAATTCTTCGGCAGCGCCGACTCCCTCAGGGTTCGTACGATGTCCGTGCTGAAGGTCGCCTTTCTCTCTTCCACGGTGCTCGAGCTGTTTTCGGCGCTCGGTATCGCCATGGTAGCGGTCTATGTCGGTTTCAGCCTGCTCGGTGCCTTCAGTTTCGGCACCTTCGGCGGTCCGCTGACGCTGGGGCAGGGCATATTCCTCCTGCTCTTGTCGCCAGAATTCTTCGCTCCTCTCCGTGAACTGGCGAGTGCGTGGCACGATCGCGCCGCCGCGCTCGCGGTTGCCGAAGAGCTCGAGGGCGTGGATGGGCGCCAACGCATGACCATTCTGGGCGAGGGCAGGGCGCTTGCGGCGTTTTCGGAGCCAGTTCATATCGTAACCCGTGGCCTTCGGATTTCCTCCGGGCCCGGTTTTTCCGTCACCTATCCGGATCTCGACATAAGGGCGGGTGAGGCGGTCACGATTACCGGCCCGAGCGGCGTCGGCAAGAGCACTCTGCTCGCCCTTCTGGCCGGGCTTGCGCGTGCAGACGAAGGGGAAATCCGCGTTTCCGGCAGAGTCCTCGATGACGCCGTCGCCGATAGATGGCGGGCGCGGCTTTGCTGGGTGTCGCAGACGCCTCATTTCGCTAGTGCCAGTGTCCTGGTCAATATTGTGGGTGCCGCCATGCAGCGCGACGAGCGGCGTTTCGTCGATGCAGTCGAGGCGGTCGGGCTCGGTCCCGTCATTGCTTCGCTGCCACGTGGCTCGCTCACCCGCCTGGGCGAGACGGGCAGTCAGCTCTCCGGCGGGGAGGCACGCAGGGTCATGCTCGCACGCGCCCTTTACACCGATGCCGACGTGGTCCTGGCCGACGAACCGACCGCCGATCTCGATCCGGCAAATGCCGAGAGGGTGACCGACAGCCTGCTCGCGCTCGTCCGCCGTGGCAAGACTTTGATCGTGGCGACCCACGATCGCGGGCTGATCGAACGGCTCGGACGCGAGATACGGTTGGGGGATACTGCATGACGCGCCTCCTGCGTATCCTGGTCCGAGTCTGGCGGCCGCATCTCATGGGATTGGCGCTCGGAAGCCTGCTTTCGGTTCTGGTCCTTGTCGCGGGCATTGCGTTGCTCGGTCTTTCCGGCTGGTTCATCACCGCGACCGGCATTGCGGGATTGGCAGGCATCGGCATTGCGTTCGATGTTTTCAGGCCAAGCGCGGCGATCCGTTTCCTCGCGCTGGGGCGTGCCGCTGCCCGTTATGGCGAACGTGTGTTGACCCATGACGCAACATTGCGAGGTCTTGCCGAATTGCGCGGGCAACTGCTCGCGGCGATGACCCGGATGCCTTTGCGGAAGCTCGCCGCGCTCAACGGCTCGGAACGTCTCAACCACCTGACGCTCGATGTCGATGCGCTGGACGGATTGGCGCTTCGGCTCATCATTCCCTTGCTTTCAGCCTTCTTCGTGGTGGCTGCTTTCTTGTTCTTGCTCTGGGAAATCGAAGGTGGGGCTGTCGCGGCATGGCAGGGAGGAAGCTATGGCCTCGGATTGATGCTGGCGCTTGTCCTGATGCTGAAGGTCTCTCTGCGTCCTTCGCGTCTGGCGCACAAGGCGTTGCAGGCGGTCAGGCTGCGCTTTATCGATCTGATGCGTGAGCGGCCAGAACTTGCCGTTTCCGGGCAGCTGGAATTGCAGCGCAAGGCCGTGATGGATGCCCAGTCACGATTGCAGCGAGACCAGGCCCGCGTCGACCTTGCCGAGCGGATTTCCGGGGTGTTGCTTGCGTCCGCGGGGACGATCGCCGCCGCGGGCAGCTTCTATCTCGGTATCCGCCTGGCTGAGGCAGAGGTCATTGATCCCGCGCTTGCAGCGTTCGGCTTTTTCGGGGCGCTCGCGGTCGGCGAGATCATTGCGCCCATCCATCGCGGCATTTCCGAACTCGGTCGTATGATGGATGCCGCGCGGCGCGTGGACGGGCAGATGGCGGGCGAAGACGAGGTTTCCGCGATCTCCAGCGTGACGCCTCGCCCCACCGGTTGCAATGCCCCCGTCCTCCGCTTCGAACACGTTGCCTATAGCCAGTATGGCCGTTCGATCCTGCAGGATTTCGAAATCGCCGTGCATGCCGGCGAGACAGTAGCACTGACCGGTCCCAGCGGAATCGGAAAGTCGACGGCGCTGCTTTTGGCCATGGGTCAGCTCCCGCCCGCCAGTGGCCGTATCCTGCTCTGCGGATGTGACGCTCGGGCGATAAGCGAATCAACGCTGTTTAGTCTGGCATCCATGCTGCCGCAGCGAAGCGCATTGATGAGTGGGTCGATCATGGACTCACTAAGGCTGGCGTCTCCTGATGTCGACGAATCGGAAGCCTGGTCCGCGCTTCGGGCCGCGAGCCTTGATCAAACAGTCTCCGCAAAGGGGGGGCTTGGTTTCATCCTCGGCGAAGGCGGATCCGGCCTTTCCGGCGGGGAAAGGCGTCGCCTGGCGCTCGCCCGCGTCTTGCTGCGGCGCCCCCGCCTATTGCTTCTCGATGAGCCGACCGAAGGCCTGGACGAGAAGATCGCGAGACAGGTCCTGACCGGCATCCGTGATTTTCTACCCGAGGCGGCCATCCTGATGGCCTCGCACCGCACGATCGAGCGCGAATTTGCAGGCCGCATCGTCACGCTTGCGTGACCTCCTGCGGCGGATTGGCGCAAAGGCACATCTACAATACACCTTATTGATCTCAATCAACTCTTCCGGACGGCGCAAGGAGTAGAAAAACTGATATGTGCATCCTGGATGCATCTTTCGGGTCAGAGAGAGTTGAAACCATGGAAATCGACATAGTCGAGCTGTCACGACTGCAATTCGCGATGACAGCAATGTATCACTTCCTTTTCGTGCCCCTGACGCTCGGCCTTTCCATCATCGTCGCGATCATGGAAACGGTCTATGTCATGACGGACCGCCCCATCTGGCGACAGATGACGAAATTCTGGGGCAGCCTGTTCGGCATCAACTTCGTGCTGGGCGTCGCCACCGGGATCACGATGGAGTTCCAGTTCGGCATGAACTGGAGTTACTACAGTCACTATGTCGGTGACATCTTCGGCGCTCCGCTCGCCGTCGAAGGCCTGATGGCCTTCTTCCTTGAGGCGACCTTTGTCGGTCTGTTCTTCTTCGGCTGGGACAAGCTGTCCAAACGTGCCCACATGATCGTGACCTGGCTGGTTGCAATCGGTTCGAATTTTTCGGCGCTCTGGATCCTGATCGCCAACGGCTGGATGCAGAATCCGGTTGGTGCCGAATTCAATCCAATGTCGATGCGCATGGAGATGACCTCGTTCTACGATGTCGTCTTCAACCAGGTCGCGCAGGCGAAATTCGTCCATACCGTTTCGGCAGGCTACGTCACCGCCTCCGTCTTCGTGCTCGGCGTATCCGCCTGGTACTTGCTGAAGGGGCGTCACACGGACCTTGCCCGGCGATCGATCGCGGTCGCGGCCTCGTTCGGTCTCGCCTCGGCACTTTCTGTGGTCGTCCTCGGCGACGAATCCGGTTACTCGGTCACCCATGACCAGAAGATGAAGCTCGCGGCCATCGAAGGCATGTGGGAGACCCAGCCGGCGCCGGCCTCGTTCACGCTCTTCGGCATTCCCGATCAGGAGGCACGCGAAACCCATTACGCCCTTCACATCCCCTATGTGATGGGCCTGATCGGCACGCGCTCGCTGACCGGCGAAATCCCCGGTATCGATGAACTCGTCAAGCAAGCAGAGGAACGCATCCGGTCCGGCCAGATTGCCTATGATGCGCTGATGAGTTTCCGAGCCAACAAGGGTGTGGTCTCGGAGGATGTTCGTGCCACCTTTGAGGAGCACAGCAAGGACCTCGGATTCGCCCTGCTTCTGAAGCGTTATGTGGACGACCCACGACAGGCGAGCGAAGACCAGATCAAGATGGCCGCCAACGATACGGTTCCGACCGTCTGGCCGCTGTTCTGGGCCTTCCGTCTGATGGTCGCGCTCGGATTCTCCTTCATCGCGGTCATGGCCTGGTTCTTCTGGATGGCGTCCTTCCGTCGGATGCAGTTCCCGCGTCTCGCGCTGTGGCTGGCCGTCATTATCATTCCGACACCCTGGCTTGCCGCGGAACTCGGCTGGTTCGTCGCCGAATTTGGCCGCCAGCCCTGGACTGTCGACGGCGTACTGCCGACGGCGCTATCCGTTTCCCAGCTGTCCATCACCGATCTGGCGATCACACTGGCCGGCTTCGTGCTGTTCTACACCGTGCTCTTCGTGATCGAGATGGGGCTCATGCTCAAGTACATCCGCAAGGGTCCCTACATGGACGTGTCCGAGACAGATGAATGGCAGAAGCAGCATCGTGACCGGCTGAGCGCGCCCTCGCCGTTTGCTCAACCCGCGGAGTAACGACCATGATTCTTCATCAACTTTTGGACTTCGAACTGTTGCGGGTCGTCTGGTGGCTGCTGCTTGGCGTGTTGCTGACAGGCTTTGCCCTGACCGACGGCTTCGATCTGGGTGTCGGCACCCTGCTACCCTTCGTCGGCAGGACTGACAACGAACGGCGCATCGCCATCAACACCATCGGTCCCGTCTGGGAAGGGAACCAGGTCTGGTTCATCCTCGGCGGCGGCGCGATTTTCGCCGCCTGGCCGCCGCTCTATGCCGTGAGCTTCTCCGGCTTCTATCTCGCCATGTTCGCCGTGCTGGCAGCGCTGATCCTGCGTCCTGTCGGCTTCAAGTATCGCTCGAAGCGCGACAGTGCCCTGTGGCGGTCGGCCTGGGACTGGGCACTCTTCGTCGGCGGCGCGGTGCCGGCGTTGATCTTCGGCGTGGCCATGGGCAACGTCCTGCAAGGGGTGCCGTTCCGCTTCAACGACGACCTGATGATCTTCTACGAAGGCTCGTTCTTCGGCCTGCTCAATCCCTTCGCGCTTCTGGCCGGTGTGGTTTCGCTCTCCATGCTGGTGATGCATGGGGCGGCATGGTTGCAGCTGAAGTCGGAAGGAGCGGTTCAGGCGCGGGCACGCAAGTTCGGCTCGGTCGCCGCCCTGGTGACCATTCTCGCCTATCTGCTGGCCGGCGTCTGGCTGGCGCTGGGGATTCCGGGCTTTGCAATCCCGGGAACCGCGGTCACCGACGGTCCATCCAATCCGCTGCTCGGCGAGGTCATGCGCACACCGTCCTGGTTCGCCGCCTATTCAGAGCGTCCGTGGATTGCAGTCGCGCCGGTTCTAGGCATCATTGGTGCGGTGCTGGCCTTCTTCGGCCTCAGGGCCGGCCGGGAAATATCGACGCTGCTCTACTCCAAACTGGCGATCACCGGCATCATCTCGTCGGTCGGGCTGACGATGTTCCCGTTCATCCTGCCGTCCTCGCTTGATCCGAAAGCGTCCCTGACGGTCTGGAACTCGTCGTCCTCGCACCAGACGCTCTTCGTCATGCTGGTCATGGCCGTGATCTTCGTCCCGATCATCCTCGCCTACACCGCCTGGGTCTACAAGGTTCTCTGGGGCAAGGTCACCGAGAACGATGTCACCAGCAACAGCGGAACCGTTTACTGAAGGAGATAAGAACGATGTGGTATTTTGCCTGGCTCTTGGGCCTGCCGCTCGCCGCGATCTTTGCCGTCGTCAACGCCATGTGGCTGGAGATGCAGGACGATCGCACCATCATGAACACGCCGGAAGGCGAACGTTGACGCGCGATGCGTTGATCAGCGAAGGCCCGGAGGAATGAGAGAGTGAAGACCAGTCCTGGACAAGCCATGGGCCTCGGGGCCACCGGGGCGGCGCCGTTCGTGCCGGCGATGAGCCGCTCGGGCCTCCGGCCAGACGCTGAGCAAGAAGGATGACCGGGACATGAGCGATACTATCGTAGAACCCGCCAGCCATTCGCGGCTGGAACACTTTCCAGTTACCTTCTTCGCCATCGGCATGGGCATGATGGGCTTGACGCTTGCCCTGCATGCTGCCTGCAAGGCCTTTGGCTGGCCCGGGATCGTCGCCGAGATCGGGCTTGCGGCCTCGGCATTTCTGCTCGCGTTGGTAAGCGTCGGTTATCTACTTAAAGCCTTCGCCTATCCGCGTGCAGTCCTGGAGGAGTGGCATCATCCAGTGCGTATTGCCTTCTTCCCGGCGATATCGATCGCCTATCTTTTGCTTGCTACGGCCTTGTTGAATGTGAACGCAACGGCGGCCAATGCGGTCTGGATCGCGGCGATGGCAGTACAGGGCGCGCTTGCGCTTGCCGTGATCGGTGCCTGGATTGGCCATCGCCCCTTCCATCCGCCACAGCTCTCACCCGCATGGTTTATTCCGGCGGTCGGGAACGTGGTTGTTCCCATTGCGGGAGTGCCGCTCGGGTATGTCGAAATTTCGTGGCTGTTCTTTTCCGGCGGGCTCATTTTCTGGGTGATATTGCTCACCCTCGTGGTCAACCGGCTGATGTTTCACGATCCGCTTCCCGGACGCATGGTGCCAACCTTGATGATCCTCATTGCGCCGCCAGCTGTAGCGTATGTGGCTTGGCTGCGGCTATTGGGTGCGCCTGGCGCGTTTGGTCACATGCTTCTGAGCCTTGGCTATGTTTTTGCGCTGATTGTGCTCACACAGGCGATTCGCCTTCGTGGGATGCCCTTTGCGCTGTCGTGGTGGGCGCTGTCCTTCCCCGTTGCGGCCCTGGCCATTGCGAGTTTCGCACATGGCGAAGCTATGCAGTCCGCTGCACATCGGGCGATCGGCGTGGGGCTCCTGAGCCTTCTCGTTGCGATCATCATCTTTCTGCTGGTGCGTACCGCGATGGAGATCGCGCGAAAAGGGATCTGTATACCTGAGTGACCTGTCCCGGGGCACAACACGGCGCGGGGAAAGCGTGCCTGTCGCTACACGGGAGGATTGCGAATTCCGACGCGGGAAAGCCACCTCGCTATCGTGGATGAGGGTGGCTACCGCGCTTGTTTCCGGCGAACGGAGGAGGGCGAAAACCGATGCTGGACTATTCCGGACCTTGGACTTACAAAAGGTTTAGCAGTATTCGCACGGCCCAAGACGAGGCAGTGACCATGCGCATGAGATGGCTCTGGTTGGGAATACTCGGTCTCGTCACCCTTGGGTGCCCGGTAGGGGTTGGTACGGCGAGTGCCCAGGATGCCCCCGCCAAGACTGCCGTCTCACAAAGCACCGCGGATCACTCCACATTTGATGCGCTTAAGAAAGCGTTCGCTTCAGGTCCGGAAGTCACGCAGGCCTGCCTTGCCTGTCACACCGAAGCCAGCAAACAGGTGATGAGTTCGGTCCATTGGACCTGGCATTACACGCATCCGACCACAGGTCAGGAACTCGGCAAGAGCCGTGTCATCAATGCCTTCTGTGGAAATGTCGCCACCAACGAAACTCGCTGCACCAGCTGTCACGCGGGCTATGGCTGGGAGAAGGTGCAGGACGGTCCGCCGAAGGACCAGACCAGCGTCGACTGTCTCATCTGCCACGACCGGACCGGAACCTACACCAAGCTGGACAACAAGGCTGGGCAGCCACCGGTATCTCCGTTGCCGCCCAATGCCCTGACCATAACCGGTGCTCCGGCGGTGCCGGTCGATATGGCGGCAGCGGCCCGGAGCGTTGGTCTTCCCGCACGCGAGAACTGCGGCCAGTGCCATTTTTACGGCGGGGGCGGGGACAATGTGAAGCATGGTGACCTGTCCTCGGCGTTGCTCGCTGCCGACAAGTCGATCGACGTTCACATGGCGAAGGATGGGCCGAATTTCGCCTGCAGCACCTGCCATGTTTCCAACCAGCATGTGTTGGCAGGTAGCCGGTATTTCGTGAATGCCCACGACACAAAAGGAACGGCCGGCAAGCCGGGTGCGCGGCGCGACGTGGCGACCTGCGAATCCTGCCACGGCACCGCGCCGCATCAGGCGACGTCCCTGATCGGGATGAAATTGAACGATCACGTCGACAGGGTGGCTTGCCAAACGTGCCATATTCCGGAATTCGCCAGGGGTGGTGTTGCCACGAAGACCAAATGGGACTGGTCGACGGCCGGCAAGCTCAAGGATGGCAAGCCGTATCACGAGGATGATTTCGTCCAGAGTGACGGCAAGCGACTGCATACCTATCTTTCGACCAAGGGTGACTTCGAGTGGGCGGAAAATGTCGTCCCGCACTACGCGTGGTTCGACGGACAAGTCCGGTACACGACAACCGAAGACAAGATCGATCCCTCCAGTGTCGTTGAGGTCAACAAAATTTCGGGTTCGGCAGACGATCCCGCATCCCGTATCTGGCCATTCAAGAGGATGGAAGGACGCCAGGCCTACGACGTCAAGCTGCGCAATTTTGTCTACAATCACGTCTACGGACCTCAAACAGATACCGCATTCTGGACCAATTTCGATTGGGCGAAGTCCATCAAGGCGGCCATGGATCAAACCGGGCAGCCCTATTCCGGCGAGTTCGGATTCGTCGATACCTACATGTATTGGCCGATCACCCACATGGTCGCACCGAAGGAGAGCGCTCTGGAGTGTCAGTCCTGCCACAGCAAGGACGGGAGACTGGCTAACCTCGCCGGCTTCTATATGCCGGGTCGCGATCCATTCGGGATCGTCGACAAATTGGGCCTTGGAATTCTGGCCCTGGTTCTCTTGGGCGTATTTGGCCATGGGGCGCTGCGTCTCACGACTAGCCGGGGAGGGCCGAACCATGGTTGAGCGTCTCGTCAGTATCTATCCGCGATTTGAACGGTTCTGGCACTGGACACAAGTCATCCTCATTGTGGTTCTGATGTTCACCGGCGCCGGCCTACACGGATTGCACGCATTGATACCGTTCGGAGGGGCTGTGATGCTGCACACGCTTGCTGCGCTCGCCCTTGTGATCCTGTGGATCTTCGCCATCTTCTGGCATTTGACGACCGGCACCTGGCGACACTACATGCCAACAACGCAAGGACTGTTTCAGGTCGCGCGTTTCTATGCCTACGGCATATTCAAGGGCGAACACCATCCGTACAGGAAGGCTTACTGGCGCAAGCACAACCCGATGCAGGCGCTGACCTATCTCGCGCTGAAGCTAGTGCTTTTCCCGGCCATCTGGCTGACGGGCATTGCCTACCTCACGTATAATCAGTGGGAACGCCAGCCGAATGCGCCATTCATCCTGGAAGCGGTCGCCAACCTGCATCTGCTCGTTGCCTATCTGATCGCCGCCTTCGTCATCGTCCACGTATACCTGCTCACGGTGGGCGGATCCTTTATCAAGCATGTGAAACCGATGATCACCGGTTTTGACATTGTCGACCTGACGCCCGAAGAGGAAGCCTATTTGAGAAAGGACGAGCCTCGACGCATTCGCCCCTGAGCGTTTGCGGACCATCAGCAACCGAGACGTTTCTGGTGGTATGGTGAGGTGGCCAATGAGATTCACGGCCACCCCGTCAGAGACATCATGCTGCCTGAGATCGCCGGACTGACCGGCGCCGGGCGTGTCGCTCGGCGCCAGACCGAAGAGCCAGTATCGTCGTCAGAGCCCCTGGAGGGCCGAGCCATCGACACCGTCCCGTTCGAGGCCCAGATGGCTGAGGGCCGTCGGTGCGATATCGGTGATCGATGTCTGGCCGGAGACTTCCCGCCCTGCCTCGAAGCCCCGCCCGACGGCGAAGAGCACCGGGTTCGTCTCGTATTGACCCCGTCCGCCATGCATGCCGCAATGGCGGCGGATTTCGCCGACCTCTTCATCGAAGCGGACGGCCATGGCGGAGAGGCCGGGAACGCCGTTGATATTGGCGCCATCCGTCTTGGCCATGTCGATCGCGATCAGGTCGTCGCCGGGGATCTGCCCGAGGCTGGCGAGATCCTCCCCCATGAAAACGTCTTCGACCCAGTCCTGCTGGCTCAGCCAGTCGGCCGCCTCGACGCGGCGGGAAGCGGCATCTCCACCGAAATGGATGAAGGCGGCGCAACCCTGGGGCGCCACGACGATTTCGGGGCCGTCGAGCTCCTTCTTGAAGCCTGCCTCGAACAGGCGGCGCTCCACCGGGATGGCGTCGGTGACGGATTCGTGGCCATGGTCCGAGCCGATCATCAGCAGGACGTCGTGGCCCTCGTCCCGCAGCCGGTCGACGGCTTCGGCAACGTCTGCGACCATCCGGTCGGCACCCGCGAGCGCCTTCAGGTGGACATCGCTGCCGAGCGGTGCAGCATGCATCGATACGTCCGGCTCCGATAGCCAGAGGGTCGCTGCCGAGGGCCGCTTTTCCATGAGCGCTTCGATGAACCGGCGCGTCATGATCGCGTCGCCCTCTCCACCCGAAGGCGAAACGATTTTTTCGCCCGTCGGCACGCGTCCCGGGCCGTAACAGAGTTCGCGGTGATACATATGGGCATGGCCATAGCTGTCGTGAAAGAAGGCGGCACCTGGCGAAACGTTTGCGGACATGATCGCGCCCTGAAGGACCGCGACACGTTCGGCCAGCGCCGGCCGTGCCAGCATGCGGCCGTAATGCTGCCGATAGGTGTCGAAGAATTCCGGCTTGCCGGCATCATGGAACTCGAAGCCGCCGGGGATCGGCAGGCCCATGCAATTTCCACGCAGGCCATGTGAAACGGGGTGGCTACCGGTGGCAATCGAGGCCGAGGAGGCGCGGGTGGCCGAAGGGAAGATGCCGCGCTGATTGGCGAACCACGTGCCGGCGCGCTTGAGCGCGGCCATGGCCGGTGTCGTTGCGTCGGTGACAAAATCGGGCCTGTTGCCGTCGCAGATCACCGTAACAACCATTGCATGCGTCATGCGTAAAATCCTTGTGCTGGGGAGGTAAGTTCATGAATTCTGTAAGTGTACCGCTGTCGGTGTGTTCAGCGGGCGCGGCGGAAGATTGGTTGTCGTGCGAGCCGTTTCCGCCCAGTTGCTGGCATCGACGCTCATGAAGAGCCGCGGCCGGACCATTTGGTGGCGAAGGCCCTCGGCGTCAAAATGCCAGACCAGATAGCCGGTGCGCATGTGCGATATGTCTGCCGGAGGCGCCTTCGGCATATTGACGAACGAGGTTGCCGGCGCCGTCACGATTGGCAGGCCGCGATAATCCTGTGCCGTATGGCGATGGATATGGCCGGAAGCGATCGCGATGACCCCGGCCGAAAGGCAGCGGTCGAGCAGCCAGCGCCGCGGTTCCGGCAGGATACATTGGGTCGTTATCCGCTCCTCGTGCGGATCGTCAATGAAAGGCGGCATATGGGTGAATACGAGGACCGGCGCGCCGTCTCGCTCGCTGAGCGAAGTCTCGAAGAAGGCCGCCTGTTGAGTTTCGTCGGTGTGGCCGCTCCCCATCAGCGCTGTGTCGAGACCGATTAGGCGCAGGCGCAAGGTCCCTTCGCCGAGATCCACTGACCACCATGATGGGCCGACATGGCTGCGCCAGGCCGAAAGCCGTGCATCAGTGACCGGCTGGCTGAGCCGTGATGCGACGGGAGCCTCGCCGACGTCGTGATTGCCGGCGATCGCCCGCCAGCGAGCGGGCAATTGCTCGTGGCAGGCGCTCGCGTAGGCAAGATCGTCCGGTTGATCGGGACCATTGAATGACAGGTCGCCGGAATTGACGATGAAGTCCGGCGACAAGGCACGCATTTCGTCGAGGAATACGGGCCAATTGCCCGTAAACCACGCGTGAGTGCGAGACAGGTGCGTGTCGGACACCTGTACGATGGTCAGCCTTTCGGCCATTGCTTACCTCAGGCCTGCGGGAAGATCAGGTTTTCCGGACGCAGGTCCATGAAGTAGAAGGTCGTCGGGCGCCACTGGATCGAACGCTTGATCGCATACGCTTCGAACGGCTGGTAGAGGATCGTGCCGGGAGCTTCCTGTTCCCATTCGTCCAGCATCTTGACGAACAGTTCCTTGCGCTTGGCCGGGTCGGTTTCCGCTTCAAGAGCAAGACCGTATTCGTTGAAGGCCTTCGAGGATTCCGGAGCCCAGGTGTCCTTGGCCTGGATTTCGCCGCCGGGACCCCAGGCGACCCACAGGGCGCCGAGCGGGTCGGGGAGGCGGGTCGAGTTCGACCAGTTGAAGATCTGGGCGCCTTCGCCGCGCATCTGGGCCGAGGTTTCGACCACCTGCAGTTCGGCATTGATGCCGACGGCCTTCCACATCTCGGTCAGGACCTGGGCTGCCTCAAGAGCGTTGGTGTAGTAGGAGGCCTGGGTACGATAGACGATCTTCTCGCCCTTGTAGCCGGCTTCGGCCAGCAATGCCTTGGCCTTTTCCGGGTTATAAGGCAACTCGCGGCCTTCGACGAACATCTGGCCATATTCCGGATAGTTGTGGCTTGCCGGAACCTTCGCCTTGCCGAGCCAGAGCGTGTCGACCAGCTTCTGGCGGTCGATGGCGTTGGCGAGAGCCTGGCGGATGCGCTTGTCGGAGAGGAGAGGATCGTGGTTGTCGAACACCAGTGTGTGGCTGTTGGCGAGAACGACGGAGCGGATGTCAATATCGTCATAGGCATCGATGATGGCGACCTGATCCGGGGGCACATTCGTGATCAGATCGAATTCGCCGGAAACGAGGCCGGCAACGCGCGCAGCCAGTTCCGGGACAGCGCGGAAGATAACGCGCTTGGCCGTCGGCACGCCAAGGAAGTAGTCGTCGAAGGCTTCGAGAACGGTCGCGTCGTTCTGGCTGTGCGAGACGACCTTGTAAGGTCCGGTTGCGATCGGAGCGCGCGAATAGCCCTCGAAGCCGAGTTCTTCATATGCGCGCTTGTTGACGATCCAGGCGCACCAGGAAGCAAGGCGCTGCTCGAGAAGGACGTCGGCAACCTTGGTCGTGAAGCGCACGGTATAGGGATCGACTGCTTCGCAGCCGGCGAGAATGCCGAAATAGGGCTTGCCGGACGGGATTTCCGCCTTTTCGCCCCAGAGGCGGCCGTCGCGGAACGTATAGGCGACGTCGTCTGCGGTCAGTTCGTCACCATTGTGGAACTTGACGCCCTTGCGCAGCTTGACGACGAGTTCCGTGGGGCTGACGCGTTCCCAGGATTCGGCCAGATGCGGCTTGAGTTCGGAGCCGCCGCCATCCTCGGAGCCAAGGAAGTCACGGCGGATCAGCGTGTCGAAAATCGAGTAGGTAACGCGCGTGCCGACATTGGAAAGCTCGCGGGCGGGTTCAAGCGTAGCGGGAAGGCCGGCGACGGCAACGGTGAAGTCCGGACGGGTTCCTGCCGCCGCGAAGGACGGGATGGCATTGAATACGAAGGGGGCAATGGCTGCGCCCTGCAACAGTCGACGGCGGTTGATTTCGAACATGGTTCACTCCGAGTATTCAGGAAGGGGTAGCAACCGCTTGAACCGGTTTGCATGGCGGACTTCTGTAGGCGTCCCTGTTGACAGTTCCGTGACCCTACTATGAATTTTGAGTGAAATTGGGCTGGCGGGGAGTGGCGTCGCGGACTGCTGCGCCGGTTCTCACATCATTGAGCATTACCGCGTCGGGATGCCATTCCAGCAGCGTGGCGAGCGTATCCGGCGAGATCAGGCCGACTGCGTTTGCCCCGTGCCTGCCGGCCATGATGATCACCTTGAGTCCGAGTTCCTGCAGTTCGGCGATCGCCGTGGGCGATGCATCCTCTTCCCAGAGCCTCGCCCATTGCCCGCCCATTGCGGCCAAGGCCGGGTAGTCGGAATAATCCTGGTAGAGGCCCAGAACCGGGCAGCCGGGAAGCTCCTGACGGATGAGTTCGCTCGCTGCCATCGAACGTGTGCCGAAGGCGACGGTGCCGCCGCCGAGCCAGGGCCTCAGAACCTCAATGCTGTGGCGAAGGGCTTGCGGTTCGGAGCTCTTCGTATCGAGCAGGACCGAAACGTGTCCCGCCGCCGCCTCCAGGGCTTCGGCGATGGTCATCACTTGCGGATGGATGGCGCGAAGTTCCGCCAGATCGAGTTCGGCGACGGAACGCGGATCGCCATGAAGGCGTTCCAGGTTGGCGTCGTGAAAGGCGACCGGAATTCCGTCCCGTGTCAGCCGCAGATCGGTCTCGATGAAATCCGCTCCCTCCGCGATCGCCAGTTTGACGGCGGCAAGGGTGTTTTCCGTTGCTCCGATGCTGGAACCGCGATGGCCGCCAATGAAGGTCTTCTGACCGGCCGGATGCGCTGAGGACCAGATCGAACCGGTCTTTCCGAGAATATCGTTCATGGTCCTGTCAGTCTCGTTCCACGGTCGGGTCGAGGCGGTCGCGCAGCCAATCACCGAACAGGCTCATGGCCAGCGTCGTCAGGAAGATGACGATGCCCGGCAGAACCGCGATCCACCATGCGTTGAGAAGGTAGCCGCGCCCTTCGCCCAGCATCAGCCCCAGCGAGGTGCCTGGGGGTTGGATGCCGAGGCCGAGAAAGGAAAGGGAGGTCTCGAGAAGGATCGTGCCCGGAAAATTGAGCGTCGCCTGCACCACCAGCGAGGCGGCGATATTGGGCAGGAGGTGGCGGAAAACTACCCGACCCGGTCCTGCGCCGAGCGCTTCCACCGCCTTGATATAGTCGGCCGATTGTTCGGAGATAACTTGGCCGCGTGCGAGCCGCGCATAGCGCTCCCAGCCTTCGAGGCTGACGAGGATAATGAAAAGAAAGATATTGTTGCCGAAGAACGCGAGAAAGGTGAGCGCGATGAACAGCGACGGCAGCGCCGTCTGCACGTCGGTCAGCATCATCACGGAAAGGTCGACGGGGCCGCGCAGGCGCCCTGCCGCCAACCCCGCCAGCGTTCCGCCGATCGCGCCGATCAGTGTACCCAGGACGGCGATAAGGATCGAAGTGCGCAGCGCGTAGATGATGCGGCTAAGAATGTCGCGGCCGAGGTGGTCGGTGCCGAGCACATGGTCCCAGTCGCCACCCAGGAAGACGGGCGGGCGGAAGCGCGCCAGCAGATCCTGGGTGGTGTAGTGGGCCGGAGCGAAGAGATCGGCGAAAACGGCGACCACCACGATAGTAGCGAGCCAAAACAGGCACAGCATGATGACCGGCGGGAGGTCGGCGAAGAGCGGCGCCCTGGCTTCACTGCGTTCAACACTGCTCATCCGGCACCTCCGAGCGTCCGCGCCAGACTGACCTTCGGATCGAGCAGCGCATGCAGAATATCGACGAAAAGATTGGATAGGACGATCACCAGCGTGATCGTCAGGATGACACCCTGGACCAGCGGAAGATCGCGCATGGAAACCGAGGAGACCAGCAGCCGTCCGAGCCCCGGCCAGGCAAAGATCGTCTCCACCACCACGGCGCCGGAAAGGATCAGTCCGATTTCTATCCCATAGAACATCAGGAGGGGCACCATCGCGTTCGGAAGCGCATGCTGTAGCAGCACCCGCAAACGGCCAGCACCCTTGGCATGGGCAGTGCGGATGAATTGCCTTCCCATCACCTCGAGCGTCGCGGTCCGCGCAAAGCGGGCGATGCGGCCGGCGAGCGGCAGGGCGAGCGTGACGGTTGGCAGGATCAGGTGCAGGAGCGATGAGGCGCCTGAGGATGGCAGCAGCCGCAACTGCAGGGCAAAAAGCAGGATCAGCACGATGCCGAGAAAGAAGATAGGCATCGAATAGCCGAGCACGGCGACGCCCATGGCCACCCGGTCGATGCCGGTGCCGCGCCGGACGGCGCCCAGAATGCCGAGCGAAAGTCCGATCAGGGAGGCAAGCAGAAGTGCCGAGAAGCCGAGCAGCAGGGTTCTGGGCATGGTTTCGAGCACAACGTCGAGCACCGGAAGGTTGCTGGCGAAGGATTTGCCGAAATCTCCGGTCATGGCGCGCGACACGAAGGACCAGTACTGAACGTAGAGCGGCCGGTCGAGGCCCCAGGCGATGCGGTATTCCTCGAGAACGGAGGGCGGTGTCTCTGCCGGCAGCAGCTGGTCCACGGGGTCACCCGCCGTACGAAGAACGACGAACACCAGCGTGACGCACAAGAGCAGGGTGACGACGGAGCGCAAAGCGCGGAAGCCTATCGCCTTGAGGGTGGCCATGGTCATTTCGCGAATATCTCCTGCTGGGCTGCCGCAGCGCCCGGCGGCACAGCGGCAATCGGCTGGCCGGCGAGATGGCAAGCCGCCCGGCGCCCGTTGCCGAGGCTTGCAAGCGCCGGCACGTCGCTTCGGCACCGATCGACGGCCATGGCGCAACGGGGATGGAAGGCGCAGCCGGAAGGCCGATTCGCCGGATTGGGCGGTTCGCCCTGCAACATTGCCCGCTCGGACGGTTTCCTGCCTGGGACGGGAGCTGCTGCGACGAGGGCGCGGGTATAGGGATGGACCGGGTCGGCGAACAGATCGTCGGCCTCGCCCTCTTCGACAATCCGGCCGAGATACATGACCGCGATGCGATGGCTGACCTGGCGGACGACCCGGAGATCGTGGCTGATGAACAGCATCGCGATGCCGAGGTCCGCCTGCAGATCGCAGAGCAGATTGACCACCTGTGCCTGGATCGAAACGTCGAGCGCCGAGACCGGCTCGTCGCAAACGAGCAGCGCAGGCCTCGTGATCAGCGCGCGCGCCAGCACGACGCGTTGCCGCTGGCCACCGGAAAGCTCGTGTGGGTAGCGCGCGCCGATACTGCGCGAAAGGCCGACGGAGGAGAGCAGTTCGCCTGCACGCTCGTCCCGTTCTATACGCGTGCCGATGTTATGGATATCGAGTGGTTCGCGCACCTGCGTCGCCACCGGCAGCCGGCGGTCGAGCGCGCCGAGCGGATCCTGGAATATCATCTGCATGCGGGTGCGCAGGCGCCGCCATTCCAGACTGCCCATGGGCGGGAGTGGCTTGCCCTCGAACAGAACCTCTCCGGCGCTTGGCGGTTCCAGACCGAGCACGACCCGTCCGGTGGTCGACTTGCCGGAACCGGATTCGCCGACGATGCCGAGTGTTTCGCCCGGCGCGACCGAGAAGGAAACGTCATCCACGGCCCTGACGGTCGAACCGTGGCCGAACAGACCGCGGTGCATTTCATAGGACCGTGCCAGGCCCGTTACTTTCAGCAGCGGCTCGCTCATGCCTCGGCGTGCTCCATCTGGAGGCCCTCGGCTGCGGTATTTCTGTGCAGCACTCCGCGGTCGAGGAAGCAGGCAGTGCTGCGTCCTTGTCCGATTCCGGAAAGGGCAGGGGTCGATTTGCTGCATTCCGAATGTGTGTGGGCGCAACGCGGTGCGAAGGAGCAGCCTTTGGGCATGTCGCGCGGATCGGGCACCTGTCCGCCGATCGCCACCAGACGCCGGCGCGGTCCGCCGATTACCGGCAGGGACTCAATCAGCCCGCGAGTGTATGGATGCGCCGGTGCCGCGAAGAGCTGGCTTGCCGAAGCCTCCTCGATGATCCGCCCTGCATACATGACCGCCACGCGATCGCAGGTCTGCGATACCACGCCGAGATCATGGCTGATCAGTACCAGCCCCATGCCCGTCTCGCGCTGTACCTGTGCCAGAAGGTCAAGGATCTGCGCCTGGATGGTGACGTCGAGGGCCGTCGTCGGCTCGTCGGCTATCAGCAGGTCCGGCTCACCGGCCAGCGCCATGGCGATCATTACGCGCTGGTTCTGCCCACCGGAAAACTCATGCGGATAGGCGTTGAGCCGGTTGGCTGCGTCGGGGATGCCGACCAGATCGAGCAGCCGTCGGGCCTCGGCGGCAATTGCCGGTCCCGAAAGGCCGCGATGCAGCGACAGCGCCTCGCCGATCTGACGGCGGATCGTCAGCATGGGGTTGAGGGCACTTGCCGGATCCTGGAAAATCATCGCTATCCGTCCGCCGCGGATCCGAGACAGCTTCGAAGGCGCCATGCCGACGAGATTGTCCCCGTCGAGCAGAACCCGGCCTGAAACGCTTGCCATGCCGGGCAGAAGCCCAAGGGCGGCGAGCCAGGTCACCGATTTTCCTGATCCCGATTCGCCGACGAAACCAACCGTCTCGCCACGGCTGATCGTAAGGTTGACACCGTGGAGCACGGTAACACCATTGAACGAAACGGTCAGATCTCCGAGCGTGAGATAGTTATTCATCGATCAGATACTCCGCCTCCACGTGCATCTCTTGGGATGCTGCGTCGATTTCCTGCTTGCCCTGGGAGCCAGGACTTCATATCTCGCGGGAGTGAGCCGTCAGCGTGCCGAGAGATTGGCCTCGCGGATTGCATCCCGTCGGCGTGCCATCTACGCAGGTTCCATGACGTGGGCATGACGGTTGCTGTTGGCTACGGTCATTTCCCGCAGCGGGAGGATCGGGCCTGATGAGGCCCAGGTGGTGGCTGCACCGGACGTGAGCGCCGCAGGCCTGTGGCATCGGGGGGCGAAACCAGATGCCCAAACGCAGGTTGGTAGCTGACATAAGGCCCCGCTTGGCTCACGCCAGCGGGGCTCTGCTGAAAATGGGGAAAGCGGCCAGAGCTTATCCTCTTGCCTCCGCAATTGCCGCCTTCAGTCCTTTCTCGTCAAGGACCCCCGCGAAGGTGGTTTTGCCGATTACAAATGAAGGCGTGCCTGCAAAATTGAAGGCAAGGGCCTGATTGTAGTTGCGATCGAGCAGGCCTGAGATCTTGCCGGTGTACTTGTTCACGGCGGCGGCGATCTCCTTCATCTCCAAGCCGGCTCCGGTCAGGGCCTTTTCGACGTCCTCTTCGCTGAGCTTGCCCTTGGTCTTCATCAGCGCTTCCATGGCGGGTTCATACTTTCCGATCTGAGCCGCGCCGAGCACTGCCTGCGCCGCGAAGATGGATGCGCCGCCAAATACCGGCCAGTCCTTGAGCACGAGGCGGACGTTTCCATCCTCCTCGACGACCTTCTTCACGATCGGATGGGTTTTCTTGCAATAGGGGCATTGGTAGTCGAAGAATTCGACTACTGTGACATTACCCTTCGGATTGCCGAGGACAGGCGCGTCTTTGTCATAGAAGACGGTTTTCTCGGTGATTTCCTGGGCCAGGACGAGACGAGGCATAAGCGCGCCAAGCGCGGCCGTGCCTGCTGTTACTGCAAGCAGATTGCGACGGGTGATCATCAGACTTCTCCTTTTCCTGATTCTTCCGGACCGAGCACAACCACGCGGGAGCCTTTCGGCACGCGGCGGTACAGGTCGATGATGTCTTGGTTCAAAAGACGGATGCATCCGGACGAGACGGATTTGCCGATCGACCAAGGTTCGTTCGTGCCGTGGATTCGGTAGAGCGTGTCCTTGCCGTTCTGATAGAGGTAGAGCGCCCTCGCTCCGAGCGGGTTCTTGATGCCGCCCTCCAGCCCATTTGCCAAGGGTTCATATCGCTCCGGGTCCCGCTTGATCATGTTCTGTGTCGGGACCCAGCCCGGCCACTGCGCCTTGCGGGCAATGTCCGCCTCGCCCTGGAATTCGAGGCCCGCCCTCGCGACGCCTACGCCGTAGCGCATGGCCTTGCCGTTCTCCATCACGAGATACAGAAAGCGGGCATACGGGTCGACCACGATCGTGCCCGGCGGATAGCCGGTATGGTAGTCGACGACTTGCCTAACGTTTTTCGGGTCCATCTTGGACACATCGACGCCTGGTACGACTGTGTCGTCGTCCTTGAGTGGAGCATACATGCTTGCGACGCTCGAATTCGCCGTCGGCGCTTTGGCTTCCGCTGTCTTCTGAGTCGTTTGCGAGCAGGCGGAGAGCGCAAGCGTCAGTGCTATCGCAAGGCAGGCAAACCGCAGCCGGCCCGAATTCTGGACTGTCATTCATTCGTTCCTTGTTGTGGTATTTGAAGCTTCACGATTTCCTCGGCGAGGACCTCGCGGGAGATCTCGCCAAGGTGTGACCCAACGAGAATGCCTTCAGCGTTGAGGAACAAGGTTGCCGGAAGACCCGGTGCGTTATAGTGGCCGGAGAGCTGCAGGGACGGATCCAGGACGACATCGCTCAGTTTGAGGTCCTGCTGCCGCAGATAGGCCTCGACAGCCGCTGATCCTTCGCCCTGATTGATGAAGACGAAGTCCACGTCGGGGCTAGCGGTCGCCATCTCCGCCATCATGGGCAGTTCGCGCCGGCACGGCGGGCACCAGGTCGCCCAAAGGTTCACGACGGTTGGACGCCCCCCGGAGCCGATGGAAATGCTTTTTCCGGATAATGCCGGAAAGGCCGCGGCGGGAGGCGCCAGGCGTGTCTCGCTCTCCAGAGTCACCATCGCTGTCGACAGTGCCGCGGATGCACCGACAACCACGCTCAAGGCGGCCCAGGGGAAAGCCGATCTGTTGCGAATGAACAGAACGAGAAGCATCACTGCGACGCCTGCCACTCCGCCGATCCAAGAGAAGCCGCCCTGCCACAGTGCGAGGACCCGCCACGGTTCTCCGAGAAAGCTCTCGGCATGGCTGGCGACATGAAACAATCGTGCTCCGGCCAGTCCTGCAAGCGCCGTGGAGGTGGACCATCGTCCGAGACGATCATCCACCTGACGGGCGAGGAATGCAGAGAAGAACAGGAACACCACCACACCGATGACGGCCGTGAAGCGTTCGGCATCGAATGCGAAGGGACCAATGGCCACGGCGTTCACCGGTGTCCACCCTTCGCCGCCATGGCGGATGTAACGACGCCATCGGCGGAGATCTCGCCTACCAGGCGGGTGGATGGCACTTCGGCACGGTCACCATTGAAGAACAGCATTGTCGGAGGGCCGACCACCTTCAACTGCTTCATGAGCGCCTGCCGCTCGGCAGTCATCTCGCTAAGATCCACAGTGATGAGGCGGACGGCCCGTAGCATGGACGTGACCTTTGCGTCCGACAGCACAGACCGATCGATCACCTTGCAGGTCACGCACCAGTCGGCCGTGAAATAGACAAGGCTCGGCTCGGCCGCAGCGCTCGCCTCGTCAAGCAAGCCAGTAAGCTCCCTCGTCGATGCCGCCTTGGTGAAATCCTTCTTGGTAATCGAGGGCGTTGCGATGGCTCCATCGGCCGGGGCCGCCAGGACAGCCAGCGGTTTGAGCGGATCGCTGGCTCCGGTGGCCGATCCGAATGCAAGGAACCCACCATAGAGACTTGCCAACAGGCCTGCCGACTTCGCGAGCCGGGCCAGGCCGCCAGAATCCGGCCGAAGCTGGTCGAACGCGCCCATGAACACGCCAAAGGTCACCAGCAGGGTCGACCAGAGAGCGAGGGCCACCGTTGCGGGAAGGAGGCGATCGGCGAGCCAGATCGCGGTCGCGAGGAAGAGAAAACCGAACACCTGCCGGACGCGCTCCATCCAGTGCCCGGCGCTTGGAAGAAGACCTGCACCGAAAGTGCCCATGACGATCAGCGGGATGCCCTTGCCGACACCGAGCGCGAACAGCGCCGCTGCTCCGAGCGCGAGGTCACCCGTCTGTCCGATATAGAGCAGTGCACCTGCCAGTGGAGCAGTGACGCAAGGACCGATGATCAGCGCCGATGTAAAGCCGAGTACCGCAGAAGACGACAGCGAGCCTCGGCCGACTGCCTGCCGCCGGAGAATTCCCTTCGTGACGAAGGACGGCAATTGCAGCTCGAAGAGGCCGAAGCTCGATAGCGCAAGGGCGATGAAGATCACAACGACAATTGTTGTTGCCGCTGGCGACTGGAGCGCGATCTGGAAGCTCTGTCCCGACCACGCCGCGAGAACTCCGAAGAGGCTGAACGCTGTTGCAAGCGCCAGGACATAGACCGTCGACATAGCGAAGCCCCGTCCAGCGGACAGTGCTTGTCCTTCCCTCGCCAACGAAGCGGCGAGGATCGGGTACATCGGAAATACGCAGGGCGTGAAGGCGAGGAGTATGCCCAGACCCAGAAAGGCGGCGAGCAGAAGACGAACACCTCCTCGATCGACCAGTCCCTCAACCATGCCTGTTGTCTGCGTGTCGGCTATCCGGATGTCGCCGTCTGCCTTTTCTGGATTACGTGCGTCAGAGACAAGACGCAGAGCGGTGAAGGATTGGCGCGGAGAACCGGATGCACGCTCTCCTCCTTCGCCAGGCAGGGAGACCACATCGACCTTTTGCGTCGTTGGCGGGTAACACAGACCGCCGTCTTGGCAGCCCTGATAGGTGACTTCAATCGACGTGGAAGGCGGTGCCTCGATTGTTGCAGTCGCGGCGTCGTAGTAGACTTCCGTGGCGCCGAAGCCCGGGTCCTCCTTCATCTTTCCGGCCGGACTAACGATTTTCAATGCTTGTCCGTCTTGATCCTTGGCTGAAAGGTAGTCCCTGTACAGATAGTAGCCATCTTCGATCTCCCAGTTCAGAACAACGTTCCCGCCGGAACGGTGAGAGGTGAAGCGGAAGGCTTCGTCCATCGGAAGCGGTTGCTTTAGGGCCAGTGTGGTCGTTGCCATGAGAAGGGGCAGCGCGAATGACGATAGGATCAGGAGGAACCGCAACTTTTGCTCCAGTGCTGGAAATCGGTGATCGCGGCTCCTATCTCCCCGCTACCTTAAGGCAGGCTTAAGGTAGTGGGTGCAGCTGTCGTGGCGTGCGGTTCAATGAGGACATGATGCGCTTGCTAGTGGTTGAAGACGATGAAGTTCTTCTGGACGGCCTGAAGGTCGGCCTGCAGATGTGCGGCTTCACGGTGGATGCGGTGACGACCGTGGCCGATGCGCAGGCGGCGGTCCGCGCCGATACCTTCGAGGCCGTCGTTCTTGACCTGATGCTGCCCGACGGCTCCGGGCTCGATGTCCTTGCAGCAATGCGCCGCGCAAAGGATCGCACGCCCGTGCTGCTGTTGACGGCCAAGGACGAGGTTTCCGATCGCATTTGCGGACTGGATGCCGGAGCCGACGACTATCTTGGCAAGCCGTTCGATCTGGATGAGGTCGCCGCACGTCTGCGTGCGATCATTCGCCGTGGCCAGGGACGGGCGGAGAGCCGGCTGATCTGGCAAGGTGCCGCGCTGGATCCAGCAAGAATGACGGTGGAACGGGGCGGCGCCCTGACAACATTGTCCCGGCGAGAGTTCGCAATCCTGCAGGCGCTCATGGAGAACCCTGGCACGATCCACTCGAAGCCGAGCCTGGAGCAGAAGCTTTACGGATGGCAGGAGGAGGTGGAGAGCAATACGGTCGAGGTGCACGTCCATAAGCTCCGCGCCAAGCTTGGCGCTTCCTTCATCGAGACGGTGCGAGGCGTGGGATATCGCCTGAGGACAGCGGAATGAAGTCTATGCGTCTCAGGCTGTTCACGATCCTGTTGGTAACCACAAGCGCCGTCTGGCTGTTCGCCACCATCTGGATCTATGCCAGCACCCAGGCCGAGGTGGAGAGGGTTCTCGACGCGCGTCTGACCGAAGCCGCTCGGATGGTGAGCTCGCTCATCACTGACCATCGCATCGATGCCGCTTCGGCGGCCGAGGTAGCCGCAAGCCAGAGGCCACCAGATTCTTTCCAAGCTGCAAAAGAGAACTACAACAGACAGCTCTCCTGCCAGATATGGTCCCTCCAGGGAGATCTCCTCGGCCGATCGGAGAGTGCACCGGCGGCGTCGCTCGCCGCCCATACCGACGGATTCGAAGATACGGAGATCAACGGAGAGCGCTGGCGCGTCTATGCCATTGTCAATCCGACACTTGGCGTGCGAGTGCTCGTCGGAGACAGCATCGAGATCCGGGAGCGTCTCATTGGCGATGTGGTGAAGGGGCTGCTGCTGCCAGCCGTCGTCATCCTGCCGTTGCTCGCCATGCTGATTTGGCTCAGCCTGGCGCGCGGGTTGGCACCTTTCAACCGGATCGCGGCCAGTCTGGCAGGGCGCGCGGCGACCGAACTCCATCCCGTCGACGATACAGCAGCGCCTCTCGAGGTAAAGCCGATCATCATGTCCCTGAACAGTCTCTTCCAGCGTGTCGGAGAGGCGCGCGAGCGGGAGCGAAATTTCACTGCCTATGCGGCTCACGAACTGAAAACGCCGCTCGCCGGGCTGAAGACGCAGGCGCAAATCGCTATCCGGAGCAAGGATGTTGCCGTCCAGCGGCAGGCGCTGGCACGCATCGCGACCAGCGTCGACCGCACCAGCCGCATGGTGCGCCAGCTCATCGATATGGCGGCGGTGGACTCGACCGATGTGCCGATGGAGCCGGAGGAGGTGGATGTCGCACTCCTGATTGGCGACATCGCTACGGAACTTGAGGGGGTCACGGCGTCAAAAGACGTGCGCGTGGTCACGCTCGCAGACGGCGACAGGACGTGTAGCGTGCGAACGGACAGAACCTTGCTGCGATTGGCCCTGCGCAACATTCTGGAGAACGCTGTGCAGCATTCGCCGGAGGGAGGGGAAGTGACATGCCGGGTGGCCGCGTCCGATAAGGGTGCGACCATTGAGATCAGCGATCAGGGCCCAGGTATCGAACCCGCCGAACACGAGCGCGTGAAGGCGAAATTTTACAGGAACTCCCGCGCTGGTTCGATCGGAAGCGGGCTTGGCCTTTCGATCGTCCAGATGGCGCTTGAAAGGATCGGAGGCAGCATCGCCTTTTCCAGGGGGGGCGATGGTTTTGCCGTCAGGACGTGGATCCCGGTTCTGCAACAGGATTAGGACCAGATGCCGAGACCCTATCTGCGGCGTCCCTCAGCGAGTGATTTGAGGTAGATCTGGTCCGGAAGGTTTGGAGTCTCTGGCCACGCCCGAGGCAGGCGTCGGCCTGGGTCAGGTAGCTAGTCCTTTCGGGATATCGCGAGAACTATAGTGTCCGATGAAGACCGCGACCTGTGCCTTCATTTTCTCTGAAAAGAAGTAGTATTCGAGCAGGAAGCGGTTCTACAGCGTCTGGCGTCAGCACGCGATCTTGCCTTGGGGCTGTGGGCGTCGGGGCGCACCGTGGGCCTGCTCGATGTATGCCTTTTCGAGCCACTCACCGGGGTCGGAGGTGATATGCAACGGGCCATCGGCGGAGAGCAGGCGCGGTCTGAAGATGGCCCGGGCACTGTCCGCGCATCCGAGACTCCCAGCCTGTTTGGCGTGACCAGGCTTCTTACTCCATGACGATTGGCGGCATGTGGAGGTAGCGTGCGGCCTTCCGTTTCGCCGCGATGTCCTTCCATACGGCCTCCACCTCAGTGGCGGACAGCGAGATTGCCGCACCGACTTCGACTGACGAAACGCCATTGTCGAGACCGTAGAGGCAAACGTCCATCTTCTCGTAAGGCAAGGCGAAAAAGAACTCTTCCTGTGTCTGGGCAAGCGGATAGGTGTCGGTTGTCGGTGGACGTGAACGCACTTCGGCGGGCACCCCCAGATAAGCCGCAAGCTGATAGACCTGTGACTTATAAAGATGGGCGATTGGCTTCAGATCGGCTGCGCCGTCACCGTTCTTGACGAAGAAGCCCTGATCGTATTCCAACCGGTTCGGTGTTCCGACGACCGCGAAATTTAGGCGGTCGGCATGGTAGTACTCGAACTGCTTGCGGGTGCGCTGCTTCATGTTGGTTGCGGCGACGATGCCGAGATAGACGTGAGCGGGTAAACGCAGCTTGCGCAGCTCGCCTGCCGGCGACCGCACGAGCAGAGAGGAAATGTTGTAACCACCTGTGGTCAGAGCATTGTCGATAACGATCTTGGAGGTCCAGCCCGGGCCATATTCCGGCACGACCTCTCGAATGAAACCGTCACGGCGCCTATAGCAGTCCATCGCTGCCAGGGCCGGGCCTATGTCCTCGATGGTGCTGTCAAATCCGAACGTTTCCGCCACAACCCGACCGAGCCGAAGGCTCTCTGGATCGGAATCGTTTTCCGGCATGAAGAGGCCCAGGACGTTTTTCGCTCCTATGGCGCGCACGGCCAGCGCCGCGCAGACGCTGGAATCAATCCCCCCGGAGATGCCCAGAACCAATCCGCGCTTGCGAAGGACCCCGCGTAGCTTTTCCTGGATCCATGTGACGATGCGGTCGGTTTCGACCGCCGGATCGAGTTCAAGTGTTGCTTTGGAAAAGGCGGTGGATGCGGGACGGTTCACTGGTCTGGTCCTGTCTGCTCAGGGACAGCGGCCGCGAGCCTGCGGCTAAGCTTGCCCGAATCGGTCTTCGGAAGGGAGGCGCGGAATTCAACGGATTTTGGCACCATGAAGTTCTCAAGATTGCGCGCGCAATGGCGGATGACCTCTTGCTCAGTCAAGTTGGGGTCGGAGGAGACGACGAGCGCTTTCACTGCCTGACCCAGAACAGGATCGGGAACGCCGATGACAATGGCTTCAACAATGCCGGGCAGTGTATAGAGGACGGCCTCGACCTCTTTTGGCGCCACCTTTTCGCCGCGTGACTTGATGATGTCGTCCTTGCGCGCCACGAAGTAGAGGAAGCCCTCGGCGTCGGTCCGAAACAAGTCACCCGTGTGAAGGCGGATCTTTCCGGTTGCGGGATCCGGTCGAAGAGCGCGTTTTGTCGCCTCGGGATTTTCCCAATAGCCGAGCATGAGGTGCGGACCGGAAACGACCAGTTCGCCTGTGACGCCAGCCGGAACGCGGGCACCGGTCTCGTCGACGACCGCCGCATATGTGCCCGGAATGGCAATGCCGACCGATCCCGGCCGACGGTCGAGTTCCTGCGGCGGCAGCCAGGTTGCACGGGTGCATTCCGTCAGGCCGTACATCGAGTAGAAGCGCACATGGGGCAAGAGTGCGCGGATCTGTGCAAGATGGGCCACCGGCAGGGCGGCAGCGGCATTGGTCATGTAACGCAGACTCGCCAAATACGACGGATCGAAATCGCGCATCTGAAGCATCATGGCCACCATGGACGGAACCAGCGGAAAGCCTGTCGCACGCTCGTCACGGATGCGCTGGAGGATGGCCGCAGGGAAGGCGAAGGACTTTTCCAGCACAAGCGTGGCGCCGAGCCGCACACTCATCAGAAGCTGATAGAGACCATAACCGAAGGCCATCGGCAGAACGTTGAGAATGATGTCGTCGGCGGTATTCTCCAGATAACCGACAATGCTTCCCGCAGCTGCGTCCATGTTGGAATGCGCCATCATCACGCCCTTCGGTTCACCTGTCGAACCAGACGTGTAGATAATTATCGCGAGATCATTCTCCGACATGCCGCCGGGCATCGGCCGCGGCTTCCCTTGGAGACACGCCTCGAAATCGAGCGCCTCCGGCAACGCGGCGTGGGGCGCCGTGAGAATGACCTGCGGGACCGTCTGCGTGTTGGCGGTTGCTTCCGCGACTACGCCCGCGAGCTTGCCTTGAGCAATGACAACGGTTGGGCGGCAATCGCGGATGACGAAGGAAAGCCTTGCTGCCTTTACAGAAGGATTCGTGGGACAAAGAACGGCGCCCGCCTTCCATACGGCAAAGATGGAGACCGCCGCTTCCCAGGTGTTTTCCATGAAAACGAGGACGCGGTCGCCTTTGGCGACACCTCTCTCCATCAAGGATGCGGCGAGGCGATCGGACAGATCAGATATCTCCGCGTAGCTCATACGTCTGCCATCGGCGACGAGCGCTGCCTTGGCTCCGTTCTTTCCGGTGCTGTTGCGAAGATATTCCTCGATGCGCATCGCCTGCGGCCTCTTTCGCCAATCAGTTCGCCTGCTTCTGTCTCACGAAGACGACGATTTTCTCAATGGAATCGAGATTTGCTGGAACGATATCGGAATCGGCAATCTTCAGTTCGAAATGTTCTTCGAGAAACCCAACCAATTCCAGGATGCCGGTGGAATCAACCAGATCGTTGTCGATCAGCGACATCTCGTCGGGCAGCGGCCGGCTGTCATCGCCGAAAAGGAAGTTCTCGACAATGAAGTTGCGGATTTCGGTCCGGGTCAGGTCAGACATGCTCTTCAGTCCTTGTTGAGAATGCGAGTATCAGCCGCTATTGCCGGGAAAGCCTTCTGCCAGAGTTGAGTTGATAGAATGCCGATGAAGGCTGCATTGTCCCGGAAACTTGTTACCTGTCCTTGAAGAGCCTTGTCTTTCAGCTTTCCGACGGCGGCCAAATTGAACAACCCCCCATCCGAAAGCACACGTGGTGAGAGTGCCTCTTCAAGATAATCAACTACCGGCTTGCTGGCAAACGCCTGGCTGTCCGGCGCGCGATAGGGCTGCTTGGGGCGCTCGATGATGGCTTGCGGAACCATCCCCTTCGCGGCTTCCTTCAGGATGTGTTTTTCCTGCAGGCCATGCAGCTTCATTTCCGGCGGCAGGCGGGAGGCAAACTCGACTATGCGATGATCAAGGAAGGGAAAGCGTCCCTCGACACTGTTCGCCATCATCACCCGGTCGCCCTGGCTGGAGAGGATATAGCCAGGCAGGAGAAAGGTGGTTTCGAGGTACTGGGCCTGATGAAGCGGGTGCCAGCGGGAAAACGCCTCCGGCAGAAGCGCAATGAGTTCGTCGGCCGCATCATAATCGCCCAGCGTCTTCCGTAAACCTGCTGAATAAAACAGCTTTGTGGCTGCCGTCGAGCGGATCCGCGCGCGGTGTGAGAACAGCGGATCGCCGATATCGTCGGCACCGGCGCCAAAGAACTTGGCCAGATATTCCGGGGTCTGCTGCTTCAGTCCCGGCAGATAGGAGTAAAGACGCTGAAACAGGAGTGGCCGCCTCAGCGAGGCGGGCTGACGCCCGCAGAAGCGGCGCACCTTGGCTTCGCGAAAGATGTCGTATCCGGCAAAGATTTCATCGGCGCCTTCTCCGGTGAGAACAACTTTCATGCCATTGTCATGCACCAGTCGCGACAGCATGTAGAGGGGTGCTGGCGCCGTTCGCAATACCGGCTGCTCCATGTGCCGAACGACCTGTGGAAAGATTCTGGCGATGTCGCTGGCCTTGCAATGGATCGCGGAATGACGAACGCCGAGCCTTTCCACCATCATCGTCTGCCACTGGCTTTCATCGTGCTCGGCGGTATCAAAAGCTACGGAGAAGGTCCGCAGTTGCTCCGGCACTGCGCGGGCGGCAATGGCAGAGATGAGAGATGAATCCAGACCTCCCGAAAGATAGCAGCCGACGGGGACATCGGCACGAAGGCGGATGCGGGTCGCGTCATCGAGAAGCGCTTTCAGTTCGTCAACCGGTTGAGGACCGACCCTTTCGGCACCACGGTCGGGAAACTCCAGTTTCCACCAGGGACGGACCGTTCGACGCTCACCTTCGATGAGCATGAAATGGCCGGGAGGCAGTTCGAAAATCCCGCGGAACGCCGTGCGCGGCGGGATCGGTGTCCAGAGCGTGAAAATCTGGTCCAGCGCGATCGGATCGATCTCGGCTTCGACGCCGGGTACTCTCAGTAATGCCTTGATCTCTGATGCGAAGAACAGGGTCTGGTCCCGCTCCGTGTAAAACAGTGGCCGCACGCCCATCCGGTCGCGCGCTAGCATCAGCCGCTGCTTGCGGACGTCCCACAGCGCAAAGGCAAAATCGCCATTGAGAAGGTTCAGGCAATCCGGACCCATCTCCTCATAGAGTTGCAGTATGACCTCGGTATCGGAGCCGGTGCGAAAGCGCCGTCCGCGCGCGATCAGGGAATCGCGCAGCTCCACATAGTTATAGATCTCTCCGTTGTAGGAAATCACCAGCGCACCGTCGGCGTGCGTCATCGGTTGCTGGCCATCTGAAAGACCGACTATGGACAGACGGGTATGCGCGAGCCCGGTCTCTCCAGAAATGTGAATGCCGTTCTCATCGGGGCCCCGATAGGTCAGTTCGCCAGCCATCTGACGCAGCAACGGAGCGGCGTGATCCGGACGAACCCCCTTTCCGACATAGCCTGCAATTCCGCACATGGCCGCTGCTCCCGGTTGTCAGTCGAACCGGTCGCCGATGAGGCGTGTCCAGCCCTCGCCGGCAAAGCCGTTGAGAAATGCGCGACCCGAAGTGAGGGCCTCAAGCAGGTCCGGGCGGCGCGAGTGAACGACCGTCGAAGACGCGTTGACGAAGATAATCTTGCGACCCAACATCGCTTCAAGAAGCGCCGGCTGTGTTCGTCCCCGTATCGCCACCATCCCGCGAGCGTGGGCGTTCTTCAACAAACGGTCTATGACCGTTCCTTCCTGTCCCTGAATGGCCATGATCTGCACGACGCGCCCCACGCGACCCGGATTGCCATAGTAGAGGAAGAAGCCGATAGGCTTGCCGGCTCTGCTACGTACGATCCGTTGCACGCGCTCGCCATGGACAGCCTTGCGACGGGCATGAACAAGCATCGTGCAGAGCTGTTCCCGTGTCCATTGCGGACGAAGCGAGAAGGCGTCGAGAAGCTCTGGAATAAGTGTGGCAAGATCGTCCTCTGTCGCGTCCGTATCCGTGAAGGCATCAGCCTTTTCGGCAATGGGTACATAGCGTGGCCAGGCCTGTCCTTCCGGTCCCGCACGTTGGCCGAACGCGCCATCGAACGGCGCGGCAAGAGGCTTGAGAACGCTCAGAACGCCAATCCGGCCCGCCGCCATTTCCAGCGCAAAGGAAACGGGACGAATGACGCGAAGCCATTCGAGGCTATAGTCTGCAAGAACCGAAGCGTGCATCCTGCGCCACATCGTCGTCGCAATGTCATTGGACGTCTCGGTAAAGGACAGGTCCTGAGGTCCCGCCAGGACATCCCGCAACAGGCGGGCAGCTGCGAAAGGATCGTCCTCACGGGCGTCGACCATCAGACTACTGCAGATCGCGACGCGCAACGGCTCTCCCCGCAATTCCATTAGAAGCGGCAGGATACCGATGAAGCCTGAAACGCGACCGTCATCCCGCACATGTACTCTGGAGGCGAGCTGCGGATCAAAATCGGGTGCATCGAGGAAGAGTGTCTTGAGATAAGCCTGAAGCGATGGCGTTGCCGGATTACGGCTCTTGCGCAGGATCCGCTGGAACATGTCAGCGACAGCGGCCAGATCATGTTCACGAAGGGCGCGGACCTCAGGCATTCGACCAATTCCTAAAGCTACCGGATGTCCTGCAGATACAATGCAGGGTTCCAAACTGTGAGGTTCATCTCCTTTAACATGAGTAAATAAAGGAATCGTCAATAGTTGCCGATTCCCTTCTATGGGGAGTCAAACACGCCTACCGAAAGGCGCTGAAGTGTGCGCCCCATCGAGACGAGGCTGCAGCCGTTCATGGAACCGATCGTCTAGTTCTGCGGAGAGAAAGCTGCCGGCAGCATGAAGCGGCTCTCCTGATGGACCAGGAACGGCAGGATCTTCGGAACGAATGCCTGCCAGGCCGGGTCGGCGCCCATCTTGGCGCGTTGTGCCGTCCTGTGGCCGAAATCCTCATACGCCCAAATGAAGACCACGGAATTCAGGGTACCGCTTTCGGCGGTCCAGCAGCCTACCAGTTTTGCGTATTTGGTGATGATGGCGAGCCCTTCCGCTTCATAGACTTTCAGAAATTCGCCAACCGAACCCGGTTTCATTTGGTACACGCGCTGCTCGTAAATCATTTCAAAACCTTTCCTGCGGGTTGCTGTCGGCTGACAAGCGGAAGCCGATCCATCTTTTCGAAGAATGCACTGCGTATAATAATTCGTCAATTGACGACATAATGTGCAGTATTGATAGTTGTGATCGGTTTGATGATAAGAACGGATTGAGTCCTGGAGGACCGAAACGCTCGAAGCGAGGATAACTTGAAGGCGAAATCCACCAATCTACGCGGAAGCCAGTCCGGCGCTGGCCAGGTGCGTCCGCCGAAGAAGAAGGAGAAGCGCATGCGCTATGCGGAGCGGCGCGCGCAGATCCTGGCAAAGGCAACGGAACTGTTCGCCGAATATGGGCTGACCGCACAAACAAGGGCTCTTGCGGCGGAGTGCGGTATATCACAGCGGCTTCTCTACCGATTTTTTCCGACCAAGGAAGACCTGCTCAAGGAAGTCTACGACACCGCGATTGTCGGCCCGTTCCAGGCGGCATGGTTCGCGGAACTGAGCGATCGCACCCGCCCGATGCACGACCGTCTCAACGATTTCTACAACGATTATCTCGATACCGTGCTCGGCCGGCGGTGGCTGCGCCTCTTCCTGTATTCCTCCCTCGCAGAGGCCGACATGGCCCCGAACTATATCTCCTCGATCATCACCAAGCTGACCGAGACGATCGTGTCTGAGACTGCGCAAGAACGCGGACGGCGGCTTGCGATGGAGCCGGAAGCGATTCATGAGATCGGCTGGACGATTCACGGTGCCATCTCGCACTATGGCATCCGTCGCCACATCTACCAAGCAAGCCAGATCATGCCGCAGGACCAGGTCGTCGACATGCATGTCCGGGTCTTCTTGAGTGGTTTCGATGCGATGGTTACCCAATTCGAGCAAATCGAGGCCTGACTTTTCAGTGACTTGAAACGACCGCCAGGCGATTCGCATCTCAAACGAAAGTCGTCAATTGACGACAATTGGAATCGCTGTTAGCTTTTTTCGTCGAGGTCGGAAATGCCTCGCCGGCAGAGTGCCGGTCAGGCGCGGAGTCGACCCAAAGCAGGGGAGCTAATACGAAATGAAAACTGGGTTTGGACGCGCACTCGGACGGCGCGATTTTCTCAAGGCTTCAGCCGTAGCCGGGGGTGCCGCGCTGGCATTTCCGAGCATGACGTTTGCTGCCGGCAATACCATCAACTATCAGACGTGGTCGGCGGCCGTGGATCTGGTGAAGAGCCACATCGCAGCCTTCGAGAAGGCCAGCGGCTTGACTGTCGACTATGCGAACGCGCCCTGGGCGCAGTATCGCGACGCGATGGTCACCAAGTTCGTCGGCGCAGCGCCGCTGGACGTTCTATGGGTATCCGACGCCTGGCTGCCGGAATGGGCCGAGGCGAAGTGGATTGCTCCGATCAACGCCTACGACAACCTGATGGCCTACAACAGCGATGCCGAGGCCTTCTGTACCGATTCCATGACCTACAAGGGTGAGCAGTACGGTCTCACCTACTACACCGACTACATGGGCTTCATCTACGATGCGGAAAAGCTCGCCGCCGCCGGCTTCTCTGCTCCTCCCGCAAGCTGGGATGAACTCGTAGAGCAGGCGCTGGTGATGAAGCAAAAGGGCATTGCCGAATTCCCGCTGATGCTCGCCATGGCCAAGGAAAGCTGGCTGATCGAGTTCATGTCGGCCATGGTCTTCTCGCATGGCGGTCGCTTCACGGACGACAAGGGTGACTCGATCATGCAGGAGGAAAAGGGCGGGGCTCTGTCTGCCCTCCAGTGGGTCGTCGACGCGGTCAGCAAGCACAAGATCGTTTCGTCGGGCTGCGTCGAGACGGGTGAACTCGCGGGTCTGAAGGCCTTTGCCTCCGGCAATCACGCTTTTGCACTGCTGCCGAAGTATCGCCTTGCCATGCTGAACGATCCGGCTCAGTCGCAGATTGCCGGTCGCGCAAAGCAGGCGCTGATGCCGATGGGCGCAAACGGCTCCCATGCAACGGTCGGCTGGATGCGCTTCCATGGCATGTCTGCACAGGCTGCTGCCGACAAGGCTCGCGCCGACAATGCCGCCAAGCTGATCGAGTGGTTCGGCGGCAAGGCAGACGGGAAATACACGTTCCAGAAGCTGCTTTTCCTCGATCTTGGCTCCGGCTTCGGCGTGAAGCCGCTGTTCGAGGATGCCGATGTGCGCGCCGCCTATAACAAGTATGGCGATGTGGAGATGATCCAGCAGCAGCAGGCTCTCGCGCTGAAGAAGGATGTCGTCACTCCCTGGTTCGGTGATTGGAACGAGGTGAATGGCGCGGCCTGGCAATCGGCGATCCTCGGCAACGCTTCTCCGGCGGATGCGCTGAAGCAGGCAGGCGAGGAATGGGACGACCTCAAGTCGCAGTCATAAGGTGGCGGACCGGGTGGCCCGCGATGAGGAGCGCGGGCCACTCAATACGGGCATAAAAATACCGGGTGCGATGCGACATGCGGCTAGGCGGGCGCATGTCGAGCGCAACTGATTTTGCCCGGCGCGCCTGGTGCCGGGCAAATGGATTGATGAATTCGAACTCGGCCACCCGTTGGTTGGCGGCCGGAAATTGAGGGGGATCTCCGGATCATGGTGAAGACGACAGGGGGAATGGCCGCGAGCTTGCGGCGGCATTTCAACTATGAGGAGCGCACGGCGTATCTCTTCATAGCGCCGGTCATGGCAGTCCTTGGCCTTGTTGCGGTTTTCCCGATCGCGTACTCGTTCTATCTCAGCTTTTTCCAGATCAAGCTGACCCGTCCCAATCGCACACCTTTCGTCTGGTTCGACAACTATCTCGAACTCTTTAGCGACGAATTGTTCTGGACCGCCGTATTCCGAACGGTGACATTCACAGTCATCTCCGTGACGGCGATCACCGTCCTTGCGCTCCTGGCAGCCTTGTTGCTGAACGAGAAGTTTCGTGGACGGCGTTTGGTCAGCACAGTGCTGCTGATCCCCTGGGCGATACCCTATGTCGCTGACGCGCTGATGTGGAAATGGATCTACGATTCGGGCTACGGCGCGCTCAACGGCCTTCTGTATCAGCTGGATTTCATCGACAAATACATGGTTTGGCTCGGCGACCAGAACAAAACGTTGCCGCTGATCGCCAACGCCTTCGTCTGGAAGGAAGTGCCGCTGGCGACGATCCTGCTTCTGGTGTCGTTGAAGTCCATTCCTCAGGACCTCTACCAGGCGGCTCGTGTCGATGGCGCTCCTCTTTGGCAAAGGTTCATCCACGTCACACTTCCCTCGATGCGAACCGGATTCATGCTGGTCATTATCTACGAGACCATGATCGCCATCCGCCATTTCGACCTGTTCTTCATTCTCACCGAAGGCGGTCCGGGGACGGCATCGCACGTTTTGTCCTGGGAGATCTACGTCGAGACTTTCCGTAACCTTTCCTTCGGTTCGGGTGCGGCGATGTCCTACCTCCTGGCGCTGGTTACCTTCGCGCTCGCCTTTTTCATCATTCGAACCCTTGGCAGGAGCGTCTAAATGGAAACGGTTCACCAGACCCCTGCGGGCAAAAGCCTCGCCGGAAAACCGGTCCACACGCGCGGCATCGACTACAAGCGGCGCGGCGAGATCTTCAGCTGGGTGCATCGCGGCGTAATCTTGCTCGGCTCGCTGACGATATTGTTCATTGTTCTGGCGCCAGTCGCCTGGCTCGTCTCCTCTTCGATGCAGACCGAGGCCGAAATTGTTTCGGTCCCGCCGCACTGGATTCCCGACCAGCCGACGCTGAAGAATTTCCGGGCGATCTTCTCGGCTGGAGACGAGGATGTCACCTATGAGACCCGCAGCACACAGGACCCGTCCTCCGGCAACTATATTCCCTCGACTGCGCGCAACCTCTTGCCGGCCATGCGCAACAGTTTTGTGGTGGCGACGCTGGTGGTCATCCTGAATCTGCTGGTCGGTGTACCGGCGGCGTATGCGATGGCGAAGATCCGGTTCCTCGGACGAACGGGTTCGGTCTATTTCATTCTGACGACGCGGGTCATTCCCGATATCGCGCTGGTAGTGCCGTTCTTCCTGGTCATCAAGAACCTCGGCCTGCTCGACAACATCATGTCGCTCGTCATCACCTATCTGGCGATCACCGTGCCGTTCACGGTGTTCATCCTGATCCAGTATTTCGAAGGGCTTCCGGATGAACTGGACAAGGCGGCGCGCGTGGACGGTTGTTCGCGCTTCCAGACCCTGACAAAGGTCTATCTGCCGCTTGCTCTTCCCTCTCTAGTCGCAGTGATCCTGTTCGCCTTCCTGACCAGCTGGAACGAGTTCCTCCTGGCCTTGATGTTCACCCAGACGGCGCAATCCCAGACGCTGCCGATCGTGCTTGCATCGTTCACGTCCGACTTCACCATCAGCTTCTCGTTCATCAACGCGGCGGGTCTTCTCGCAATCGTGCCGCCGGTGATCGTCGCCATCATCTTCGAACGCTACATCGTCTCCGGTCTGACGGCTGGTGCGGTGAAGGGTTAACAGGGAGTTCGCCAGTGGCCCGTATCCTCTTTGAAAATGCATCCAAGCGCTACCCGAACGGGTTTGTCGCGCTCGAAAATCTCAATCTCGAGATCAAGGACAAGGAATTCGTCGTCCTGCTCGGACCTTCGGGTTGCGGTAAATCGACGACCCTCAACATGATCGCCGGCCTCGAGGAGGTCTCCGAAGGAAACCTGTTTTTCGATGACGAGACGGTGAATTTCACGCCGCCGCATCACCGCGACGTGGCGATGGTATTCCAGAGTTATGCGCTTTATCCGCACAAGACCGTCTACGAGAACATCGCTTTCGGCCTGATGATGCGCAAGCACCCGAAGGACGACATCGACCGGCGGGTGCGTGACGCAGCGCAGCGGCTGGAGATCACCCATCTGCTCGACCGCCGACCGAGCCAGCTCTCCGGCGGGCAGCGGCAGCGCGTCGCGCTTGGACGCGCCATGGTGCGCAAACCGGCGGTGTTCCTCATGGATGAACCGCTGTCGAACCTGGATGCGGCGCTGCGCATTTCCATGCGCGCCGAGATCAAGGAACTGCATCGCAGCATGCAGACCACCTTTGTCTACGTGACTCACGATCAGGCCGAGGCGCTGACGCTTGCGGACCGCATCGTGGTGATGCGCAACGGACTTGTGCAGCAGATCGGTACGCCGGACGAAATCTACGAGCATCCCGCGAATACCTTCGTTGCCTCATTCCTGGGCAGTCCACCGATCAACTATCTCGACGGTGAGCTGGTCGTCCAGGGGGACAAGGTGACCTTTGTGCGCGGGGAAACGAGGCTCGATTTCGCGCCGGAGCGCGGCAAGAAGCTTGTCGGCCAAAGCGGACGAAAGGTGAAGCTTGGCATTCGTGCGGAAGACGTCGATGAGCGGGCCGAGCCGTCCAGTGGAGAGGTGATCGCCGGAACCGTGACCTCGGTGCTTCCTGTCGGGTCCGACCAGTTCCTGGGCCTCAAGGTGGAGGGCGAGGAACTGTTCTTCCGCATCAACAAGGATCTGCGTCACAACTACGGAGACAAGATCAAGCTGTCGGCGAATACCGGCAGGCTGCATGTCTTCGACGCGGATACCGAAGCAAGCCTGATCGGATAGCAGGATGAAACCAGCGTCATTCGACTATCATCGACCGCAAACTCTGGAGGCGGCGCTCGGCCTGCTCGCGCATTATGGCGACAAGGCCAAGCCGATCGCGGGCGGGCAGAGCCTAGGCCCGATGCTGAATATGCGGCTCGCCCGGCCCGAGCATCTGATCGATCTGAATGACCTTGTTGAACTCGATTTCATTCGCGTCTCGGAGGGCGCGCTGGAAATCGGTGCCATGACCCGGCATCAGCGGGTGGCGACGGCACCCGAAGTACGTCGGGCGCATCCTCTGCTGGCGGCAGCGGCTTCGACGATCGGACACTATGCGATCCGCCAGCGCGGCACGCTGGGAGGCAGCCTGGTCCATGCGGATCCCGCTGCACAAATGCCGCTCATCGCGGTTCTGGGTGGGGCGAAGATTGTCGTGCGTGGGCTTTCCGGTCAGCGCGAGATCGATGCAGTCGATTTCTTCCGCTCCGTGATGACGGTCGATATCCGACACGGCGAGATGGTGACTTCGGTCCGGTTTCCCCATTTGCCGGCGAATTCTGGTTGGGCTTTCGAGCTTTTCAGCCGGCGACGTGGCGATTTTGCGATCGTCGCGGTTGCGGTGACGCTGCTCTTGGACAGAGACCACAGACTGGCGTCCCTGGAAATGGCATTCGGCGGCGTCGGTTCCGTGCCCTTACGGCTTGATGTGTCGGCGGTGGCAGAAGCCGGAGCGATTCCGACCGAAAAATGGATCGCGGGTGTTTCTGCCTTCGCTGCGCAATCCATCTCCCCTGAGGACACAGCGTCGATCCCGGCGGTTTTCCGCCGTGAAGTGGCAGCATCGCTCATGGAGAAAACGTTGGCGGCAGCGCTGGCGCGTGCACGCGGAGAGACAGCATGAGCGACGCCCGACTGATATCTCTCACCGTAAACGGAGAAACCCGCGAGGCGATGGTGGAACCGCGCAAGCTGCTTGCCGACGTTCTGCGCGAGGACTTCGGACTGACAGGAACGCATGTCGGCTGCGAGCATGGGGTTTGCGGCGCCTGCACGGTCCTGATCGACGACCAGCCGGCGCGGGCCTGCCTCACCTATGCCGTCCAGATGGAAGGGCACGAGATCACGACGATCGAGTCGGTGGGCGGAATAGGCCTGAGCCCGCTGCAGCAGGCCATGCATGAGGAACACGGGCTGCAATGCGGCTTCTGCACGCCGGGCATCGTTATGACCTTCGAGGCCTTTCTGCGCGATACGCCGGATCCTACGGAGGAGGAGGTGCGCGATGTTCTTTCGGGCAATCTCTGCCGCTGCACGGGCTACCAGAACATCGTTGCCGCCGTCATGAAGGCAGCGGCTGCGATGCGGGAGGTACGATCGTGAACGAGACGAATGACTTCCACTATATCGGCAAGCCGTTGGCGCGAAAGGAAGACAAGCGCCTCGTCACCGGGCAAGGGCGCTATCTGGACGACGTCGTCGTACCGGGTACGTTGCATGTCAGTTTCGTGAGGTCGCCGCATGCCCATGCCCGAATCCTGGGAATTTCGGCGGATGCAGCGCGTGACCTGCCAGGCGTAACCGGCGTCTTCACTGGCGAGGACCTCGACAAATGGACCAATCGCCTCAGGCTGGCGCCGCAGATCGAAGGGCTTCACCCGACTGAGATAGCAACGCTGCCGACCGACAAGGTGCGGTTTCACGGCGACCCGGTGGCTGTCGTGGTGGCGCGAGACCGCTATATCGCCGAGGATGCGGCGGAACTGGTCGAGGTCGAGTACGAGGTTCTGCCGGCGATCGCGTCGTTGGAAGGCGCCTTTGCGCCGGATGCAGCGCTTGTCGACGAGACGTTGCCCTCCAATCTGGTTTCGCACCAGACATTCTCTGCCGGAAACGTCGCTCAGCGCCGTGGCGAAGCTCATGAGGTGGTCGAGGCTTCCTTTTACCAGCATCGCCAGACCCACGTACCGATGGAGACGCGTGGATGCGCCGCCGTCTGGGACGCAGGGCGCGAACACCTGACCTTTCATATCGGCAATCAGGTGCCGCATCCACTCAGGAGCCAGCTGGCCGGGCGGCTCGGGCTCTCGGAGAGCCAGATCACGGTCATGTCGCCCGACGTGGGCGGCGGGTTTGGCCAGAAGATCGCGCTCTATCGCGAGGAGCTGACCGTTGCCGCGCTCGCGCGCCAGCTCAATCGCCCGGTGCGGTGGCGCGAGGACCGCACGGAAAACCTGATGGCGGCAAGTCACGCGCGGGAGAACCTGTGCCGCACCCGCGCTTCCGTTGACGCGGACGGGCGGATCCTCGGGCTCGAACTCGAGATCACCGAGGATTTCGGCGCCTATTGCTTCTATCCGGCCAACTATATGTCGCGCGTCGTCGCTATGATCCTGACAGGTCCCTACCGGATCGAGGACTATGCCTTCGAGGTCAAGATCGCGCTCACGAACAAATGCGGCAACGGGCCGATGCGGGCGCCGATGGCGATTACCAGCTGGGTGATGGATGGGACCATTGACGCCATCGCCCGCCAATTGGGTCTCGATCCGCTGGCGGTCCGGCGGATCAACATGCTGCGGCCCGACGATCTTCCCTATCGCATGGCGACCGGCGAAGTGCTGGAGGACATCACGCCGGCCGAGACGCTCGAAAGCGTGATCGACGCGATTGACTATGAAGCCTTCCGCAAACGCCAGCAGGCCCTGCACGCCGAAGGGCGGTATATCGGTCTCGGGCTTTGCACCGTGGTCGAATCCACGACCTATGGATCGGCCTTCTACAAGTCGACCGGTATTCCCGGCTCGGGGCACGAGGCGGCATGGGTACGAATCGAGCCGAGCGGGGTCGTCAATGCGTCCGTCGGCCTCGGCGCGACGGGACAGGGCTATGAGACGGCTATGTCTCAGGCCGTGGCTGAGGGTCTAGGGGTAGATCCGTCCAATGTCAGGATCCATATCGGCAATACCGATGTGGCTCCTTATGGCATGGGAAGCCGTGGCGCGCGCGGAGGTACGGCGGGTGGCGGCTCGCTGTATCTCTGCGCGCAGAAGGCCCGCGACCAAGTGCTGCGAATTGCCGCCCACAAGCTTGGTCTCAATTCGGCGCAGGATATCCGTCTGCTCGACGGGCAGGTCGAGCGCCTTATCAACGGCGAATGGAACAGGACGGGACTGTCGCTCGCCGATATCTCCCGTACGGCCTATCTCGATCCCACCAACCTGCCCGAAGGGGTGGCACCGGGGCTCGATTTTTCGCTGACCTACGATCCGCCACCGATGACCTATTCCAATTCGTCCCATGCCTGCGAAGTGGAGGTCGATGTCGCCACCGGTGCGCTCAGCATCGCCCGATACGTGGTCTCGGAGGATTGCGGCACCGTGATCAATCCGATCGTGGTGCGCGGCCAGCAGCAGGGCGCGATTGCCATGGGCCTGAGCGGCGCATTGTTGGAGGAGGTCGTCTACGACGAGAACGGGCAGAATTTGTCTGCGACCTTCGCCGACTATCTGGTGGCCACAGCCTGCGAACTGCCGAATTTCGATATCCTGCACCATCACACGCCGAATAAGCGCACGCCTGCCGGCATCAAGGGCATGGCCGAGGGCGGCGTGATGGGGGCGATCGGGGCGGTGACCAACGCCGTCAATGACGCGCTGGCGCCCTTTGGCGTGGTGGCGGATCGCCAGCCGCTTTCTCCGCAATATCTGCGGTCGTTGCTGCGTGAGCGCAGCGGAACGGCCCTGCACGAAGGACAGGAACTTACATGAGCGTTGCGAACGGCAGGAAAAAGGTCGGCTTCATCGGGCTGGGGATCATGGGACGCAGCATGGCGGGCCATATCCTCGACGGCGGCCATGAATTGCATGTCTACAACCGGACCCGGAGCAAGGCGGACGAACTGGTCGCCAGGGGCGCTATCTGGCACGACACGGCGGGAGACGCTGCCGCCGCGTGCGACGTTGTGATCACGATCGTCGGTTATCCGAAGGACGTCGAGGAAACCTATCTCGGTGCGGGCGGTATCGTGGAGCGGGCAAAGGCCGGGACGATCCTCATCGACATGACAACATCGAGCCCGACCCTTGCAGGCGAGATCGCTGCCAGGGCGGCGGAAAGAGGGGTCCCCGTGCTCGATGCGCCGGTTTCCGGCGGCGATATCGGCGCAAGGGCCGCCAAGCTTTCGATCATGGTCGGCGGCACCGAAGAAGCCTTCGCAGCGGCGCTGCCGCTTTTCCAGCTCATGGGCGAGAATATTGTTCACCAGGGCGGACCGGGCGCCGGGCAGCACACCAAGATGTGCAACCAGATCGCCATTGCCGCGACCATGCTCGCCGTCAGTGAAAGCCTTGCCTACGCCAAAGCCTCCGGGCTCGACGCGAAACGGGTTCTGTCGTCGATCGGCACCGGGGCGGCGTCGAGCTTCCTGCTCAACAATCTCGGCCCGAAGATGCTCAACGACGACTATGCGCCGGGTTTCTATGTCCACCACTTCATCAAGGACATGTCGATCGCCATTACGGAGGCCGAGCGCATGAAACTCGACCTGCCGGCGCTGGCGCTGGCCAAGCAGCTCTATGAAAAGCTGGCGGCAGGCGGATTTGGCGAAGAGGGAACCCAGGCGATCTTCAGGGTCTACGGAAACTAGACCGCGCAACAGGGAAGACGGCAATGGAATTTGTTGGCGAACATGTGATCCCAGCGGCCATCGACAAGGTCTGGGCGGGCCTCAACGATCCGGAGATTCTCAGGCGCAGCATTCCCGGTTGCACTGAAATGCTGCAGACCGGCGACAGCGAATTCACGGCTTCCGTGGTCGTGAGGGTGGGGCCGGTATCCGCTACCTTCAAGGGCAAGGTGGAATTGAGCGATCTCGATCCGCCGCATGGCTATACGTTGTCGGGGCGAGGGCAGGGCGGCCCGGCGGGTTTTGCCAAGGGCTCGGCCAAGATCCGCCTGACGCAGGAAGGCGACGATACGCGGCTGGCCTATGTCGCCGATGTCGATATCGGCGGCAAACTCGCGAGTGTCGGCGGACGGCTGATCCAGAGCGTTGCCAAGAAGAATGCCGACGATTTCTTTTCGGCCTTTTCCAGTGTCGTCACCGGGGGGAAAGGTCATTCCGAGGCGCGGCAGCGGGGCGAGGGCGCGCCTGGCGCCGCTGCGCCAGAGGGAGCATATGCCGGCGGCGGGCATATTGCGCTAATAGACCGGGTCGCCTGGCTGCTCGTCGGCACGGCGCTGGGCGTGGCTGGCACACTGTTGTTTGGAGCATAGCGATGAAGGTTTCCGATAGCGTCAAGGCGCTCGAACCGCGCCTGATCGAATGGCGTCACGACCTGCATGCCAATCCGGAAACGGCCTTCGAGGAACACCGCACCGCGGCCTTTGTGGCACGCGAGTTGCGGGCCGCCGGTCTCGAGGTTCACGAAGGCATCGGCAGAACCGGCGTCGTTGCCGTGCTGCGCAATGGCGATGGACCGTCGGTCGGCCTGCGGGCCGATATGGACGCCCTCGACATAACCGAGACGACAGGGGTGCCCTATGCATCGACGACGCCCGGCAAGATGCACGCCTGCGGCCATGACGGCCATACCGCGATGCTTTTGGGCGCGGCCTGTCATATGGCGGCCAATCCGCCGACCCGTGGCACCGTGGTCTTCATCTTTCAGCCGGCCGAGGAAAACGAGGGCGGCGCCCGGGTCATGGTCGAGGACGGCCTGTTCGATCGTTTCCCGGTCGACTGCGTTTTCGGCATGCACAACTGGCCCGGGCTTCCGGTCGGGCAGTTCGCCCTCCATAGCGGCGCCATGATGGCGGCGCAGGACAATTTCGAGCTGAAGATCATCGGCAAGGGTTCCCACGCCGGCATGCCGCATCAGGGCATCGATCCGATCCTCGTGGCCGGGCAGGTCAACACTGCATGGCAGGCGATCGTCAGCCGCACATTGAGCCCGGCTGACGCAGGGGTGATCAGCATCACTCAGATCCACGCCGGCGACACCTGGAATATTATCCCCGAAAGCGTGCTGATCAGGGGTACCGCGCGTTCCCTGTCGCCCGATGTCCGCGACCGGCTCGAGGCCGAGATGGGGCACCGGGCGAGGCTGGTTGCCGAAACTTTCGGCGCACGGGTGGAATTCGACTATCAGCGGCGCTACCCGGCCACGATCAACACGCCGGCGGAAACCGATATCGCCCGTGCGGCATCCGAAGCCGTGGCCGGCGAGGACGCCATTCGCCAGGACATGCCGGCGAGCATGGGGGCGGAGGATTTCTCCTTCATGCTGCAAAAGAAGCCGGGTGCCTACATCTGGATGGGCAACGGCAGCGCCGAGGGCGGGCGCAACCTTCACAATCCCAATTACGACTTCAATGACGACGCACTCACCATTGGCGTGCAGTACTGGATCGAGGTTGCCCGCCGGGCGCTCGAGAGGAGCAGCAGCGCCATGGATCGCCTCTAGGCTACAGCAATCACGCATATCAGCCGGTAATCAGGACCGCCCTGAAATCGTTGACATTCGTGCCCGTAGGTCCCGGGGTGAAAATATCACCGGAAAGGGTGAATGCCGTCCAGGCATCGTGTCCGGAAAGAAGGGCGCGAGGGTCTCCTCCCTTGGCGCGCATGCGCGAGACCGTATCGCCGTCACAGAAGGCGCCCGCGTTGTCTTCAGAACCGTCGATACCGTCGGTATCGGCGGCAAGCGCATGGATTCCCTCCATGCCGTCGATATCTAGCGCGAACGCCAGAAGAAACTCGCTGTTCCGGCCACCCTTGCCGCATTTTCCTGATGTGATCGTCACCGTTGTTTCGCCGCCAGACAGGATCACCACCGGCTTCGTGAATGGTTGGTTGCAGTTCACGACCTCGCGGGCGATGGCGGCATGCATCCGGCCGATATCCCGGGCCTCGCCCTCGATTGCATCCGATAGTATGACGGCGTCGATGCCCGCTTCGCGCGCCCTTTTGGCGGCCGCCTCGAGGGAGACGCGTGCGGAGGCGATGATGTGGACCTCGTTCCGCGCAAAGGCGGGGCCACCCGGTGCCGGTGCGGCAGCCGCAGCGGACCGGATATGCTTCATGACCGCCGCTGGAAGGTCCATTGCGTATTCGGCAATGATCTTGAGGGCGTCTTCCGGCGTGGAATGATCCGGAACGGTCGGCCCCGAGGCGACAAAGGCGGGATTGTCGCCGGGAACATCCGAGACGATGAGGCTGACAACCTTAGCCGGGGCCGCGGCAAGGGCAAGACGCCCGCCCTTGATGCGAGAGACGTGCTTTCGAACGACATTCATGGCCGAGATTGGCGCGCCGGAGGCGAGCAGTGCCTTGTTGACCGCGATTTCGTCTCCGAGCGTCAAACTTTCCGGCGGTGCAGGCAGCAGAGCCGAGCCGCCTCCGGAAATCAGTGCGATCACCAGATCGTCCTCTGTCAGGCCCCCGACGGCCTTCAAGAGGGCTGCCGATCCGGCAAGTCCGGCCTCATCGGGAACCGGATGGGCCGACTGTAGGACCTTGATGTGCCTGCATGTTTCGACCGGGCCGTGGCGGGCGATGACCACGCCCTCGACGGGACCATCCCAGCAGGCCTCCAAAGCGGCAGCCATCTGGCTCGCCGCCTTGCCGGCGCCGACCACGACGGTGCGCCCTTTCGGCCTTTGCGGCAGATGGGTGCGGATTGCTGCCAGCGGGTCAGCGGCAATGACCGCTGTCTCGAAAAGCGACGTCAGAAACGGGCGCGGATCTATGGAGGTCACGAAATCTCCTGTCGTGGAGCCTTGCCGGTATTGGCGCCGTCGGTTTGGTCCCATTGAGTTCACGCGCGAAGATCGCCGGTGGCGAGGATGAGCCCGGCTCATTCCTCGTCTACCATAATCGTCGGTGCATTCGTGTTGCAAGAAGGCACGCGCGGCATGACCCCAGAGTGGCAAAACTTGAGGCCATAAAACCCCTGCGTCTTCTGTTCGGGGTCTTGATGCCAGGCTATGGGCCAGCGCGCGCGCTGGCCACCATCAACGGAAACCTCTTCTTCTATCGCGGTTCAAGGCCGTTGAGCTTGGCTATGAAGTCGGCCAGGTGCGGCACGTAGTCCTCGGGACCGTTGCCGCCGCCGGCAACTGCGGTCGCATAGGCGTTCTTGGTCGCGCTGGCGAGCGGGGTGACGACGGTTGCGTCATTGGCCATGGACTCGAGATACTTGAGGTCCTTGTACGCGTTCGAAAGGGTGAACCTGTGGGCTTCCCTGTTTCCCTCGAGCGCATAGCCCATGAAGGTCTGGTAGAACAGGCTGTCCATTCGGCCGCCGCGAATGACGCTATCGAACCGCTCGACAGAGATGCCGACCTTCCGGGACAGGGCGAGAGCTTCCGCGAACAGGGCGCCCATTCCAAGCGAGATAAAATTGTTGAGCAGTTTCATGCGGTGCCCGTCGCCTATCCCGCCGATGTGGACAATCTTGCCCGCCCAGGTATCGATCACCGGCCGGATCCGGGTGAAGACGTCGTCGTCGGCACCGACCATCGCGTCGAGCATTCCTTCCCAGGCCTCCTTCGGCGTCCGGCTCAAGGGCGCATCGGCGAAGTCGACGCCCAGAGCCTTCATTTCTGCCGCAAGTCTGGTTGTGACCGTCGGCTCGCTGGTCGAGCAGTCGACAATCACTGATCCCGGGGCAAGAGATCCCTTCATGCTGTTGACGACGGCCTCGACTTCGCGCGAACTGGTGAGGCAGAGGAAGACGATCGTCGAGGCCGCCGCGAGTTCTGCCAGAGACTTGGCTTCGGTGGCGCCACGCGACACGAGATCCTCGATGGGCTTGCGGTTCCGGTGGGCGATGACCGTGAGCGGATAGCCCTTCTCGACGATGTTCTTGGCCATGCCGTGGCCCATAAGGCCGAGGCCGACAAAGCCAACTTTTTCTTTTGCTGTCGTGTTCATTGTTGTTCTCCTGCGGGATAAATCCGGAAATTGTCGTTTGCTGCCGACGGGAGGTCAGCTGCGTTAGGTAAGGTTGAAGCGCCGACGCAGATCCGCCACCTGCTCAGGGGTCAGCACGCGCTTGGCGTGGTTCTGCAACATCAGGAAAAGCTTGGCTGTCTCTTCGAGCTCTTCGGTTGCATACTGGGCATTGGCAAGGCTGGTACCGGCGACCACCGGTCCGTGATTGGCGAGCAGCATTGCGTGGTGTCGGCCGGCGAGACTGCGCACCGCTTCCGCGAGCGCCTGATCGCCCGGAGGGAAGTAGGGCACGAGCGGCAGACGGCCGACGCGCATGATGTAGTAGGCCGTCAGCGGCGGCAGCACATCCTCCGGATCGACATCCGCCATGATGCTGACGGCGGTCGAATGGCTCGAATGGAGGTGCACGACGGCGCCGGCATCGGCCCGCTCGCCATACATCGAGAAATGCAGGAACGCTTCCTTGGTCGGGGCATCGCCCGATACGAAGCGTCCGTTGGCGTCGAACAGAGACAATCGCGCGGGATCGAGCGTGCCCATCGAGACATTTGTCGGCGTCATCAGCCAGCCGCCGTCGGGCGTGCGGACGGAAATGTTGCCGGTCGAACCGGAGGTCAGACCGCGCTGGAACAAGGATTGCCCGACACGGCAAACCTCATCGCGAAGGCGATTGACGTCATGCATCCGCAGTCTCCGTCTCAAGCAAGGTCCAGGCCTTCAGAAAAAAGTCCCTGGCGCCGAAATTGCCTGATTTGAGCGCCAGCGCAAGGTCGGGACCGGCGATACTGCGTGTCCAGGGCACGCCCGGGTCGATCTCCGGCCCGATCAGCAGGACCTTGACGCCGAGCGCTTCGACAATCGCGCCAGACGTCTCGCCGCCGGCGATCAGAAACCGGGAGAAACCGGCATCCTTAAGGCGACGTGCGACGTCTGCCAGCGTCCTTTCCACAAGGGCGCCGGACTCATGGCGCCCCATCCGCGCCTGGATATCGGTCAGTTCCGCCGGATCGGCACTCGAATAGATGAGGGGCGGGCGGTCGCCCTGAGCGGCGATCACCCAATTGGCAAGATCGGCCGCCGTCTGCCGGCCTTCCGCGACCGCCGTGATGTCGAGGCGCAGCAAGGGCAAACCGGCGGCCTCCGCCACCTCGATCTGGCCGCGTGTCGCCGCCGAGCACGAGCCGGCAAGAATTGCCGCGCGGCCGGACGGAGCTGCCATTCGCGTCATCTGGTCCCTGGGCGTGAATTCCTTCGTCCGCCTGAAATTCTCAGGCAGTCCCATGGCGACGCCGGAGCCACCGGTGACAAGTTTCATCTCGGCGCAGGCCTTGCCGATGACCCTGAGATCGGCGTCGCTCAGCGTGTCGACGACCAGAATGCGCTTGCCGGCCGCGTATTGTTCTTCAATGGCCTCCTTCAGCGCCTCTGTCCCCTTGGCTACTGTGTCGGCCTGAACGAGACCCACCGGGCGGCTGCACTGTCGCTGCAGCACGCGAACAAGGTCCGGGTCGCGCATGGGGGTCAGCGGGTGATCCTTGAGCGGGCTTTCCGAAAGAAGCCTGTCACCGACAAACAAATGTCCCTTATAGACGGTGCGCCCGGCGGCCGGAAAGGATGGGCAGGCGATCGTCACCGGCGTGCCGGTCAAATCCTGAAGCGCTTCCGCAACGGGGCCGATATTCCCGGCATCCGTCGAATCGAACGTCGAGCAGTATTTGAAAATGAGTTGTTCGGCGCCTGCGGCCAGAAGGACACGCGCGGAAGCCAGCGACATATCAACGGCTTGCCGAGCGGGTATCGTTCGCGACTTCAGCGCCACGACGACGGCGTCCGCGCCGGAAAAATCCATATCATTTGCGGGCACGCCGATCACCTGGATCGTGCGCATACCTTCGCGGGACAGCATGAGGCACAGGTCCGTGGCCCCGGTTATATCGTCGGCAACAGCGCCAATAAGCACGTCTTTCCTCCCTTGCCCGGCCGCAGCAGGACGCTCGCAAGCCTCCCTCCGCAAGATCATTGAAACCCTTGATCTCCAGACGAAAATAAGGGCTTGCAATGCAATTCGCGGATAGGCTAACCATGTTGTGGCAACGCTATCATTACTTTTCCGGGAAGCGAAAAGCAAGCGCTTGCGGGCCGGTTGGCGGATGATGGATTGGGAGATTGGGTTTCTGACATGAGCAAACGAACGGATTTGAAAGTCTGCGTCATCGGACTTGGGTCGATGGGCATGGGCGTGGCGACCTCCCTGTTGCGAGGCGGCTTCGAAACGGTTGGCTGTGACGTCAGTGAGGAGGCCATGAAGCGCTTTTCAGCCTCGGGCGGAAAGGCGGCCGCAAATCCGGCAGAGGCGGCAAAAGGCGCCGACGTAGTCATTACGGTGGTGGTGAACGCCGCCCAGACGGAGGCCGTCCTGTTCGGCAAGGACGGCGCGGCTGCGGCGATGACGAAGGGTGGCGTCGTGCTCTCCTGCGCAACGATGGGGCCGGATACCGCCCGCAGTCTTGAAGAGCGCGTTGAAGCGCTCGGGCTCGGCTATATCGACGCACCGGTCAGCGGTGGTGCCGGCAGGGCAGCGGCCGGCGAACTGACCATCATGGGGTCGGGCCGTCCGGCGGCCTTCGACAAGGTCCGCCCGGTGCTCGATGCGATCGCGCAGAAGGTCTACGAACTGGGCGATCGCGCCGGCATCGGCGCCTCCTTCAAGATTGTCAACCAGCTCCTGGCCGGCGTTCATATCGCCGCCGCCTGCGAGGCTATCACCTTCGCCAAGGCCCTGGGCCTGGACATTGACAAGGTCTATGAAGTCATTACGGCATCGGCCGGCAATTCCTGGATGTTCGAAAACCGTGTTCCCCACATTCTTGAAGGCGATTACGCGCCGCGAAGCGCAATCGATATCTTCACCAAGGACCTCGGCATCGTCTCGGATATCGGTCGAGACCTGAAATTCCCTCTTTCTATCGCCTCAACCGCCCTGCAGATGTTCATAATGACGTCTGCCGCCGGAATGGGGCGCGATGACGACGCCTCGGTCGCCCGGTTGCTTGCGCAGATGACCGGACTGACCTTGCCAGAAGCGCCCGGGACGCGCTGACCATGCCGCGTTTTGCCGCCAACCTGACGATGATGTTCAACGAGACCGGCTTTCTTGACCGGTTCGCTGCCGCCGCTGCCGCTGGGTTCAAGGCGGTCGAGTTCCTTTTTCCCTATGAATTCGACGCGGATGTCATCCGTTCGCAGTTGGAAGCCGCCGGATTGACCCAGGCGCTGTTCAACCTTCCTCCCGGAGATTGGGCTGCCGGGGAACGGGGTCTTGCCGCGCTGACGGGGAGAGAGGGCGAGTTTCGCCAGTCCGTCGACACGGCCTTGCGCTATGCTAGTGCCACCGGCGTGGGGCGGCTGCACGTGATGAGTGGCCTTGCGAACCGCTCGGACGCGAAGGCCCGCGATTCCTTTCGCGCCTCGCTCGCCCTCGCTTGCGACAAGGCCGGCGAGGCGGGTCTTGACGTCCTCATCGAGCCGATCAATCCCCGCGACATGCCGGGTTATTTTCTCAATGATTTCAATTTCGCCGCGGATCTCATCGCCGATATGGGCCGCCCCAATCTCAAGCTGCAGTTCGACATCTATCATCGCCAGATCATCCATGGCGACGTAATCCGCGGGCTGCGCGAAATGATGCCGATCATCGGCCACATCCAGATCGCCTCGGTGCCTGCACGTAACGAACCGGGAACCGGGGAACTCGATGATTTCCGGGTTCTGCGGGAGCTCGATGCGCTCGGCTATGCCGGCTATGTCGGCTGTGAATATCGCCCGGCGGGCGATACCGTCGCCGGGCTCGGCTGGCTGAAAGCGTTCGCCGGCTGATCCTGCCGGGGCTGGAGGCAAGTCTTGGAGGCGGGTCCCGGACCCGCCTGCCTTCCTCAGATTTTCCCGAGATCTTCGTAGCTTTGATGCAGAGCCCAGTCGCCTGCGCAGAAGCGTTCCCTGGCGAAATTGTGCTGGTGCCAATAGGGATAGATGTAGGGGAGACGGCTGACGGCGTTCAGGCGTTCCAGCTCCTGAATGCTCAGTTCCAGGTCGACCGCGGCGATGTTGTCGCGGAAATGCTGTTCCGTAAGTCCGCCGACGACGACAGAGGCAATCGCCGGTCGTGACAGCGTCCATGCCAGTGCGACCTGTGCCGGTGTGACGCCCCGTGCTCCGGCGATCTCGACCAGAACGTCGACGATGGTCCACAGGCGCTCTTTGTCGCGGATCGGAGGCTCACTCCAGCCCGCAGCCTGACGAGAATCTGCCGGCTTGCGATCGCGGCGGAACGCACCCGACAGCAACCCAGCTGCAAGCGGACTCCAGACCATGACGCCGAGGCCCTGATCCACGGAGATCGGCAGGAGCTCGTATTCCGCCTCCCGTGCCTCCAGCGTGTAGTGGATCTGCTGCGTGACGAAGCGGGGATAATTCTTGAGATCCGCAACCCCCAGCACCTTCATGATGTGCCAGCCGGAATAGTTCGAGCAGCCGATGTAACGGACCTTGCCCTGATTTACCAGCATATCCAGCGCCGAAAGCATCTCCTCCGGCGGGGTCAATCCGTCCCATTCATGCATGAAATAGACGTCGATGTGATCGGTGCGCAGGCGTTTTAGGCTTCGCTCGCATTCGCGGATCAGATGATAGCGCGACACGCCTTCGTCGTTGGGACCGTCTCCGATGCGCATCCGCGCCTTGCTGGAGATGAGAACCTTGTCGCGGCGCCCTTCGAGAACCTCGCCGAGGATCTCCTCGGAGCGTCCGGCAGAATACATGTTGGCCGTGTCGAACAGGTTGATGCCGCCCTCGATGCAGGTATCTACGAGCCGCTGCGCCTCCTTGACGCCCTGGCTGGCGACCATGGCGAAATCGCCCCTTCCGCCGAACGAAAACGTGCCCATGCTCACTGCTGAGACTTTGAGACCCGAGCGGCCGAGTAGTCGATATTCCATGACTTGCTCCTTGGATTGAGGCTATTCGGGACGAGGTCCCGGCAGGATTGATACTGTATTCAGGACAACGGCGAGACTGGGAGCCTCATCGGTGCATCTCCCGCGAAAAGCCGGTCTCTGACGTGGCGCATGCCGAGCTCCGGGCTCGTTAGCACCGGGATCCCCTCCGGCTCGGAGCCCAGAGGGGCGAGGGCATTTGCCATCGAGGCCTGGGCGAGGACGACCACATCAACGTTGGGTGCGAGGCGCCGGAACCCCTCGATCACAAGTGCGTCGTGACCCTCGCGGTCGCCGCGAGACAGGCGCTCAAAGGCCCCCTCGCATAGCATTTCCGTGATCTGGCAGCGCGTCCGTCCGGTATCGTCCGCAGACGTCCTGATGATATCCCCGGTGGGCTTGAGCGTCGTCGGCAATGTCGCCAGAACGCCGATCCGCGAGGCGCGTGATACCGCTTCTAACGCCATGCCCTCGTCAATGCGAAAGAGCGGCACCGGGCACAATGGCCGCGCCGCCTCGACTGCAGGACCGAGGGAGGAGCAGGTGACGACAACAGCTCCGGCACCGCCGTCGACCGCCGACCATACGTATTGCGCAAGGCGCCGCATCGTCGTCTTCGAGAGGCTTCCTTCGCGGATCGTATTTCTCAGCAGGCTCTCGTCGAGAATGTTGAAGGGCTCACAGCCGGGCAGTTCACGCCTGGCGAGTGCGTCGAGGGTTGGAACCAGCCCGGCGACCGTGTGGATCATGGCAATGGACATGGAGGGTGCTGTTGTCGTGACGGTCATGCGTTGGGCCTCCGTGTCGGAATCGTCTGTCCCGCAATTGGCGAGATTGCGATCTCTCTTGTGATAGCGCTGCCACGTTATCTTTTTTATCGGCATCAACGCAATATCTATTCTGCGCGCAATTGCGCGGTTGCGAGCTATCCGGCTCTACAATTGCGAGAATCTGCATCCGAAGTGCGGAGATCTGCAGAGCTCAAAAAGTCTGTTGACAAAACGGATCACTTGAAACACAGAATGACAGCGCTGCCACAAGTTGGTCACCTTTGTTGCTTCTTCGGTGGAGGAGGCGGGGAGGCGCCAACGGCGTTGAGGAGCGCCTTGGATAGAGGCGGCGGCATTCGGAACAATATTTGGGAGGAATTGAGAAATGCTCGCGACCGATCAGGACCACAATGCATCTGGATCGCTGCATTCGCGCCTTCTGGCCGAGGCCGGCAAGTTGTTTCAGGTTCGCGAGTTCAACGTCCTGATCGCGCTGGTCGTAGTTGGCGCGCTGATCAGCCTCTATACTCCCTACTTCTTCACGACGAACAATTTGATGGGCGTCTTTCGGGCTTTCTCGCTGACCGCGATCATGAGCATCGGCATGGTGATGGTGATCATCACCGGCGGGATCGACCTGTCCGTCGGCTCGGCGATGGGGCTCGCCTCACTCGTGACCGCCCTCTGCTTCAGCATGGGCTATCCCACCGAGGTCAGCATCGCGGCAGGCTTGGGAGTTGGTGTCATCTTCGGGCTGTGCAACGGTTTGCTGATTACTCTCATCGGCTTGCCGCCGTTTATAGCGACCCTTGGTACGCTGAGTATCGGTCGCGGACTGATGTACATGATCACACGGGGCGTTCCGGTTACGCCGGAAACGCCTGAAGCCTTCGCGACCCTTGGCCAGGGCTACCTCGGTCCTGTGCCGGTGCCGGTCATCATCATGGTCGCGCTGATGCTGATTTTCGCGGTGATCATGCGCCGCACCCGCTTTGGCCGCCATATCTATGCTACCGGCGGTAACGAACACGCCGCACGATTGAGCGGCGTCAAGGTCGATCGCGTCAAGCTCTCGGTCTATGTGCTGTCTTCCACCATTGCCGCTTTGGCTGGCGTGATCGGTTTTTCCCGCTACCTCTCGGCTGAGCCGGCTTCGGGTTTCGGCTCTGAACTGGATGTGATCGCAGCCGCCGCGATCGGCGGAGCGAGCCTCGCAGGTGGGGTCGGCAGCGTTACGGGCGCCGTCATCGGCGCTGCCCTTGTGGGCGTGATCGCCAACGGCGTCGTGCTGCTCAACATCAATACCTACGCGCAACAGGCCATTACCGGCGGCGTCATCCTGATCGCCGTGAGCCTTGACGTGCTGCGGAACAAAATCATGGGAGGAAAGAGCTAAGGCGATAGACAGCAAGCATAGGCATACATCTAGAACAACTAGAACAACCACGAAGAGTTCAGGCTCGAGGAGAGCTTGCAGAGGAGGAGGATTTCATGCGTGTACTTTTTAATTCCGCTCGTGCGGCAATCTTGACGATGTCGCTGTTGGCAACCGGCGCTGCCTTTGCCAAGGACAAGGCCGACATCACCATCGCCGTCGTTCCGAAAGTTGCGGTACCGTTCTTTGACGACTGCAATACCGGTGCGCAGGAAGCTGCCGACAAGCTCGGCGTCAAGTATCAGTGGGTGGTTCCGCAGAACACCCAGGGTTCGACCCAGGTGAAGATTGTCGAGGACCTGATCGCCCGCCACGTCGATGGCATCGCGATTTCGGTGAACGAGCCCAAGTCGGTTGAAGGCATCATCAAGCAGGCCGTTGATGCCGGCATCGCCGTTCTCACCTTCGACAGCGACAGCGCCAATAGCGGCCGCAGCATGTATATCGGTACGATCAACGAAGCCGCCGGCGAGACCATGGGCAAGGCAATGGCCGAAGCCATCGGCGGTGAAGGCAAAGTTGCCATCGTGACGGGCCAGCTCGGTGCTTCGAACCTCAACGAGCGCATCGATGGTGTGAAGAAGGCGCTCGCAGCCTATCCCAACATCGAGATCGTTGCGACCGAAGGCACCGAGGATGATCTCGCCAAGGGCGTCTCGGTCACCGAAGCTCTGCTGCGCGCCAATCCGGATCTCAAGGGCATCTTCGGTATGAGCCAGGTTGGCGGACCGGCTGTGGCGAAGGTACTGGCGCAGAAGGAATTTTCGGACCGCAAGGGTGTGGTAAAGGTGTTTGCTTTCGATGACCTTCCGGACACGATCAAGGGTGTCAAGGACGGCTTCATCGACGGCATTATGGTCCAGCGTCCAGTGACGATGGGACGGCTGGCCGTCGAGCATCTGGTGGCCCAGATCACTGGCGAAGAGAAGAACCCGGAAAATGTGGATACGGGCGTTACCGTCGTGACTGCCGACAATCTCGGAAGCTACACGAAGTAACATCCGCAGAACCCGGATGCGGGAGCCGCCGCGCTTCCGCATCCATTCAATCTGGACCGGGATTCGAGCAGACCATGACGCCATTTCTTGAAATGCGAAATATTTCAAAGACCTTCCCAGGGGTGAAGGCCTTGAAGGGGGTCGATCTCACCCTCCATCGCGGCCAGGTCCATGCCGTCGCCGGCGAGAACGGGGCGGGAAAAAGCACGTTGATGAAGATCATGACCGGCGTGCTGCGTTGCGATCCGGGTGGCAGGATCGAGGTCGAGGGCCAGGAGGTCGTGATCACCGATCCCGTCCATGCCAGATCCCTGGGAATAACCATCATCTACCAGGAGCTCGCCGTGGTCGACAATCTGTCGATCGCGGAGAATATCTTCCTTGCCAGGGAACCCTTGAGCATGGCCGGCCTGATCGACCGGCGGAAGATGAATGCGGCAGCGGCGGCCGTTCTCGCCGAGCTCGACATGAAGCTCAATCCGGCGATGCTGGTCGGCGATCTCAGCATTGGACAGAAACAGATGGTCGAGATCGCGCGCGCGATCTCCTATCAGTCGAAGCTCATCATCATGGACGAACCGACCGCATCACTCAGCCATCACGAGGCCACGGTCCTGATGCGCATGGTCAAGAAGCTTGCTGCGCAGGGCATCGGCATCGTCTATATCTCGCACCGGCTGGAAGAAATCTTCGAGATTGCGGATACCGTGACCGTCATGCGCGACGGGGAAACCGTGGATTCGCGCCCCATTGCGGAGATGACGCGCGATCTGCTGGTGCGCAAGATGGTCGATCGTGAGCTTTCGCAATTTTTCGGCGAACATGTTTCCCATGCGACCGACGACGTGCTGCTGTCTGTACGCAATCTGGGCATGTCCCGGCCAACCCATCATTCGGCTCGCGTCAGCGATGTCAGCTTCAACCTGCACAAAGGGGAGATTCTCGGCTTCTTCGGCCTGATCGGTGCCGGCCGTACGGAGATCATGGAAATGATCTTCGGCAGCCGAGCCTATGTCGGCGAGATCAGCATCGACGGAAAGACGGTCAAGATCACCGATCCGTCAGTAGCCATCAACGAGGGGTTGGGCTTCGTCACGGAAGACCGCAAGGCGCAAGGTCTGGTCCTGGGCATGTCGGTTCGAGAAAACTTCAGCCTCACCCATCTTGCGGACTATTGCCGCCTGGATTTCGTCGATCGCGGCCGCGAAACGAGGCGGTGCCGGGAGTTCATCCAGTCGCTGGGGATCAAGACGCCCAGCCCGGAGCAGAAAGTCGTCAATCTTTCGGGTGGCAATCAGCAGAAGGTCATTATCGCAAAGTGGGTTGCCCGCAGGCCGCGCATCCTGATCGTCGACGAGCCGACCCGCGGCATCGACGTCGGAGCGAAGGCCGAGGTCCACGCCCTGCTCAACAAGCTGGCGGAAGAAGGCATGTCGATCATCGTGGTATCCTCGGATCTGCCGGAAATCCTCGCGATCAGCGACCGGATCATCGTCCTCAAGGAGGGGCGGATCAGCGGTGGCTTCACCCATCAGGAAGCCAATCAGGAAAACGTGATGTTGGCGGCGACGGGCTGAACCCGGTCCGACGGCGCGACATCCGCAACAGCAATATCAGCAGTAATGGAGCATGAGATGAGCAAACGCATAATGTTCACCGGTGGTAGCGGCAAGGCTGGAAAGCATGTCGTCCAATACCTCGTAGATCAGGGCCATCAGGTCCTGAATATCGACACCAAGCCGCTCGACAATCCCAAGGTCCGCACGCTGATCACCGACATCACCGATAGCGGCCAGGTCTTCAACGCATTTTCGAGCTATATGGGTCTGCATGAATTCGATCCCTCCCTGAGGGCCCAGCCCGTGGACGCAGTGGTCCATTTCGCCGCGATCCCGCGCATCATGATCACGCCGGACAACGAGGTATTCCGCATCAACACGATGGGAACCTACAATGTCATCGAGGCTGCGGTGAAGCTCGGGATCAAGAAGGTGATCATCGCCTCCTCCGAGACGACCTATGGCCTGGTCTTCGCCAACGAACCGCGGAATCCGGTGCATTTCCCGCTGGAAGAGGATTATCCCGCCGATCCGATGGACAGCTACGCACTGTCCAAGATCTGCAACGAGAAGACCGCGCAGGCTTTCGCCTTGCGGACCGGCGCGGACATCTATGCCATTCGTATCGGCAATGTGATCGAGCCGCACGAATATGAACTCTTCCCGAAATGGTTCGCCGATCCCGGTTTCCGCAAGCGGATCGCCTGGAGCTATATCGATGCGCGTGATCTCGGTCAGATCGTCGATCTTGCCATCCACAAGGACGGGCTTGGCTTCGAGATCTTCAACGCCGCCAACGACGAAACCTCCGCCGATCTGCCGACGCAGGAACTGATCGACCGCTTCTATCCCGGCGTAAAATTAACCCGTCCGATGGGCGAGTACGAGAGCTTGCTTTCCAATCGCAAGGCACGTGAGGTCCTGGGCTTTCGGGAGCAGCATTCGTGGCGCAAATATGTAGGGCAGAAATGAGGGGCCTCGCGCTTTCTCTCGACAGTCTTTCGTAAAGCAAATCGCCCGATGCTCTTCGCAGTGTCGGGTGATTTGGTATAAGGGGTTCCCAAAGACAAGCGGTCGGCAGCCAACCGATAGGTTTCATTGATTGGGGCGCTGAACCAAGAAGAAGAGGGGAAGGCATGCAACCAAGGCTGCGACTGCCGGACAGGAAGAGCAAGGTTACCGTCAAGGAAGTGGCGCAGCGTGCCGGCGTCGGCGAATCGACGGTGTCGCGCATCATGCGCAACAAGGGGCCGGTCGCGGAGGAAACCCGCAAAAGGGTGATGGAGGCGGTTCGCGCCACCGGATATGTGCCCAACAGGATCGCGGGCTCGCTGGCCTCGCTCGATTCCCATCTTGTCGGCGTCGTCATCCCCTCGCTGTCGAACATCGTTTTTCCGGAAGTACTTCAGGGCATTCACGCCGCACTGTGGGAGAGCGAGAACCAGCCGGTCATCAGCGTCACAGAATATGACATCGAGCGCGAAGAGGCGGTCGTGCGGGGGCTGCTATCGTGGAAGCCGAGCGCGATCCTCATTGCCGGTTTTGATCACACCGACGCGACGCGCCGAATGCTCATTCAAAGCGATATCCGGGTGGTGGAAATGATGGATATCGATGCCGTGCCGATCGACATTGCCGTCGGAATGTCGCATCGGCGCGCTGGATATGCGACGGGGAGGTATCTGGTCGGGCGCGGCTATCGCCGCTTCGGTTATGCGGGGCATGACTGGAAAGCAGACCGGCGCGCGCGCCTGCGTTACGAGGGCATTGTCGATGCCCTTCGCGACGCGGGCCTGACGATCGCGGCGGAAGCGATAGCGGAGGCGCCGAGTTCGGTGGGCGTGGGCAAGGAGATGACCGCGCGCCTGTGCGCTCACGAGCCGAAGCTCGATGTCATTGTCTATTCCAATGACGACATGGCCGTCGGCGGCATCTTCCACTGCATGGGTGCGAATATCACCATCCCGGACCAACTCGCCGTCTTCGGCTTCAACGGCCTCGATATCGGTCGCGAACTTCCCCAGCCGCTTTCGACTATCCGGTCGAACCGCTTTCTGATCGGCCGCACAGCGGTGGAAAAGGCATTCGAATCGGCGCAGCGACCGCCGGAGCCGTCGGTAATCGATACAGGTTTCGAGGTTTTCGCCGGCGCCACGGCCTGAACCCTGCAAGCTATGGCGCGGCCCTGAGCGCGCCCAGGGCTGCCGGCTATCCTTATACGGAGTAAAGACCGTGCTATTGCAGGATGCGCGGAGCGACATCCCCCAATTGTCCATCCCTGTTTTGTGACGCGAGAGCGGCTTCGTCGCCAGGCAAAGGTTCGCCCAATCCGGTCGCCACCACCGACACCCTGAATTTTCCGGCAAGTTCCTTGTCGAAGATGGCGCCGACCACAATGTCGGCATCATGGTCGACTTCATCGCGGATGCGAGTTGCGGCTTCATCGACTTCGAACAGCGTCATATCCGTTCCACCGGATATGGAAATGAGCACGCCCCTGGCGCCTCTCATCGAGACTTCGTCGAGCAATGGATTGGCAATTGCAGCTTCCGCGGCCTTCATGGCCCGGCCTTCGCCGGAAGCCTCGCCCGTCCCCATCATCGCCCGTCCCATGTCTTTCATCACCGTCTTCACGTCTGCGAAGTCCAGGTTGATCAGGCCTTCCTTCACGATCAGGTCGGTAATGCAGCCGACGCCCGCATAAAGCACGCGGTCCGCCATTGCGAACGCATCGGCAAAGGTGGTCTTCGCATCGGCGATCCTGAAAAGATTCTGGTTCGGAATAACGATGACGGTATCAGTGCACTCGCGAAGGCGCGCAATGCCCTCGTCCGCTGTCTGCATCCGTCGCTTGCCTTCGAAGGTGAACGGCTTGGTCACAACGCCAACAGTCAGGATGCCCGCCGCGCGGGCGGCCTGAGCTATGATCGGAGCCGCCCCGGTACCCGTTCCGCCACCCATCCCGGCCGTTACGAAGCACATATGGGTGCCAGCCAGGTGATCCATGATCTCGTGGATCGATTCCTCGGCCGCGGCCCGCCCGATCTCCGGCAGGGAACCTGCGCCAAGGCCTTCCGTCACGTCAGCCCCGAGTTGGATGATCCGTGAGGCCTTCGACATCGAGAGCGCTTGCGCATCGGTATTGGCAACGACGAACTCCGCACCCTGCAAGCCCTCGGCTATCATGTTGTTGACCGCATTGCCCCCACCGCCTCCGACACCGACGACAGTGATTTTCGGGCGCATTTCGGCGATCTCTGGCTTCTTGCCGGCTGTCATGGCCCATCTCCCGAGCAGTTTGTGTCGCCGTGCGAATACCGAAGGCGACTGCATTTCCTTGGACGGCGCAAATAAAGGCGCCATGCGAATCATCCGTCTAGACTATCACTGAAAAAAGGGCAGGGAGCGGGCAAACCTCGTTGCAGGGAGAAGATTGCCGTTTTGGCAACTGCTACGACCCGGCCGATTGTCGCGAACCGTGCGGTTTGATGTGCTCTCCGCCCGATCGATCGCCCTTGCAAGTCTGTGTGAACTGGCGCACCTTAGTGCGGTGCGGTTTGTTTTGACAATTTGTCTCTTCATAGGAGTGGAACGTTGATGGACTCTCCTGAAAAGCCAGAAAAATCTGGATGGCTGGATCGTCTGCTGCGTATGCTCGCCAGACTCGGCATCCTCCGCTACGGCGCCAAGGCGGCGACATATACCTCGGCGACCGACCGGCCGACGGAATTCCAGATGCCGGGAGTATTCGACGCCAAACGTGACTTGCCGGCGGGCGACGGTGCAGACCAGGCCGGAAATGCCGGCAAATCCCCGGACGAACGAAAAAAGTAAGATCGCGGGTCCAAAGGCAATCCCCGATCGCGCCTGCGGCTCGCTGGATCGTGTTGGCAATCGTGCCCGCGCTGGGTAGAAAATACATCCGATTCCGCAGCGAGAGATCAAGTGCCGGCCTGCCGTATCCGCACATTCTTCCGGCTGCTTTGAGGTCGCCATTTCTCTGTATGTTTCGGAGAATTTTCGAAGTAGTTCCGTGAAAATTTCTGGCGTTTGACGGGCTCCCATCAAGTGCCGCGGATTGTGATTGGGTTTGACGGCCCGGCAATAATCCCTACATGTTTCGCGACGGGACAAAGAAGGGCGCATATGCGGATAGTCTTGCTGGCAATGGGATGGTCGATGGTCGCGATCGGTATCGTCGGGGTCTTCTTGCCTGTGCTGCCGACGACGCCGTTCATGATCCTTGCTGCGGCGATCTTCGCCCGCTCGTCGCCGCGCTTCGAGCAGTGGCTTCTGGATCATCCGCGCTACGGGAAACCGCTCCTCGACTGGCGCCGGCAAGGGGCGATTTCGGGGCCTGCAAAGATTGCCTCGGTCAGTCTTATGAGCGTCAGCTACATCATCATCTGGCTTGCCGGACCGCCGATGCTCTGGCTCAAAGTCAGCCTCGGGCTCGTCCTGCTCGCATGCGCCGTATTCGTGCTGACGCGGCCCCGACCGACCGTCTAGGCTCTGTCATCAGTTCCCGGCAATTGCCTCGTCATAGGCGCGCACAACCCGTCCGGCACGCTCCGTGATCACGTCCGCCTTGTCGCCCGGCTTGTAGAGGCTGGAGCCGAGCCCGAAACAGCGTACGCCGGAGCGCATGTAATCGGCGAAATCACCTTCTGCAACTCCGCCGACCGCGCCCAGTGGGATATCCGGTGGCAGGATGGCACGAATGGCGCCGATACCCTTCGGCCCGAGCACATTCGCGGGGAAGAACTTGAGCGCCGCCGCACCGGCTTTGATCGCGGCAAGAGCTTCCGTAGCGGTGAACGCGCCGGGCATGGTCACCATGTCACGGCTGACGGCACGGGTGATCACAGCAGGGTCAGTGTTGGGCGTCACGACGAGATTGCCGCCGCAATCGTAGAGGCGGTCGACATCTTCCGGCGTCAGCACGGTCCCGGCGCCGATCATGCAGTTTGCCGGCGCAATCCGCCTGGCCTTTTCGATCGAGGCAAAGGGGTCGGGCGAATTGAGCGGGATCTCGATCGCCTCGAAGCCTGCTTCCACCAGTGCGCCGACCACGCTTTCGACATCACTGGTCGTAATTCCGCGCAAGATGGCGACGAGGTCGCGGTTGAGCCGGGGCCATGAAACGTTCTGTTTTGTCATTTCAGTTTCTCGGAATTCAGGAAGAGGGCTTTTGCGGCGGCGAACAGGCCCTTGCGGACGAGTTCGTCCCCATCGAGGACAGCGGACCGGGCGCCCGCAATCTCAAGCGCCTTGCCATAGAGGGCCGTGAGGCGCGATGAACCGATCAGGTGAACAGTTGCGTTGTGCGGCATGAAGGACTTCATGCCGGTGATTTCTGCGCCGATCAACATGCCCGAAAGACGCGCGGCGGCAGACGTCGCGTCGCCGCCAAGCAAGCCCGCGGCACGGATGGAAAACAGATGGGCCGTCAGCGAAAAGCCGTCGGCCAGGGCCTCCATGACCCCGCCAAGAAAGCCGGGATCATCGGCGGTGAAAGGCTGGTTTTGGTCTATCGAGTGCTTGAGGATCGATTGCTTGCTCACGAGATCGAAGAGTTCGCCTGTCATGACCGTCCTGAAGGCGGCAATTCTGCCGTCTGTCAGCAACACCCATTTCGAATGAGTTCCGGGCAGGCAGAAAACACCATTGGAAAGGCCGGTCTCGACCGCGCCGGCAAGCTGCGTTTCTTCCCCGCGCATGACGTCGAAGGGGCCGGTTGTGCGCTGGCAGACGCCGGGCAGAATGAAGACTGGACGGTTGATGCCGGCAGGCGAGACTGCCTGGCGGTAGAGCGCGTCGAGCGAAGCGGGCGTTTCCACATAGGGCGCCTCGCGCCAACCGGTGCGTGCTCCCGCCATGCCGGCGATCACCACGGGAAGGTCCGGTGCAGCACCAAGCGCCGAAAGATGGCTTTCGAGCACGTTCGCAAACCGGCCATCGGCGCAGGCGAGGAGCCCTTCGTCCGACTGCCGTTTGCCCAGGACGTTGCCGTTACCGTCGACAAGCCAGAGGCGAAAGTTGCTCGTGCCCCAATCGGCAAGGGCGCAAAAGCCCGCGCCTGCCGCCTTATCCTGTGCCCTGCTGTTCACGACGCGCTCCCGGCCATCAGCGCAGGTCTTCCGGAAGGATGGCGTGCGGCAGGTTCTGATAGCAGACCGGCCTCAGGAAGCGCCGGATCGACAGCGTGCCTACAGAGGTTGCGCCGAAATTGGTCGATGCCGGATAGGGGCCGCCATGGACCATGGCGTCGCAGACTTCCACGCCGGTGGGGAACCCGTTGGCAAGCACGCGGCCGGCCTTGCGCTCGAGGATCGGCATCAGCCGCCGGGCGAGCATGGTGTCGGCCTCGTCCATGTGAAGCGTGCATGTCAGCTGACCGGAAAGACTATTCGCGATCGTGATCATTTCCTGCTCGTCCGTGACGGTTACGATCAGGCCGAGAGGGCCAAAGACCTCCTCGCCAAGGGCATGATTTTCGAGCCAGGCCTTGCCGGTGGTGGCAAAGAGATAGGGCGTGGCATCGCGCAGGTCACAGGTGCTGGTCAGTACCGCCTGGACGCCGGCGGTTCCCTCTATGCGCTTGGCGCCGGAGCGATATGCCGAGGCGATGCCATCCGTCAGCATGGTCTGGGCGCCGATGCCTTCAAGGCCCTTGCGGGCCGCAGCCGCGAATGCCTCGGCTTGTGCGCCTGCGACAACGACCGCGATGCCGGGATTGGTGCAGAACTGGCCCGCACCCATGGTGAGCGATCCGACCCAGCCCTTGGCGATTGCCTCGCCGCGCGTGGCCATGGCTTGCGGAAGAAGGAACATCGGATTGACCGAGCCGAGTTCGCCGAAGAACGGAATGGGGTCCGGCCGCTGAGCGCAGAGGTTGAAGAGGGCGCGGCCGCCTGCCAGCGAGCCGGTGAACCCGACGGCTCGGATGAGCGGGTGCTGGACGAGCGCTTCGCCGACATCGCGTTTGCCGCCCTGAACCAGCGAGAATACGCCCGGATGGAGGCCAAGCCTTTTGACCGCGGCGTCGATTGCATGGGCAACGATCTCGCCGGTTCCGGGGTGTGCGCCGTGACCCTTGACGATCACCGGGCAGCCGGCTGCGAGTGCTGCGGCCGTGTCGCCACCGGCCGTGGAGAAGGCTAGCGGGAAATTGGACGCGCCGAAGACCGCGACCGGGCCGATCGGCCGTTGCATCAGGAAGATCTCCGGACGGGGCAGCGGTTGGCGGTCGGGCAATGCTTCATCGTGGCGGCGATCGAGATAGTCCCCCTTGCGGATATGGGAGGCAAAGAGCCGCAACTGGCCGGTGGTGCGGCCGCGCTCGCCGATCAGGCGGGCTTCCGGCAGGCCGGTTTCCTGCGTGCCGATCTCGGTGATTATGTCGCCGCGCTTGTCGATTTCCTCGGCGATGGCCTCGAGAAAGGCGGCGCGCTCTTCGCGGGAAGAATTACCGTAGGTCAGGAAGGCTTCTTCAGCGGCTTTTGCCGCCCGATCGACGAGTTCCGGCGTGCCGACCGCGAATTCCCGCGCCGGTCCGTGCGCCGGTGTGGAGGCAAAGGTCCCGTTGCCTGCGGTCCAGATGCCCGCAATGAGGTGCTTTCCGGTGAATTCGAATGTCATCGCATGTTCCTTCTATTTCGCTTTGCCGTCTTCTTCGCGGAACGGTGCCACGTCCTGCCGTTCTCCGCGCAGGAATGCGTCGGCAACGAGCCGCAGCGGTTGAAAATCGGCATCGCTCTGCCGCGATCTTATCAGCGCGGCGAAGCGGTCATAGATGCCGGGATACTCACGATCCGGTCCGGTGGTTGCCAGTGCGTCGGCAATATACAGTTCCGCCCCGCCCTTCGATAGGCGCAGTGTGCCCGCATCCGTCTCGACTGATATGTCCCAGGCCTGCGGTCCTTCCTGCCGCCAGTCGAACTCGGCGCTGATCGGGGCGCCTTCGGCGGTTGCCATGCCCAGGCGCGCCGCGATTGGTTGCTGACGATTGGAGGGAAAGGACAATGAAGCGTGATCGACGATGATGGCGCCTGGTACGATCGCCGTCAGGATCGAGAGCGCGTTGATGCCGGGATCGAAGACCCCGAAACCACCTGCGTCCCAGATCCAGGCCTGGCCGGGATGCCAGCGGCGGACATCTTCCTTCCAGACGATCTCGATCCTGCGGATGGCCTTGTCGGTCAGCCATTGGCGGGCTGGCTCGACACCGTGAGCAAAGCGGGAATGCCAGGTCGCAAAAAGCGTGACACCTGCGTCCGCGGCCATTGCGGCAAGTGCTTCGGCCTCGCCCAGCGTCGTGGCGGGCGGCTTTTCCAGCAAAACGTCACGGCCCGCCGCAATCGCCTTCTTCGCCATTTCGAAGCGGACATTGGGCGGGGTGCAGAGCGAGATAGTCCGGACATCCGGGCGGGCTTCGAGAAACTGATCGAAGCTCTCGAAGTTTTCCGTGTTCGCGACCTTTCCGTGGTGGCTGATGGCCGCCACAAGCGCGAAATCCCGGCCGTTCGCCACTGCCGGGAGATGCTGGTCGCGTGCGATCTTGCCGACGCCCGCGAGCGCCAAGGCAATACGGTTCTGCACGGTCATGCCTTATCGCTCCTAGTGCGAATCCTTGCCGACGGGTGCGCCTCGGCACCCCTTCAGGAAATCGAAATCGGCGCCGGTGTCGGCTCCCTCCACGTGATCGTGGAAGAGGCGTGCATAGCCGCTGGCCGGCGGCTCCACCGAGGGACGCCAGTCGGCGAGACGGCGCTGCATCTCCTCATCCGAGATGTCGAGATGCACGCGGCGGGCATCGACGTCGATCTCGATGAAATCGCCGTTGCGAACGATGGCGAGCGGGCCACCGCGAGCCGCTTCCGGCGAGGTGTGGAGAAGGACCGTGCCATAGGCCGTGCCGGACATGCGGGCGTCCGAAATGCGCACCATGTCGGTGATGCCCTTGCGCAGCACCTTCGGAGGAAGCCCCATGTTGCCCACTTCCGCCATGCCGGGATAACCGCGCGGGCCGCAGTTCTTCATGACCATGACGCAGGTTTCGTCGATATCGAGCGCTTCATCGTTGATCTTCGCCTTGTAGTCGTCGATGTCCTCGAAAACCACGGCGCGACCGCGATGCTTCATGAGGTGCGGCGAGGCCGCCGATGGCTTCAGCACGCAGCCCTTCGGTGCGAGATTGCCGCGCAGGACGACGATGCCGCCCTGCTGGGTGAGAGCTTTCTCGACCGGACGGATGACATCCTCGTTCCAGTTCTTCACGTCCTTGACTTCGTCCCAGATCGAGTCGCCGGAAACGGTCAATGCGTCCTTGTGGAGCTTGCCGGCCTCACCCAGCATCTTGATCACCACGGGCAGGCCGCCAGCATAGAAGAATTCTTCCATGAGGTATTCGCCTGATGGCATAAGATTGACCACGGTGGGGATGTCGCGGCCGAGGCGATCCCAGTCGTCAAGGGAAAGATCCACTCCTACGCGCCCGGCCATTGCCAGAAGATGCACCACCGCGTTGGTGGAGCCACCGATCGCGCCGTTCACACGGATGGCGTTTTCAAAAGCCTTCTTGGTCATGATGTTCGAAGGCTTCAGATCATCCTTGACCATCTGCACGATACGCCGGCCAGTCAGCTGCGCCATCACCTTGCGGCGGCTGTCGACTGCCGGGATCGCGGCGTTGCCGGAAAGCGCCATGCCGAGCGCTTCGACCATGGAGGCCATGGTCGAGGCGGTGCCCATGGTGTTGCAGGTCCCGGAACTGCGCGACATCGAGGCTTCCGCTTCCAGAAACTCCTCCTGCGTCATCTCGCCGGCTTTAACCGCCTCGGAGAATTTCCACAGATGCGTGCCGGAGCCGACGCGCTCGCCGCGGAAATAGCCGTTCAGCATGGGACCGCCGGTGACGACGATGGAGGGAAGGTCGGTCGAGGCCGCCGCCATGACGAGCGAAGGCGTGGTCTTGTCGCAGCCGACTAGGAGTACCGCTCCGTCGATCGGCTGACCGCGCATCGCTTCCTCGACGGCGAGCGCCGCGAGGTTGCGGAACATCATCGCGGTCGGGCGGAAGGTGTTTTCCGATGCTGAGAAGACCGGGATTTCGACCGGAAAGCCTCCGGCTTCCCAGACACCGGCCTTCACCTTTTCCGCAAGTTCGCGAAGATGACCATTGCAGGGGGTCAGGTCGGACCAGGTGTTGAGGATACCGATGACCGGACGGCCATCAAACAGATCATGCGGATGACCCTGGTTCTTCAACCAGCCGCGGTGATAGATCACGTCGCGGCTGGTGCCGCCGAACCATTCCTGCGATCTCAACTTGCGAGGCCAAGCTGCGGGTTTGAATGCACTCATTGTAGTTCTCGATTCTTTTCCGGTTTGATTGTCTGGCGCGCTCCCGCGCCAGATCAAAGCATTTCGACTGCTATGGTTTCCTCAGCCGCGATTGCCAGCTTGTTTCTGAGCGCCAGCCCGAATTGCGGAGAACTGATCTCGAAAACGTCGCCTTCCTTGGTCACTACCTGATCTCCGCAGGAGAGCGTTGCCGTGCCGAACATGTGCACATGCAGGTCGCCCGGCTCACGGAAGAGGGCGTATTTGAAATGGTGATATTCGAGGTTGGCGATGGTGTGGGACATGTTCTCTTCGCCGGAGACGAAGGCCTTTTCCCACAGCGTCTTGCCGTCGCGTAGAATCCGCGAGGTTCCCTCGACGGAGCCCGGCAGCGCACCGATGAGAAGTTCCGGACCGAATGATGCCGGGCGCAGCTTCGAGTGGGCGAGATAGAGATAGTTGATCTTTTCCGTCACATGATCGGAAAATTCGTTGGCGAGCGAAAAGCCAACACGGTATGGGGTTCCATCCGTGCCGATGATGTAGAAGCCGGCGATTTCCGGCTCCTCGCCGCCGTCAAGCGCAAAGGACGGCGAAATGAGCGCTTCGCCTGGGCCAACGGCGTTGATGCCGTTGCCCTTGTAGAACCATTCCGGCTGGACGCCTGTCTCGCCAGCCTTGGGCTTGCCACCTTCGATGCCCATGCGGAACATCTTCATGGAATCGCTCATGCCGGTCGTATCGGTGTGCATGCTGTCGCGGGTCGAGGCGGAACCCAGATGCGTGAGGCCGGTGCCGGTCAGGTACATGTGGGCGGCGTCCGGATGGCGGACCGGGCAGTCGAGTGCGCCCCTATCCGCGAGCGATGCGAGATCCACCACTTCGCCTTCGCCTCGCCGGGCAATGGCGTCCGCAAGGGAGATCCCCTCGGCGATCGCGGCTGTTGCGAGCGCATAGGTGCTGGTGACACCCGGCACCATGCGGGCCGTTTCGCCATTGCGGCAGATTACGCCGCCTGTCTTCAACTGGGAAAGATACATTCTTTTACCTCAAACTGCTTTTTTCTTGTTGTAGACGTCGAAGAACACGGCGGCGAGCAGCACCAGGCCCTTGATGAGCTGCTGGTAGTCGATGCCGATGCCCATGATGGACATGCCGTTGTTCATAACGCCCATGATGAAGGCGCCGATGACCGCGCCGATGATTTTGCCGACACCACCCGATGCCGAGGCGCCGCCGATGAAGCAGGCGGCGATCACGTCCAGCTCGAAGCCGACGCCGGCCTTCGGTGTCGCCGAGTTAAGGCGTGCCGCGATGATCATCCCGGCAAGCGCCGCCAGCACACCCATGTTGACGAATGCGTAGAAAGTCAGCCGCTCCGTGTTGATACCGGAAAGTTTGGCCGCCTTTTCGTTGCCGCCCATGGCATAGATGCGCCGACCTATCGTCGCGCGGGTCGTGACGAAGGTGTAGAAGGCGATCAGTATGCCCATGACCACGAGCACATTCGGCAGGCCGCGATAGGTCGACAGCTGGAAGCCGAGGAAGATCGCCACCGCGCCGATCACCAGCATCTGCGCGGCGAAGAAGACGAAGGGTTCGTTCGGCGTGCCATGCTGTTCGTTCAGTCGGCGGTTCTTCATACCGGAATAGATCGCCCAGGCGACGAGGGCGAGAACCGCGATCAGCGCGACATAGTTCTTGATCAAGCTGGTTGCCGGGTCGCTGAGTGACAGGAAATCCGGGATGAAGCCGGTGGAGAGCAGCTGGAATTCCTTCGGGAACGGGCCGATCGGCCGGCCTTCGAGCGCCACATAGGTCAGGCCGCGGAAGACGAGCATGCCGGCCAGTGTGACGATGAAGGACGGGATCTTCTGGTAGGCTACCCAATAACCCTGTGCAGCGCCCATGGCGGCACCGATCATGAGGCAGAGCGGCACGACGAGCGAGAAATGCCAGCCCCACTTCACCAGCATGATCGCAGAGATGCCGCCGATAAAGGCGACGATCGACCCGACCGACAGGTCGATATGGCCCGCGACGATGATCAGCAGCATGCCGAGCGCCATGATGACGATGAACGAGTTCTGCAGTACCAGGTTGGTGATATTGACCGGTTTGAACAAAACGCCGCCGGTCAGGAACTGGAACAGCAGCATGATGACCACAAGTGCCAGGAGCAGGCCGTATTCGCGGATGTTCTTGCGAAGGTAGTCGCTGACGGAAACATTGGGTGTTTCAGTACTGGTTTCGATAGCCATTAGTGTTTCTCCCCCGAGCGCATGATGGCACGCATGATGGATTCCTGACTCGCTTCGTCCTTGGAGAGTTCGGCAACGATCCGGCCCTCGTTCATCACGTAGATGCGGTCGCAGGTTCCGAGCAATTCGGGCATTTCCGAGGAGATCATCAGGATGCCCTTACCTTCAGCGGCAAGCTGGTTGATGATGGTGTAGATTTCGAATTTCGCCCCGACATCGATCCCGCGTGTCGGTTCGTCGAGGATGAGGACTTCCGGATCGGTGAACAGCCACTTCGACAGCACGACCTTCTGCTGGTTGCCGCCGGACAGGTTGACGGCTTCCTGGTAGATCGAATGGGAGCGGATCCTGAGCTTCGACCTGTAGTCGGAAGCGACTTTCGCTTCCTTGCGCTCGTCGATGAAGCCTCGCGCCGAGACTGCCTCGAGATTGGCGAGCGTCGTATTGTGCATGATGTTGTTGCTCAGCACGAGACCGAGGTGCTTGCGGTCTTCGGTGACGTAGGCCAGGCCTGCATAGATCGCCTTCGGGATCGTGCCGACATCGACCGGCCTGCCGTGCATGGTGACTTCGCCGGTGATCTTATGGCCCCACGACTTGCCGAAAATGCTCATGGCCGTCTCGGTGCGTCCGGCGCCCATCAGCCCGGCGATGCCGACAACCTCGCCGGCACGTACCTTGAAGTTCACGTCGTACAGGAATTGGCGGTCGCGGTGATTCTGGTGGAAGACGTTCCAGTTCTTCACTTCGAGCAGCGTTTCGCCGATCTTCGGCTCCCGCGGCGGATAGCGGTCTTCCATGGCGCGGCCGACCATGCCCCGGATGATCCTGTCCTCGCTGATTTCCGCTCCGTGACAGTCGAGCGTTTCGACCGTTCCGCCGTCGCGCAGAATGGTGATCTGGTCGGCGACCTTGCGGATCTCGTTCAGCTTGTGGGAAATGATGATCGAAGTCATGCCCAGCTTGCGGAATTCCATCAACAGGTTGAGCAACGCATCGGAATCGGTCTCGTTCAGGGACGCGGTCGGCTCGTCGAGGATGAGGAGGCGCACCTTCTTCGACAGCGCCTTGGCGATTTCGACGAGCTGCTGCTTGCCGACGCCGATATCGGTGATCAGCGTCGAAGGGGAATCCTTCAGGCCGACCTTGGTCAGGAGCTCTTGGGTGCGGGCAAAAGTTGCGGGCCAATTTATCACGCCATTGCTGGCAATCTCGTTGCCGAGAAAGATGTTTTCGGCAATCGACAGGAGCGGCACCAGGGCCAGCTCCTGATGGATGATGATGATGCCGAGTTCTTCGCTGTCTGCGATCGTCGAGAAGCGGCGCACTTCGCCGTCGAAATGGATCTCGCCCTCATAGGTACTGGCCGGGTATACGCCGCTCAGCACCTTCATCAGGGTCGACTTTCCGGCACCGTTCTCGCCGACCAGCGCGTGAATCTCGCCCTTGCGCACCTTGAAGCTGACACTGTCCAAGGCCTTCACGCCGGGAAACGTCTTGGTGATGCTGCGCATCTCGAGAATGATATTGTCCATATGCAGAATTCCGGCGCGGATTCGACAACAAAGGTCAAGTCGAAGGCGCTAGCTCCCTAAACGCGATGAGAAGAGGGTTCGCGACGGATCGCGAACCCGCAATGATCGCTTTGGATCAGTTGTCGATCTGATCGGCTGTGTAGTAACCGGAAGAGACCATGACATCTTTGATGTTGGCCTTGTCCACTGCAACCGGCTTCAGCAGGTAGGACGGAACGACCTTGACGCCGTTGTTGTAGGTCTTGGTGTCGTTGACTTCCGGCTCCTTGCCTTCCATGACCGCTTCCACCATCGAGAACGCGACCTTGGCGAGTTCGCGGGTGTCCTTGAACACGGTCGAGTACTGCTCGTCGGCAAGGATCGACTTGACCGAGGGAAGCTCGGCGTCCTGACCGGTGACGACCGGCATGGCCATGTCGCCCGAGCCGTAGCCGACGCCCTTCAGGGCCGACAGGATGCCGATCGAAAGGCCGTCATAGGGCGAAAGCACGCCGTTGACCTTGGCATCGGTGTAGGTCGAGGACAGGAGGTTTTCCATGCGGGCCTGGGCGACAGCGCCGTCCCAGCGTAGAGTGCCGACCTGTTCCATGCCCTGCTGGCCGGACTTTACGACGATCTCGCCGCTGTCGATCATCGGCTGGAGGACAGACATGGCGCCATCGTAGAAGAAGAAGGCGTTGTTGTCGTCCGGCGAGCCGCCGAACAGTTCGACGTTCCACGGCTTGGTGTCGGGAAACTTGGCCTTCAGGCCTTCGACCAGACTCGTGGCCTGGAGGACGCCGACCTGGAAATTGTCGAAAGTGGCGTAGTAGTCGACGTTGCCGCTGTCGCGGATCAGGCGGTCATAGGCGATGACCTTGACGCCGGAATCGGCCGCCTTCTGCAGGATGTCGGACAGCGTAGTGCCGTCGATGGCGCCGATCACGAGCACTTTGGCGCCCTTGGTCACCATGTTCTCGATCTGGGCGAGCTGGTTCGGGATATCGTCATCGGCGAACTGCAGGTCCGGTTCGTAACCGGCGTCCTTGAACAGCTTTTCCATGGTTTCGCCATCCGAGATCCAGCGCGTCGACGTCTTGGTCGGCATGGAAATGCCGACAACGCCTTTTGTCTCGGCAAATGCCGATGTCGAAAACACTGCGACGCCCAATGCGAACGACGCGATAAGCTTGGTGATTTTATTCATGGATTCCTCCCTTGGCGATCCAGACGACCCCAGATCCTTCCGGCAGCCGTCCCTTGCTAGAACCAGCGAGCGGACAACGCCGCCTGATCCGGTCGGGAGTCTTATCGTCTAGAATATGCCATTCAAATGATTTATTTGACATTTTGCATATCAAAGTTGATATGTGGACTATGCTTGATACTCCCACGAGCCGCCTTCTGCCGAAGCACTTCAGTCTGATCCGCGCCGTCGCGGAATACGGTCAGCTCAGCCTTGCCGCCAACTCGCTGGCGATCACACAGCCGGCCGCATCGCGTATGCTGGCCGACATCGAACGTCACGTCGGTGCGCCGGTCTTCGTGCGGACCCCGAAGGGCATGGAACCGACGACGGTGGGAAGTGCGCTGGCGCGCAGGGCGCGAAACCTGCTTGAGGAAATCAATGAGGCGGCCCGTGAAGTCGATGCGATCAAGCGCGGGTTGACCGGAACCGTCCGGGTTGGAGCGGTGACGGGCGGCGCCGTCGGGTTTATCGTTCCGGCCATTCAGACACTGAAGGCCGAGGCCGAAACCGCTGATATCCACGTGGATGTCGCTTCGAGCGGGATGTTGATCGCGGATCTTCTGGCCGGACAACTCGATTTCGCCTTGGGGCGCATACCGGCCGGCATCGATGCCCGGCAGTTCGATATTCTCGACGCGCGTGTCGAGGAAGTGGATCTCCTGGTTCACCAGAGCCATCCGCTCGCGAACGCTTCCAACCTCTGCGTTGGTAACCTCGTCCATTTCGCCTGGGTTATGCAAGCGCCAGGCGCACCGGTGCGTCAGGCGGTCGAAAGCGTGTTCATCGAGAACTCTGCGCCGATCCCATCCAATATCGTCAATACGACGTCGCTACTGGTGATGATCGCCATGCTGGCGTCATCGAACGCCATCGCGCCGATGTCGCGGGAGGTCTCCGATCTCCTGTGCCGCCATACCACCGGGACCGGGCTTTGCAGGCTTGATGTCCGAACGCCGATCGTCGTGGCGCCCTATCACCTCCTCACGGTCAAGGGAAAGCGTATGACGCCGGTCGCAGCTCGTCTGCGGGATCTGGTCATGCGGGAATTCCACGACCGGGAGAACATATAGTACGATCGCCCAATTCCCGGTATGGCACGGGCTTCACACGGAAGGAGCCGTGTCGCACGTCAAAAGGTGTCGGCACGGCTCTCGTGTGAAATCAGGAGGCGGTCAGCCTTCAGGCCGACAGGGCGGCCTCCTTGATTCGCTTTCGCGCGCGATGGGCGAGGAGAGCGGGCAAGACGGCAATGGTTGCGGCCATGATCCACAAGACGATCGAAATGGTGCTCTCGAACAAGATCGAGATGTCCCCGCCACTGATTGCCAACGCGTTGCGGAGATTGACCTCCATCACCCGTCCGAGCACGAAGCCGAGAATGATCGGCGCCATGTCGAAACCGGCCTTGCGCAGTAGCCAACCCACGATACCGATGCCGAGCATCAGATAAATCGAGAAGACCGAGGCGTGGGTTGAGTAGACACCGACGATCGAGAGCACAAGGATCCCCGGTACGAGGAGCCAGTTCGGGACAGTCAGGACCCGGGCAAAGATGTTGACCAATGGCAGATTCAGGGCCAGCAGGATGAGGTTGCCGACAAAGAGCGAAGCGACCAGGCCGCCGACCACTTCCGGGCGTTCGACAAGCAGCATCGGACCCGGCTGGATGTTATAGAGCATCAATGCGCCAAGCATGACCGCAGTTGTGCCCGATCCCGGGACGCCGAGCGTGAGCATGGGCACGAAGGCGCCGCACGCGGTTGCGTTGTTGGCCGCTTCCGGTGCCGCCAGACCGCGAACATCACCCTTGCCGAATGTACCTTCGGTGTCGGACAGGCGTTTCTCGGTCGTGTATGCGATAGCGCTGGAAACGGAGGCGCCGGTTCCAGGCAGCACGCCGACGACGAAGCCGATCACCGAGCTTCTCAGCGTGGCAGCCGTGCAGAAGATGATATCCGACATACGCGCCGTCATTCGCCCGAGATCACGGATGACGGTGAACCCTCGGCCCTGATGCTCAAGGATGATGAGTGCCTCGGAGATCGAGAACAGGCCGATGACAAGGATCACGAACTCGATGCCGTCGCCCAGTTCTGGCTCGCCGAAAGTGAAACGGTAGGCCCCGGACGTTGCGTCTATGCCGACGGTTGCGAGCATCAGGCCAAGCGTGCAGCCGATCAGGGTTTTCACCGGCTGGCTGCCCACCATGGAACCGAGGGTGGCGAAGGCAAACACCATCAGCACGAAATATTCGGCAGGACCGAACCCGATCGCCAGTCCGGAGAGCAGTGGGGCGAAGAGCGCCAGGCCGATCGAGCCGAGAATGCCTCCGACGAAGGAAGAGATACCCGAAAGTGCAAGTGCCTCGCCGGCACGTCCCTGCCTGGCGAGCGGATAGCCGTCGAGAGCAGTCATCACGGCACCGGCGTCGCCTGGTACATTGAGCAGGATCGAGGAAATCCGCCCACCGTATTCGGCGCCGCAATAAATTGCCGCAAGCAGGATCATGGTGCTTTCGGCTGGCAGGCCCATCGTATAGGCGATGGGCAGGAGGAGGGCGATGCCGTTGATTGGCCCGATTGCTGGCAAGGCACCGACCATGGTGCCGATGAAACAGCCGATGAAGCCGATCAGAAGGTTCTGCCAGGTCAGTGCCACGGCGAAACCCTGCCAGAGATATTCGAGATTCATGAGTATGACCTTTCCCGGTTTGGGTATGCTTGCTTGAAGATGCCTGACCGGATCAGTCGAAGAGGGCGCCGGCGGGCAAATAGACCTCAAGAAGCCAGGCGAAGGTGAACCACCACAGGGCGGCGTGGCCGATGGCGCCAAACAGCGCCTTCGTGACCGGTGCGCCGAAGATCAGCGCGGTTCCGAATGTCAGCACGAAGATGGAAGGAGCGAAACCGGCCGGTTCGAACAGCGCCACCGATATGACCAGCAGAACGGGCACCGCGAGGACCCGCCACAGAAGCGGTCCAGTGGGAAAGCGTTCTGCAGTGCCCGGTGACCGCAAGTAGAGAAGACAAAGCAGGCACAGAATTGCAGCCAGTATCAGGGGCACGACACGCGGACCGAGGGGATCGGATGAGAAAGCATAATCGATCCGGCTGGCGGCAATTCCATATGCCGCCGCGAAGCCGAGGAGGCAAAGCGCACCGATCCGACCGATGAGCAGAGTAGTTCGGGTATTGTCCGACATGATTCATCTCCTTCCTGAGGGGAAACAACTGGCGTCGATATCCATCTTCCACGCGGTTGCGGGAAATCGGGCGAAATCCAAAGCTGGCTCGTTTCATGCCGGGCGCTGGCTTCCTCAGGGCCCCGAAACTCTCGCCTGACTTGTCAAGGCGTTCTTCGTCTTCCCGTGCAATCCGAGGGACCTGCGGGAATTGAGCATCCGCCTTCCAGGGTTGCCCCGGGAAGGCGGAGAGCCACTGCCTCGGGAGGCGGCAATTACATGCCGGCTTCCTTGGCAAGGATCTTGAAGCGGGCGACGTCGTCCTTGACGCGCTTGTCGAAATCACGGCCGACCATGGTGAATTCGAAGAGGCCACGGGCTTCGCGTTCCTTGGCGAATTCCGGCGTTTTGCTCATCGTCTCGAAGGCGGCGACCCACCAGTCATAGTCGGCGTCGGAAACGTCTTTGCCGACATAGTATCCACGCCAGACCGGCCAATCGATGTCGAAGCCTTGCTCGCGGGCAGTGGGCACGCCGGCGAGTTCGCCGGCGAGCCGCTCGGGTGCCATGACGGCGAGAATGCGGATCTTGCCTGCGGTGTGATGCTTGACCATTTCGGCGGCATCTCCGGAGCCGACCTTGACGTGGCCGCCCTCAAGGGCGGTCAGTACGGCGCCACCGCCTTCAAGCGCCACGTAGCGCATCTTCTTCGGATCCTGTCCGGCCGCCTTGGCAAGCAGGGATCCCTTCATCCAATCCTGCGAGCCGACAGCGCCGCCGCCGGCGACTGCAAAGTCGTCCGGATTGGCCTTGTAGGCTTCGACCAGTTCCCCGAGGGTCTTGTAGGGAGCGTCGGCGGCAACGACGAGAACGCCATAGTCCGCACCGAGGGCTCCGAGCCACCGGACGGCGTTTTCATCATACTTGCCGAACTTGCCCTGGGCGATCAGAAGTGCGGAGCCTGAAGATGCGGCAGTCACCACATTGCCGTCCTTGCCGCGCTTGCCGATGACATGATTGTATGCCACCGCCCCGACGCCGCCTTCCATATAAGTGACCGCCATGGGCTTGGAAATCTGTTTGGTTTCCAGAAGGGCATTCGCTGCAAGGCGGCAGGTGAGGTCGAAGCCGCCGCCCGGCTTCGCGCCGGCGATGCATTCGGGCTTCTGCGGCTCGGCAAATGCTGCCGTGCCGGCGGCGAGGGTAACCATCGCGGCCCCGGCAAGTGTTTTCGTTAGAAATCGGATCATGTCTCTCTCCCAATTGATCTGCTGCGCAAGCTTTCTTGACCGAGGCACAGGAAGGCTCATGCGCGGTTGCACGACCGGGGAAAGAAAAACCGCACCGGCCGGATGTCAGTCGTCCGGCAACGGAAACATGGGCGGAAGCAGCCCTTGACCACTTTCGCTTTGGCGCGCTCGTTGGCGCCCTGTTTTTCGGGCTGCTCCTCCCCGGGCCTGTCCGTACTCTCTCCCGAGACAGGCGAGCATGTTGTAACCCGGAAACCTGTCACGATGCTGTCACGGTGCGGCCTGCCTGTATGCGGCAGAATACCGGCCCGGCGCGGCTGCCTCTGCTTGATCGGCGTTCATATCCGTGTCACGCTTGCCGCCATGCGCATTCTATTGGTGGAAGATACACACGATGTTGGCGAGGCGATCAGTCGCCGCTTCGAAACAATCGGGCACATGGTCGACTGGGAAATCGACGGCCGCGCGGCGTCCGAGATCCTCGATTTCACCGACTATGATCTCGTGATCCTTGATGTGATGCTTCCAGGTCTCGACGGGTTCGAGGTCCTGCGCAGGCTGCGTCAAGGCCGCAACGCGGTGCCGGTGCTGGTGCTGACGGCGCGCTCGGAAATCGATGACCGGGTGAGCGCGCTCGACATCGGCGCCGACGACTATCTTGTGAAGCCCTTCGATTTCCGCGAACTGGAGGCTCGCGCCCGAGTGCTCATGCGCCGTCGCAGCGGCGGCGAGGCGACCAATATCATCGCCTGTGGCGACATCCTGCTCGACCGCGCCAATCGTAGTGTCAAGGTGGGCAAACGGGAAGTGCAGCTGAAGCGCCGGGAAATGACCCTGCTCGAGATTCTCGCCACACGCCCGGGCCGGGTATTCAGCAAGGACCAATTGCTTGACATGCTTTTCGGCTTCGACGAGCCGGCCGGTTCCAATGCCATCGAGCTCTATATCGGACGCTTGCGCAAGAAGCTTGAAGGCGCGCAGGCCCGGATCGTCACCGTGCGCGGTCTGGGCTATCAGCTGGTTTCCGATGTACAGGCGTGACTCGTCGCTCTTCTCCCGGCTTGTGCTGCGGGTAGCACTGGTGCTGGCGGCCGGGGCCGCCATACTAATGAGCGGCGCCTGGTTCTATGCCCGCGCCGCCGCCGACGATGCCTATGACCGGCTGCTGCTGGGAGCGGCGATCCAGATGATGGAGGGGCTCGCGGTGGAGGAGGGCGCGTTTGCAGTCAATCTGCCGTCGTCGGCCTTCGAGCTGCTCGGACTTGCCGGGCGCGATCGCATTTTCTATAGGGTCACCGATCCGTCAGGTCGGACGCTGACAGGCTATGAGGACCTCGCGCCTGATGTCGATCTCACCAAGGTCGGCCCCGGACCTGTCTTTCTCAATCTTCGCTATCGTGGCGAACCGCTCCGCGTGGTGGTTGCAGGGCGCGCCATTTCCGATCCGGCGATGTCGGGCTGGGCGCATGTCGTTGTGGCTCAGACCACCCAGGCCCGGCAGGCACTGGCTTCCGAGCTTACGACGCGGGCCCTCGTCATGGTTGTCATCATGAGCGGCCTTGCCCTGATCGGCACGGCGCTGGCCGTGCGGTACTCGCTGAGGCCGGTCGCCGTTCTCGGTGAGACGCTCGCCTCCCGCGATCCCCAGGACTTGACACCGCTCGCCGTGACCGTACCGCGCGAACTCTCGCCTTTCGTCGCGTCGATCAATCACTTCGTGCGGCGCCTGGACGAGCGGGTGAAGCTGCTTCAACGTTTCATCGCCGACAGCGCCCACCAGATCCGTACGCCGCTGACCGCGCTTTCCGCTCAGGTCAGCCTGATCAATGAGGACAATCTCTCCGACAGCGACCGGCGGCATCTCGAAAGGGTGCGAAACCGCGCCGGCGAGCTTGCCCGATTTACCAACCAGTTGCTCAACCATGCCATGGTGATCCATCGCTTCGACTCGGCTCAACTCCTGCCGCTCGATCTGACGAGGGTGGCGCGCAAGGCGTTTCGCGCCGCAGTGCCGATCACCATCGATCCGGACATCGTCGTGTCCTTCGAAGCCCCTGATGAGGACGTGACCGTGCTGGGCGATGAGTTGAGCCTGCGCGAAGCGATCATAAACGTCATCGACAATTCGCTACGCCACGGGACCGTGTCTCGGCTGGAGGTGCGCGTGGCCCGCAGTGAAGGCTTCGGGTTTGTGGAGGTTGAGGATGACGGCCCAGGCATTCCCCCGAATGACTGGAGCCATGTGACGCAGCGCTTCGTGACCTCGAAGTCCGGCGAGGGCAGTGCCGGCCTCGGCTTCGCCATCGCCTCGGAAGTGGCCGCCGCGCTTGGCGGTGCGCTGACCTTTCGCGAGAAGACAGAGGACCATGGTTTCACCGTCCTGCTGAAGCTGCCGCTCCATCGGGAGGACAAGCTATGAGGAAAATGGCGTTGAGGGCGATAGTGGCGTTTCTTGCCGTCCTTGCCGCTTATCCGGCCGCCGCACTCGAGGGTGAACGTGCCCTGTTTCCCGCCAAACAGGAAGAAAAAGCGCGCCTCATCATCCACGCCGCCACCGATCTCGAAGCCATGCGGCCGTTGATCCTCGACTTCCAGGAGGCTGCGCCAGATATCGCCATCGAATTCACGGACTACGTCACCAACGACCTTTTCCGGGAGGCGGAAGAGGCCTGCCGGGAGGGACGGGCAGACGGCGATCTCTTGCTTTCTTCCTCGGTCGACCAACTGGTCAAGCTTGCCAATGACGGCTGCGCTTCGCCTCACAGCTCCTTCGTCACCCAGTCGGTTCCCGACTGGGCGAACTGGCGCGAGGAAGTCTACGGCTTCACCTTCGAACCGGCGGTGATTGTCTATGACGGCGCGAGGGTGCCCCCGGAGGATGTGCCGCGCAGCCACGAGGACCTTTCCGACCTCCTGCGCCGCAAGCCTGAGGTTTATCGCGGCCGCATCGGCACATACGATATCAACGCCTCGGGGATCGGCTATCTCCTGGCTTTTCACGACGCTCGACAGGCGCCGACCGTCTATGGCCGGCTGCTTGAAAGCTTCAGCCGGGCCGAGGCCGTAACCCGCTGTTGCAACAACGAGGTTTTGGGGGAGATTGCCAGCGGCAAGATCCGCATCGCCTACAACATCCTCGGTTCCTACGCCTATGCCGCCTATCGCCACAATCCCGATCTCAGGATCGTGGTTCCCCGCGACTATGCGTTGATCCTGTCGCGCGGCGCGCTCATTCCGGCAAAAACCGCGCGCCCGGACCTCGCAGCACGTTTCCTCGACTATCTTCTGTCGGGACGCGGCCAGCGCGTTGCGCGGGAGAAGGCTTTCTTCTTCTCCGAGAAGTCCCCCTTGCCGCCCGGGGTCGATGGTCCTCCCGCCCTGATGGAATCGGGGATCGGCCGTCCCATACGCATTGGTCCGGCACTGCTCGCCGCCCAGGACAGGGCCCAGCGAGAGCGGTTCATCGCCAGCTGGACGAGCCTTTTCGTAAAGCCTGTGCGCTGACGTCCAGAGGCATCCTCCGGTCAGGCAAGGTCGAATCCGGAAAGCCGTGCCTTCAGTTTGCCGATCGTGGGCGCATCCGCATTGGCGAAGGCGAAACGGAGATACGCTTCCTGCCCCTCGCCGAAATAGGCGCCGGGAATGCAGACGACGCCCGCCTGTCTGGCTAGCTTTTCCGCGACCTGCGCCGACGCCACGCCGTCGAAAGGATGACGGATGAAGGCGAAATAGGCGCCAAGGGAGTCCATCTTCCATTCCGGAAGTGCAGCCATGACATTCCGCAGGGCGTCGGCCCGGCGCAGGATCTCGGCGCGGTTGCCGTTGCGCCATTCGCGAAGGGCGGGAATGCCTCGGACGACGGCCGCCTGAGGTGCGCGCGGGGCGCAGATCTGCAGGTTGTCCATCACCTTGGCGATCTCGGCGACGGCTTGTCGACCTGCTGTCACCGCACCCAGCCGGTGGCCGGGAATGCAGAAGGATTTCGAGAAAGAGTAGAGCAGGATGAGATTGTCTTCCCACCCCTCGATGGAAAGAAGGTCATGCGGGCGCTCGCCCTCGGGCAGGAAATCGCGATAGGTCTCGTCGAGAATCAGCCAGGTGCCCGCATTCCGGCAGAGCTCGAAGATTTGCCGAAGCAGGCCGGCCGGATAGATCGCTCCGGTCGGATTGTTCGGAGAGACCAGTGCGAGCGCCTTGATGCCACGCGCGAGGAGCGCGCGGACCGACACGAGATCCGGCACAAATCCCTGTTCGGGTGAAAGCGGCAGAAGCTCCCGCTTGATGCCCAACATGGCGAGCGTGGTTTCCTGGTTGAAGTAATAGGGGTCGGTCAGCGCCACCGTATCGCCTGCTCCGGCAATCGCCATGGCGGCCGCCATGAAGGCTTGGTTGCAGCCCGAGGTGATGTGGATGTTTTCCGCCCCGACCGATGTGCCGTAGACCTCCGTCATTTCCTTGGCATAGGCCTCGCGGAGGCCGGTCTCTCCTTCGATCGGGCCGTAGCCGGCGCAGGCCACTGATGCCGCCGCCTCGCCGAGCCATTTCAGCAGATCCGGATGAGGCGGGTAGCCGGGCACGGCCTGGGACATATCGATGAGCGGGCCGCGTTCTCCGCCATAGGCTTTCGCCCAGGCGAAGACCGAGGGAACCGGCGGAGGGGAGAGCCTTGCGACGAGCGGGTTGAATTTAGGGGACGGCATGATGACGGACTCTCTGGGTCAGCGTTTATCGGCCTTGCGGCGTGATTTTGGAGCGGGACCGGCGATCCGCGGGCGGGCGCGCGACGACACCGGAATATGCGAGTCAGTTGCCAGCGGCGACGGCGGCATGGCCGGGCGCGAGGCGCGGCTGCGGATCACGTGGCGTGCAGAGGTTCGCGGCTGCGAAACGCGCTCGCTTTCGATAGCCGAGAAAATCCAGTCGATGAAGGCCTTGGCGATCGGTGTGGTGCGCGCTTCGTTCCGGCACGTGACATAGAATGCGTCGGAGGCCGGGACCGACAGGTTGAAGGGTATGACCAGTTCCCCCGACGCGATCAGGCTGCTTGCCGTGATCGTGTCGCCAAGCGCGATTCCCTGGCCGTGGCGGGCCGCCTCGGTCGAAAGCCTAGCGTCGCTCATGTAATGTTGCCGGCCGCGCGGGACGTCGAGTTGATCGGCGGCGGCAAGCCAGGTGTTCCATTCCCGTCCGTCGTCGCCGTGTAGAAGTACGTGGTCGCGCAGATCGCGGACCGAGCGCAGCGGTCGGCTGTTCAGAAGGGTCGGGCTGGCGACGGGGAAGAGTTCGAGATTGCTCCAGAGCCGCGCCCAGCAATCGCGCCAGCCGCCAGGTCCATAGAGAATGGAAATGTCGATGTCCGGGGAATGGATCAGGGCCGGATCGTTGCTGGATGTGAGCGTCAGGCTGATTTCGGGATATTGCTCGCCGAAGGCGTTCATGCGGGGAATCAGCCAGAGAGACAGGAGAGCGGGCACACAAGACACCCGCAGATTGCCGCTTGTGGACGGCCGGTTCATCAAGGCGGTCGCCGTGGCGATCCCTTCGAACGCGGAGGAAACGGCGGGAAGGAGCAGGGCCCCCTGCGGCGTTACTTTCAGCCGCTTGCCGCCGCGTTCGAGGAGCGTGGCGTTCAGACTTGCTTCCAGGGTCTTGATCTGATGGCTGACCGCGCCGTGCGTGACGTTCAGTTCGCGAGCGGCGGCGGAAATGGAGCCGTGCCGCGCGGCCGCCTCAAAGGCGCGCAATGGATTGAGCGGAGGCAGGCGAACGGCCATCAGGGTTACCGAGTATGAATTTTTCTCACAGTGATTGCTATTACATTGTCAATTGATTTTCTATCCCTTTTGTACGGATAATGCTCACAATAGAGGCAGACGAGAACAATGCCGCTTTGTAAGCCGGTCGGCATCGGGCAGAGATCTGATGCGCTGGGGCGACCGAACACGAGGCCATAGACGGAAGTGAGTGCAAGACATGACGTGGAATGAAGCGAAACTGCAGCGCTTGCGGGCGAAATATGACAGCGATCGGGCGGGCGAAATCTTCGATCCGAAATTTGCCAGGGTCGGGGAAAAGATCTTCTCGAACGGTACCCGCGCAGCGCCTTATGCAGGAGTCCCGACGTTCCTCAGCGCGCCGCACCGGCCGATCGATCCGCAAAACCCGGATTTCGGTGACCTGCAGGTCGCGATCGTCGGCGTGCCGATGGACCTCGGGGTGTCCAACCGCCCCGGGTCGCGCTTCGGACCCCGCGCGCTGCGCACCATCGACCGCATCGGCCCCTACAACCACGTGCTCGACTGCGCGCCGATCTTCGACCTCAAGGTCGCCGACATCGGCGACGTGCCGTTTTCCAGCCGCTACCGGCTTGAACTCAGCCATGAGGATATCGAGCGGCATCTTTCGAAGATCATCGATGCAGGCGTGCTGCCGCTCTCGGTCGGCGGCGATCACTCGATCACGCACCCGATCATGAAGGCGGTGGCGAAGAAGACCGGCCCGGTCGGGCTCGTCCACATAGACGCCCATTGCGACACGGGCGGCGCCTTCGATCAGACGAAATTCCACCATGGCGGACCGTTCCGCAATGCCGTGCTCGACGGCGTGCTCGACCCGACCCGCACGATCCAGATCGGCATTCGCGGCCCGGCAGAATATCTCTGGGAATTCTCCTATGATTCCGGCATGACGGTGATTCATGCCGAGGAAATCACCGGCATGGGCATTCCGGCAATCATCGAGAAGGCGAGGAAGGTCATCGGTGACGGTCCGACCTATCTTTCCTTCGACATCGACAGCCTCGATCCGAGCGTCGCGCCAGGGACCGGAACGCCGGAGGTCGGCGGACTGACATCCCGCGAAGTACTCGAACTGATCCGGGGACTGAAGGGTATGAATCTCGTCGGGGGCGACGTGGTTGAAGTGGCGCCGCAATATGACGCGACAGCCAATACCGCCCATGCGGGCGCGCAAGTCCTCTTCGAGATATTGAGTCTGATGGTTTTCAGTCCGGCGGTCAAAGGCCGCTGATGGCGCGGAGCCGAAATATTGCCGGGAAACCTTGCGCGTCGGGACTTACCGGTTTCAACTGAGTGACAGCAACCCAGGCATATAAAGGGAACAGGACCATGAAGAAACTCCTCCATTCATCGATCAGCCGCCGCGGCGTGCTGGCTGGCGGTATCGCCGGCGCCGGCATGCTTGCCATGCCCTCCATCCTGCGGGCGCAGGACAAGTCTTTGAAAATCGGCGTCTATGGCGGCTATTTCAAGGATTCCTTCGACAAGAACATCTTCCCCGATTTCACCAAGGCGACCGGCATTGCAGTCGAGTCCGTTGCGGAGCCGACGGGCGAAGCCTGGTTGGTGCAGCTCGAACAGGCCGCCAAGGCCGGCCAGGCTCCCGCAGACCTTTCCATGATGTCACAGGTCGCGATGCTGAAAGGTCAGGCGACCGAGCTTTGGGCGCCTATCGATATGGGCAAGCTGAAGAATGCCTCCGGCTTGATCGACCGCTTTGTGAACAAGTATCCCGACGGCCGTGTTGCCGGGGTCGGTGCGGTCGCCTGGTACATTACACTGGTGACAAATACTGACGTCTACAAGGAGGCTCCGACATCCTGGGAAGCCCTCTGGGATCCGGCAAACGCCGACAAGCTCGGCCTGCTGGCTCTGGTCTCCAACTCCTTCCTTCTGGAGGTCACGGCAAAAACCTTCTTTGGTGGCACCAACGCGCTCGATACCGAGGAAGGCATCCTGAAGGCCTTCGAAAAGCTCGCCGAGGTGAAGCCGAATGTCCGCCTCTGGTATCGTGACGAGGCCCAGTTCGAGCAGGCACTGAAGTCGGGCGAAATCCCTATGGGGCAGTACTACCACGACGTTACCGGCCTTGCCGCCGCCGATGGCCATCCGGTCCGTTCCACCTTCCCGAAGGAAGGCGGCATCCAGGATTCAGGCTGCTGGGCGCTGTCGCGAGCCTCGACCAAGTCGGAAGAAGCCCATGTCTTCATCGACTATATGTGCCAGCCGTCGATCCAGGCGACGCTGTCGCGCAAGGTCGGCACTGCGCCGACGGTCAAGCGCGATCTGCTCGACCTGACAGCCGAGGAGTTCGCTTCCGTTTCGTCGGACATCGATCCGATCGTTCCGCGTTACGACCTCTACCAGACGAAGTCGGACTGGCTGAACCAGAAGTGGACCGAGCTGATCGTTGGCTGATTGCCTGCCTCTCCTTGAAAGAGGGAGAAACGGCGAGGGGGCCTGGGCCCCCTCTGCTCTTCCGGGCAGAGGGGGTACGATCCCAATATTTGAACTGCTCTCGGAGACATGATGTCCGGACTCATCCTCAACAGTGTCACCAAGGAATTCGGCAATTTCACCGCCGTCGACCATGTGCAGTTGTCCGTGCCGCACGGCACCTTCGTCTGCATGCTCGGCCCGTCGGGTTGCGGCAAGACAACCCTGCTTCGGATGATCGCAGGGCTCGACCTGCCGACCGGCGGCTCGATCGTGCTCGATGGTGAGGACATTACGGCCGTCCCGACCCACAAGCGCAATCTCGGCATGGTCTTCCAGTCGCTCGCATTGTTCCCGCACCTCAGCGTCGGCGAGAACATCGCCTATCCGCTGCGCATCCGTGGTGTTGCGCGCGAGCAGCAGGTGAAACGCGTCGAGGAACTGCTCGCGATGATCCATCTGCCGGGCTATGCCGACCGCCCGGTCACCAAGCTTTCCGGCGGCCAACGCCAGCGCGTGGCGATTGCGCGGGCACTTGCCATCTCGCCAAAGCTCTTTCTGCTTGACGAGCCGCTCTCTGCGCTCGACGCCAAGCTGCGTGAAGCCATGCAGGTCGAGCTTCGCAAACTGCAGCAGCAACTCGGCATCACCACCATCGTCGTCACCCACGACCAGCGCGAGGCGATGACCATGGCGGATACCGTCGTCGTCATGAACGGCGGCAAGATCCGCCAGGCGGCGAGTCCGATCGAAATTTACAGGCGGCCGGCGGACCGTTTTGTGGCCGATTTTATCGGCTCAACCAATCTCATGCCGCTCGCCGTCGAAGGCGGTCGCGTCACTGTGCTCGGGCAGTCGGTTCCGGGCCTTACCGTCCCTGGCGGGCAGGCCTCGGCAACGGTTTCCGTCCGGCCAGAGGACGTCCATCTGGCCGCGCCGGGCGAGGGGCGCGTGACCGGCCGTGTCACCTTCATCCGCGATCTTGGTGGAGTGATCGAGACCTTTGTCGATATCGCTGGAACCGAGGTTATCGCCGTCTCGACGCCGCGCGAACGTCCCATTGTCAGCGTCGGCCAGGAAGTGGGTATTGCGATCGATCCCGAAACAGCGGTGGTGCTGACGACATGAGACGCGAACCGCCACAAAGAGCACTCGACTATGCGCCGCTGATCTTTCCGGCGGGAATGCTGATCCTTTTCTTTGTGGTCCCGTTCGCCACGATGATCGCGGTCAGCTTTTTTCAGCGTCAGCAGGGTGGTTTCTATGAGCCCGCTTTCGTCTTCGACAACTATGCCCGCTTTCTCAGCACCTTCTTCGCCGGCGTCCTGGGCTTCTCGCTGACGCTGGCAATCTCGGTCGCTGTGGTCTGCGTCGTCCTTGGACTGCCTTTCACCTATCTGCTGTCGCGCATGCGCCGTAAGACGCAGGTCGTATGGCTGGTCGCGCTGCTTTCGATCCTGTCGCTTTCGGAAGTTATCATCGGCTTTGCCTGGTCGACGCTCTTTTCCCGCACCGCCGGCATCACGAATCTGCTGGTCATGCTCGGACTTATGGAAAAGCCCGTGGCGCTGATGCCGAATTTCGGAGCGGTGCTGACCGGTATGACCTATCAGGCACTGCCCTATACCGTGCTTGTGCTCTATCCCGCGCTCGTCCGGCTCGACCCGACGCTAACCGAAGCGGCCCGCACACTCGGCGCCTCGCCAATCCGGGCCTTCTTCACCGTGGTGGTGCCGGCCCTTCGCAACACCATTCTCGCGACGCTGATCATGGTCTTCATATTCGCGCTCGGCTCCTATCTGCTGCCGCAAATCCTCGGCCGACCGCAGCACTGGACGCTCTCGGTGCTGATCACCGACCAGGCGATCTACCAGTCGAACATGCCGTTCGCCGCGGCCATGGCTGTATTGTTAGTGCTGGTGACGCTGGCGCTCGTCGCGCTCACGCTCATGGTCGGACGCAAGGGAGAGACGGCATGAACAGGCTTTTCACCCGCGTCTATTTCGCCCTGATCGCAATTTTTCTCGCCGCGCCCCTGGTCGTGGTCGCAGGGGTATCGATCAACGAGAAGCAAAGCCTGACCTTTCCACCGCAAGGTTTTTCGTTTGTCTGGTACGGCGCGATCTTCACCGACACAGGCTGGCGCTCCGCTTTCTTCGCCTCAGTTGTTCTGGCGCTTGCCTCGGCAGCGCTCGCGGTCGCGATCGCCCTGCCGCTCGCTTGGTTCCTTTGGCGGCGGATCGCGCCCTGGGCCAATATCTTTCAGGTGCTGGGCATCGCGCCCTTCACTCTTCCGCCGGTCATTACAGCGCTTGGATTGCTCACCTTCTGGGCGACGACGGGCTTCTATGGCCAGCCGTGGACGGCGGTGATCGGGCACGCGATCTTCTTCGTGACGCTGCCGCTCGTCACCTTGTCACTGGGATTTTCTGCCATCGACCGCTCACTTGTGGAGGCGGCTGCGACAATGGGTGCGGATGACCGGACGGTATTCCGTACTATCGTATTGCCGTTGATCCGGCCGTACCTCGTTTCCGGATACGCGTTTGCCTTCGTGCTCTCGCTCAACGAGTATATCGTCGCCTACATGACGGTGGGCTTCACCATGGAGACGTTGCCGATCAAGATCTTCAATGCCCTACGCTACGGCTATACGCCGACCATGGCCTCGGTGACGATTCTGTTCGTCTTGGTTGCGGCGCTGGTCTTCGGTCTGGTCGCCCGTTTCGGCGATCTGCCGAAGCTGCTTGGCGCCATGGCGGACGACGATCGCTGACCGGTTCGATCAGCGGACGTTGAAAGTGGCTCCGGGGCCCGCGGCAAAGCAGGGGATGAACCGGTCCTGTTTACCATTCGTTTAGATTTGAAGCCTAACTCTTGAATGGTTCCAGGATGGAGCTCCGCGCATGACGTGGCGGATCATGAACTTGGGGAGTGAGGCACATGACGTGCACGGCAAGGTCCGCAATCATTGCGGGCACAAGTGGTTCCTCGCCTTCACGGTCCGTGACCGGCCTCGAGTCGCCGTATATAGCGTCCCCCGTGGTTCCCCCGCCTTTGCACTTGGACCGGCACAATCCGCCCCTCTCAGACATCCGACCGTGCTCGGACCTGCCCGCGTCACGCTTCATGCGCGAGTGGGTGCCGCAGTCTCTCTATTCGCCGTGCAGACCTTACCGTCACCCCATCGGTCGCAGCCCTGCTGTGACCGTTGCGATGCCTATCGGCGCCGTCCTATAGGCCCCAGCCGGACGGCCCATGATCCCGATAGGCATCGCGGGAGGAGCTCGACACACCCCACCCCCCAGAGTCGTGCTCCTCCCACCCCCAAAACGTAATCGGCCGATGGAACTTGGTTCCGTCGGCCGATGCGAGGTTCGGGGGAGTGTCAGCCGCGCAGCATCTCGATGATTGCCGAAAAGTCGCGCCCGCCATGTCCCTGCTTCTCGAACAGATCGAAGAGCTGGGCCGCTTGCGCGCCGAGTGGCGTCGCGGCACCGGAGGCAAGGGCAGCCTCTTGGGCGAGCTTCAGGTCCTTCAACATCAGGACTGCGGCGAAGCCCGGCTTGTAGTCGTTGTTCGCCGGCGAGGTCGGTACCGGGCCCGGGACCGGGCAATAGGTGTTGATCGACCAGCATTGGCCGGACGAGGTGGAGGCAACGTCGAACAGCGCCTGATGGGAGAGGCCGAGTTTCTCGCCGAGGGCGAAGGCCTCGCAAACGCCGATCATCGAAATGCCGAGGATCATGTTGTTGCAGATTTTCGCAGCCTGGCCGGCGCCGTTGCCGCCGCAATGGACGATCTTCTTGCCCATGGCTTCGAGCACGGGTCTGGCCCTGGCAAAGCTCTCCTCGCTGCCGCCGGCCATGAAGGTCAGCGTTCCAGCCGCAGCTCCGCCGGTGCCGCCGGAAACCGGGGCGTCCAGCGAAAGGCAATTCGCCTTGGCCGCGAGATCATGGGCCTTGCGCGCGCTGTCGACATCGATTGTCGAGCTGTCGATCAGCAGTGTACCCGGTTTCACCGCGGATACGAGTTCGCCCCAGACGGAAAGCACATGCACGCCTTTCGGCAGCATTGTAACGACGACATCGGCGGCGCTGGCCGCGTCCGCGAGCGAAGCAGCCGGCGTCACGCCATTTGCCGCAGCCGCCGCGAGGATCTCGTTCGAAAGGTCGAAGCCACTCACGGCATGACCTGCCTTGACGAGGTTGGCGGCCATTGGGCCCCCCATGTTGCCCAGTCCGATGAATGCGATATTGGCCATTTCAGTCTCCTCTCCTCACGCGTCAGCGATTGTCTGCCAGTATCATCTCGGCCGCCTTTTCGGCAATCATGATGGTCGGCGAATTGGTATTACCGGAAGTGATCGTCGGCATGATCGAGGCATCGGCAATGCGTAGACGACGCAGTGCACGCATCCTCAACCGGGGATCGACCACGCTTTCCGGATCTCCGCCCATGCGGCACGTGCTGACCGGGTGGAAGATCGTTGTCCCGATGTCGCCGGCGGCCCGCGCCAGTTCCTCATCGGTCTCGAAAGCCGGGCCCGGCTTGTATTCCTCGGGGCTGAATCGGGCGAAAGAGGGCTGGGCGGCAATTTTTCGCGTGAGACGGATGGAACGTACCGCGACCTCCTGGTCCGCCGCCGCCGAAAGGTAATGTGGGCTGATGACCGGCTGCACGGTAAAGTCCGGGCTTTGAAGATGGATCGAGCCTCTACTCTCGGGCCTCAGATTGCAGACGCTGGCTGTGATCGCCGGGAAGGGGTGCACGGGGTCGCCGAACTTGTCCAGCGAAACGGGCTGGACATGGTATTGCAGGTCGGGCGTGTCCTTGTCCGGACCCGAACGGGTGAAGATGCCCAGCTGGCTCGGCGCCATGGCCATCGGACCTGATCGTTTGAGCAGATATTCGAGCCCGATAGAAGCCTTGCCGAAAATGCTCGATGCCTTTTCGTTCAGCGTCGGCACGCCGGTTACCTTGTAGGTGAGGCGAAGTTGCAAATGGTCCTGGAGGTTTTCGCCGACGCCCTTGACCTCGGAGACGACATCGATGCCGGCGCGTTGCAGAACATCCCCCCGCCCGACACCCGAGAGCTCGAGAATATGCGGTGAGCCCACGGAGCCGGCCGAGAGAATGGTCTCGCGCCGGGCGTGGAAGGTCTTTGACATGCCGTCGTGCCAGACCTCGACGCCGGTGACCGCGCCGTCCTCGATCAGCAGGCGTTTCGCCTGTGCCTTCGTCAGAACGGTCAGGTTGCCGCGCTTCAGCGCGGGTCGCAGGAAGGCCTTCGCGGTATTCCAGCGAATGCCGGAACGCTGGTTGACGTCGAAATAGCCAGAGCCTTCATTGTTGCCGCGGTTGAAGTCCGGGGTTTCGGGGATGCCGGCTTCCTTGGCGGCTTCCTGGAATGCCTCCAGCACGGCCCAGCGGACCCGCGCCTTCTCGACCCGCCACTCGCCGCCTGCGCCATGCATGTCGTCGGCGCCGCGATAGTGGTCCTCCGACTTGCGGAAAAGCGGCAGCACGTCGTCCCAACCCCAGCCCTCGCAGCCCATTTGCCTCCAAAGATCGTAGTCGCGGGCCTGGCCGCGCATATAGATCATGCCGTTGATGGAGGAGCATCCACCGAGCACCTTGCCGCGGGGATAGCTCAATGCACGGCCGTTCAGCCCGTCTTCCTTGGCGGTGGTGAAGCACCAATCGGTTCGCGGGTTGTTGATGCAGTAGAGATAGCCGACCGGGATGTGGACCCAGTGATAATTGTCGCTTCCTCCCGCTTCGAGAAGCAGGACGCGGGTCGCTCGGTCGGCGGCCAGCCGGTTGGCAAGCACGCATCCGGCGCTTCCGGCGCCGACGACAATATAGTCAAAGGTTTCCATTGCCTACTCCGCAGAATACCGTCTCCCGGTTCGCGGGAACCGGGAACTGCCACTCGAAACGTTTCAAAATACCGCCTGTCGGATCGTTCGCTTGCGTTTCCGGCCTAGTGCCGATGCTCGAAACCGAGTTTGCGTCCGAGACGGGATGCATAAAATTCCCCAACGATGCCGCGTCTGAACAACAATACGCAGACCATGAAAACAACGCCGGTGATAATGGTGACCGGGAATTCGGAGGTCGCCAGATAGTTTTCGAGCGTAACGACGAAACCCGCGCCGATGATAGGTCCGATCAGGGTTCCAATACCGCCGAGCAGGGTCATGAGAATGACTTCGCCCGACATCTGCCAGCCAACGTCAGTCAGCGTCGCCAACTGGAAGACCAGCGCCTTGAGCCCGCC
>Ga0172380_10000143_pt1 | contig 151610 bp, 130 predicted proteins | sample Leawe162metaG_FD_119747 | JGI IMG/M metagenome (GOLD analysis project Ga0172380, IMG submission 119747) | Leachate microbial communities from a municipal landfill in Southern Ontario, Canada - Leachate well 162 metaG | ecosystem: Engineered > Solid waste > Landfill > Unclassified | place...
GATCGAAACTAACATATCGAGCGAAGCCAACTGATTAGATGTAATTTTCTGTAAACCTATCCCCAAAGAAACTAGAGCGACAATCGAGCCGACCCCCATAGCAACGCCCAAAGTAGTCAAAAAAGCCCTAAGCCCTTTGCTTAAAAAATGGATGGAAGATAAGCGCAAGATCTCAAATATTCCCAAATGCCCGGCATGAATTCTCACATTTTTGCTTCGCGGCTGCTCTTCCGGCTTGCCAATATCTGCAACTTTCTGATTGTGCACCTCTTTGATAACCTTCCCGTCTTCCATGTACAGGACCTTGTTCCCTTCATTCACAAAATCCGGATTATGGGTAACCATCACTATGGTCGTTCGCCATTTCTCACTTATCTCTTTTAAGATACTCATGATTTCCTTGCCTGTCGGCACATCCAAGTTGCCTGTCGGCTCGTCAACCAAAAGAATATCTGGATTCGTAATCAGCGCCCTGGCTATGGCAACCCTTTGTTGCTGCCCACCGGAAAGCTGCGAAGGTTTATGGCGAGCGCGATCTTTAAGCCCCAATAAAGACAAGTATTGAATCGCTTTTTTTCTCGCCTTTCTTGATTTTTCCCCTTGAAGCAAAAGCGGCATTGCCACATTATCTCTAGCAGTAAGAGCATCAACTAAATTAAACTGCTGAAAAACCATTCCGATTTTTTGGCCTCGGAATTTTGCTTGGTTTTTGGGCTTTAGCGCATTAATATTTATACCTTCAAGAAAGATCTTCCCATCTGTGGGCCTTTCTAGCCCAGCGAGAAGCGAAAGTAAAGTTGTCTTACCACATCCTGACGGGCCGTACACAACAACGAACTCACCTCGATATATATCCAGGTTTATCTGTTTTAGGGCGGGTACGTTAATACGCCCAACCCGATAAGATTTATTTATGCCTTCCGCAGTTATTTCTGGTCTGTCCATTTTGAATCCGCCTCTAATTCTTCTTCGTACTTGCTCAGATGGACAACTTCCCATAACGCTTCAAAAACTGCGATGCAAGTTGCTAGTATTATCAAAGCTGTAATAAAAATTGCCCCAGAAATTAATGCTTTTCGCTCAAGTCCGCCATCGGCATAAATTACCAGAACATAAATTCCGGCACCGACAAGACCAGTGGAAAAAATAATCCCCAGCGAAAGGATAAGGACTGCTCCAATTTTAATCAACGAATTTCTCATGACTATATAGACTCAATTACCTCTATTCACAAGATCCTTCGACTTCGCTCAGGATGACACTTCTGTGTCAATTTATGGACTTTCGACTTTATGGACTCAATAGACTTTATGGACTTTACAGACTATCTTATCCCCTCATCCACTTATCAAATCCCGATAGTGCATCTTGCAACGCTTTAACTATTATCTCGAATAATGACATATCGGTTGGGGCGTTTTCAGCCACAAATTTTTGGATAGCTGATGTAGTAACATTTTCTCCTGATTTATCGATAGTTTTAAGCTCAAAGCTGTAGTTCCTGGTAGGCTTTAGGTTTTCGATAAGAATTGTGTGTGACTGATTTAGAGCCTCATCAAGCGGCGTTTGCAAATTTAGACTTTCTCCCTCTCCGTATAGGACCTGTGATTTGGCTAATTTGTCAGTTTTGAACGTCACAATAACCGAAGCATTGTCCTTACTGACAGCGCCGGATTCAATCTTGATTGCTGAAATTACGCTCTTACCCGAAAGTTCATCGCTTGACACTCCGGTAAGTTCTCCGACTTTGTAAGTATAATTTGCATTGGTTTTTGCCGAAAAATCCAGATAAAAATTCTGGTCTGTCTCCCCGATTGTCACAAAGCTGCCCCCATCTTCTGACCTCTGAATACTGACATTGCCTTTGCCCTTCGGCCAATACAGCGCATAGGAAGGCTTTGTTGGGGTTGAAATATTTGAAACAAATAAAGTATCCAGGGAAGACATGGCGTTATCTGCCGCATAAACCATGTCGTGGTTTGCCGAAAAAAGATTTCTGACTGAACTCCAGATACGGCTGAATGAATTTGAAAGGGTTTCTGCGATTAAATCAAGAATCGATTTTTGCTTTACTTTGCTTCCAGTGGTAAACGTCTGGTCAGAAGAAAAGATCTCATTGCCTCGCTTATCCTTAGAAATCACCCTGAAATGATAGGTAGTTGCCGGATTCAAATCTGGCAAGATAACCGTATGCGAAGAATTTAAACCGGTGTCGATGTCGGTTTTTCTATCGTAATTTGCGCTTGTGCCGAATTCAACCTGCGAGGTGGCAGGCACGCTTGTTGACCAAGTGGCTTTCGCCTGAGTTTTGTCCGATATAACTCCTGAAGGCTCTACTTTGATATCAGAAATTTCAAGTTTGCCCTCGCCAATTATTGCATCGGGTAAAATGATTGTGGTATCCCCGGCTTTTTGGCTTGTAGTACGGGTAATATCCGTATCGGCAAGCGTTGCCGCGACCTCGGGTGTTATATTGCCGGCTAAATCAACTGCTTTGATGCTATATGAAGTTTTTAAATTTGCCTGCGACAAATCAAGATAGAACGAATATCCGGTTTTCGGATCGCTAACTATACCCCCGGTTATTCCATTCGGGCCGACATTTAAGGCAGATCCGTTTTTAGAAACCACATATCCTTTGAGGCCCGAGATTGCATCAGTTGATGATTTCCAAGCGATCGCTGCAGCAAAAATATTATCAGCCCTGTCTGAAACATCGTACATTACGGCATCTTCCGGTCTTCCCGGTGCAGTCGTGTCGATTGCAATTATATATTCGTCTGACGAGGCGCTGATATTTTCCATTTTGTCAGAAGCGCTAACGCGCACAAAATAGGTGCCGTCAACCCCGAATTCATATGCAAATGAAGTTGTTCCCGCATCAATTTCTGCTTCCGAAACAACATCATTTCTTCCCGATGCAGAGCCGATATTTATGATGTAGTTCTTAAGGCCAGAATTTATATCTTCAGACGCAGACCAGTTAAATGTCAATTTTCTGGCTGTGGCAACAATATTTCCGTTAATGTTTTGGGTCGTCTCTGTGACGCCTGGCTTTCCTGGCGTAGTCGGATTATCCGAATCAGCACGTGCAGTCACTTCGTTCGACACGCCGCTTTCGTTGCCGACCCCATCCAGTGCCGTTACTTTGTAATAATAATCTATGTTGTTAGTCGCATCAGGATCAACATATGTTGCTCCGCCTCCATAAATTTCAAATGTTTTGTTCGCAGAACCAAGATCAAATCCGGCCGCTGCTCCGCGATACACTTTAATTTTCAAAAGATCAGAATCAGAAGGATTAGTCCAGGAAAGAGAAATGGTGTGATTACCGGCTTGTGCAGAAAGAGCTGTTGGGTCAGCCGGAGCGGCGCGATCTAGTGTGATTGATTGCGAATAGGTAGCCGACTCGTTGCCGTACTGGTCTTTGTATTTGAGACATATTGTGTAGGCGGCATCGACATCAGGCAGCGCCAGGCCGATACTAGAAGCAACACCGATGTAATCGCTGTCCGAAAAATCAGAATTAGTCGAAGCAATTACCTGTGTAGCAGTGCCGTAAGTCAAATTTAGTGATAAATCGCGAGAATTCGTCGTTGATCCTTGCGCAATCGCAAACGAGCCTGACGGTGCGGGATTATCGTTAATGATCGTAAATGTGAGCGTGCTGGTCGCGCCAATAGAGGTATTTACAGGATTGGAAAGTGTGAAGACGATAGTTTTGTTCGAGCCCACAAGGTGATTGTTGATCAGCGTCAAATTAACACTAACTCCATTCTGTCCATGGGCAATACTCGCAGTACCATTGGTAAAAGTGTAATCGGTATCTTTAACTGCCGTACCACCAGTAGCTGCGTAATCAACAGAGGCGTCTGTGCCGGATATTTCAGAAAGGTTAATTGAAATGTTATTGGATCCAGAAGAAATTGAATTCTGGCTGGTTGCAGCAGCAAATTGCACGCTTGGATATCCAGTAATGGTGTGGACCAAAGCAGACATCGAAGTCTCAGCACCATCATTGTTTTCGGCTTTCATTTGATAAGCATACTCCGTACCAGCGGTAAGGCCGGAATTAGTAAAGCCCGAAGCCCCACCCCAGTCCGAATATGTTTGCCAATCAGCATCGTTTTGCAGGCTTCCATCAGCATGTTTGACATACTTTCCAAGAGTCTCATTATATATTGCATATCTGGTGCCAGCCGGATTGGAATTTTGATTTATGAAAATTTTAATCGCACTAGCTGAAACGGCAGAGGCATCTGGGGCTCCAGGCACATTTGCCAAGGTATATTTCGAAGCAGCCAAAGATGGGGCTGCCAAAACACCATCGCCGTTTCTTGCCCTAACCACATAGCTATAAGAAGTGTTGCTGGATAGTCCAATATTGGCTATTCCAGAATCTCCGCCCCAACCTTCTCTTGTTTGCCACGTTGCAAAGGCGCTCAATGTACCATCGGCTTTAAGATATTGTCCAGCGGCTGAGTTATAGATAATAAATTCGGTACTAGCCGGATTTGAATTTGCATTTATTATTATTGTTAAAGAGCTAGAAGAAGTTGCATTGACGGTTGGCGAAATTGAAGCATTAGCTGGCGAATAAACATTGGCAGTACTCGAGAAATCAGTGGTAATCATGTCGCCATTTTCGGCTTTGACCTTATATGTGTATGAGACATTCGGGCTAAGACCAACATTTATAAATCCGCTTGCACCACCCCAATCGGCATAGAGTTGCCAGTCTGGGTCATCTTGGAGCGTTCCATCAGCGTGTTTGACATATTTGCCGGCAGTATCATTGAAAATTGCATAACGAGTATTGGCATCAGGATTGCTATTTTTGTTAATAACAATCTTAATGCCGGAAGCGGTCGCCGACACTGTCGGGGCACCAGGAATATTGGCCAGTGTATAAACCGTCTTTTGATTAGAATCGTTTGAGCCATAATCATTGAATACATTTGCGTGGCGGGTATAGGAAGTATTGGCCGAAAGCCCGGTTTCATTCCAGCCTGTTGAATCAGCAGCTAAATCATGCAAGTCTGTGTGGTCGGTGTCTTCTACTTTCCAGCCAGTCTCTCCCGAGACATTACTCCAGCTCCAATTAACTTGTGAAGCTGATGCAGCCGTGCCATTAAAATCGTTGGGTGCAATTGGCGCAACACAGGCGCCGGTTGCGAAGTTTGAAATTGCAGACCAGCCTCCTGTACCATTTGCATCAGAGGTAGATGATACTTTCCAATAATATGTCGTCACGTCAACCAGGTCAGATAGGCCATGTTGGGTATCTGTAATATTTGATGTTGTACCAAGATTTGTTGCATTCGTATCCGTACCATAAGAAAAATTATAACTATTGGCGCCGCTTGCAGCAGCCCATGAAGCCAAAGCAGTGGTTGAACAAATATTGGATACTTGCCTGTTGGTAGGAGGTCCGGGAGGAGTAACATCAGCTCCGGCAATTGAATAAGACGTTTCTGTGCCATCGCCATTTTTGGCTTTAATCTTAAACCAATATTGAGTATTCCAAGGCTTTCCGAACAAATTATAAGTCGTCTCTGTCTGCCAAGCCATATCCACCGGATCTTGATAATCAGTTCCGTTGGCAGAATATTGAATCCAATAATTTGTGCCTTCGGGATTATTATTTGGGTTAATCGTCACATCGAAGTGATAACCATACGCGAGGACATAGTCCCCCGATACAGTCGGCGCAGACGGTGTATTTGCCAAAGTATACTTCGGCGCTGAATACGCTGGGTCGGAATCGCTGCCTGATCCGGCGGCAATTATCTTGGCACAATACTGTGTGTTGATACTTTTTCCGGTCACAGACTGCAAAGTTGCGCCGGCGGCCGCTGTGTAGTCGGGCGTATCAGGATAAGTTGCAAGCGAGCAGTCAGCATTGGAATTGGTCGAAATATAGACTTTGAATCCGGTCTCATCTGAGGAGTTATCGGTCCAAGTAGCATCAAACGAGGTAGAATCGATATTACCGATGGCCGCATCCGTCGGAGCGTTGGGCTTGCAGACAGCGCTTGAACTTATCAACCAGCCAACATTGCCAGAGCCGGTTGAATATGTCGCACAGAAAGAAGCACCAGTATTTGTCGATTTTGACACATCAACATAAGTGACTGCAGTAATCGTCGTCGGGTTAAATGCCCAGTTGGTTGTGCTGGATGGTGCTAGTATAATCGGATGGTTAGCTGCACCAGCAATGTTTACCTTATCAAAGTCGTAAGTAGAGCCGGAATGGAAAGTCAATTTTGATGATTGGGTCGTGTCTGTAAACGTGCCGTTAACAGTCGCGGAATCAGCAAATACTACGCCAGAAGCTGACGCATTGGTTGAAGTCAAATTATTGAATTCTTGAATAGAGGTCCCATTTGATGAAGTAATCGTCTGAGTGTTCGAACCATTCAGGGTCACCACTTGTGTGCCAGTGCCAGGCGTTACCGCAATTCCGGCAAAATTGATATTCCCGCCAACAGAAATTGAACCTGTGCCGAAGTCGATGGCATTGCCTGATAGGGTCCCACTCTGGCGTAAATCTCCTGCATCAGTATGAGAACCAGACTTAAGCAATATTACTCCGCCGTAGTTATTGCCACCAAGACCAGCATATAAACCATTAGAGGAAAGATTTACTCCATTCGTATCTAAAGTAGTGGTTTTATTAGAAGTTGCACCCGAAGCACTAATATAGCCAGTGGTAGTAATACCCGAAGAAAGTGTAAATGTCACATTGTTAGTTTTGCCTACGTACTGCACATTCATATTGCCAAAATTGTATCCGGCAATTGTAATATCCGAATTGGGATAATATTTAAGAAATCCACCACCAGACCAAGTAACCCCTGTGTTTACTAAAGGATCACCATCAGACTTGCCCAAATCTAAATAATGTCCTGATGACAGAACTCCTCCAGAATAGACATATAAAAAGTTACCAACATAAATTGATGTATCTAAGGTGGTAGTCTGTCCATTGTGAGCACACTTTAAATTATAGAAATCATAAGAAACTCCCGAAACTACCGCAAGTGCTTTCACACTTCCTGTCCCAGTCAAATCAACAGTAGAAGTGCCTGATGTTTCCGTAATATTCGTTCCGCTTGAATCCCAATTGCCTGAGACAGTCCAAGTGCCGGAGCCGTATTGAAGAACTCGGGTTGTGGAGCCGGAGGCAGTCATATTTGCGCAGAAAATATTGTGTGTATCAGCATTAAATGTGCCTTTGGTCAACGTGAAATCACTATTGGCGACAATATCGCCAGCTGCGGTGTAAGTCCCCGTTCCATTGAAAGTTAGTTTGTAATAAGTTGTCGCAGTGATAGTCGGCGTGCCTGCACCCCGGTATGTTATGGTCGAAGTCGAAGACGTGAAGGTGTCGTTGATGACCAAAGGCGTACCTCCGCCCCAAATTTCTATCGTTTTGTTTGAGGCGTCAAAATTACCAGCCGTAATTGTAAGCGTTGAACCCACAGTTATATCGCCCGCAGCGGTAAAGGTAGTGCCAGCTTGGTTGAAGAAGAGGTTGTAATAGCTGGCGGCAGCGACAGTCGTAGGACCCGATCCGGTGTATCTGACATTAGAAGTGAATGGATCAAACGTTCCATTAATTACAAGCGGCGTGCCAGATCCAGATAGGTAAAGATTGGTATTGCCCACATTGAAGGTGCCCGCGTTAACTGTCAAAACGTTGGAGACGGTGTTGTTGCCGACTTCTGTAAAGGTTGTCCCTGTGTGGTTGATATATAGGTTGTAATAAGTTGTTCCTTTTACATTTGTCGCTGATGTGCCCTCATAAGAAATGGTTGAAGTAGATGGTGTAAATGTACCAGTATTAATAAATGGTGTGCCAGAACCAGTGAGGTGAATAGTCTTGTTAGAAGCATTAAATGTACCAGCATTGTTAGTGAAAACAGATGAAACTGTAATATCGCCGGCAGCAGTGAATGTAGTACTAGTATGATCTAGATAAAGATTGTTATAAGTCGTACCAGCAATATTTGTGGCGGAGGAGCCGGTATATTTGAAAGTTGAAGTCGAAGCGGTAAGCGCCCCGCCCGGAGCAGTTGCCGTACCCAGTGAATAGAAGGAAGCTGGAGCGTTTTGGCTGTTATAATCGGTGGTAACCCAAGGCTGAGTCCAAGCGACGCCATTGCCGACTCTTAACTCATCGAAGTAGGCATTTGCGTACGACGGACCGGCATAGAGGTTTGCCCCCAAGCGCAATGATCCAGTCAAGACAGGTGCCGACGCGGATGTATTTTGCCCGACCTGAGTGGCACCGACATAAATCGTCCAGACACCACCGGAAGTTCGAGTTATGGTAAGCTTTTTCCAGCCGAGCGTTGTTATCGAGCCGGCTGGAGCTGTTACTACGCTTCCGGCGACATATGGAATATCGACATTGATCGAACCGTTAGTGTTGATAGTGGCAAATATCTGGCCTCCACTAAAACCACCCGGCCCCCTGCCGATGAAAGTGCTTACACTGCTCAATGAATTGAGATATGTCCAAGTGCCCCATGATGCAGTCGCGCTATCGAGCCCGACCGGAGAGGTCTTGGTGAAGTAGGCCGAACTGCCGTCGAGCATCATGCTTTTGCCCACTGTCCCGTTTGCGCTATATGTGACGCTTCCGCTTGGTGTCAGATCATTGATATTTGATGTGGAGTCTGTCGCATTACCGGAAGCCTGATTCATATGCCAGACACCGGCGAAGCCATTGCTCCAGACCGCCTGCTGGTCGGCGGCGGAGGGCATAGTCGCCGAAGAGTTGCCCCAATAGAGATAAAAAGTGGAATCAGCGTCACTGCTTAAAGAAGGAGCCTTAAACCAAACTTCCATCGTGTGTCCAGTGGTATCAACGCTTACGACTTGGTTTTTCAGGACAGTGGTTGCATTGGAGTCGGTAACGCGGATATCTTTTCCGTCAGAGGCGACCTGCGACCAGAAATCAGCAGGAATGTTGGCCTCAGTCAAAAGTACCGGAAAATCGCTTACTCCACCCGTGCCGATTTTGGTGTGGTCAATTGTAATAGTGGAGCGATGGCCCCAGCCGGTCAGCCAAGCGCCGGTAGCGCCCGGAGTAATCACAAATGGCGTTCCACTTCCGGTTAAATTAATTGTCTTATCCGCAGCATCAAATGTTCCGGCATTAATGGTAAAAACATTTGAAACTGTAATATCGCCAGCTGCTACATATGTTTCAACCGCTTGGTTAATGTATAAATTGTAATAGGTTGCTGAAGTTACACTTGTGTTACCCGAGGCATTTCCTGTATAGCTGATTGTCGAGGTAGACGGAGTAAACGAGCCGTTCAAAACGAAGGGGGCACCAGTTGAGCCAGCTAAGGTAATTGTTTTATTTGAAGCATCGAATGTGCCGGCATTAACTGTTAGAACATTATAAACTACAAAATTTGCCGCTGCCGTAAAGGTTGTATTGCTATGATCGAGGTAAAGGTTGTGATAATAAACCCCGGCAACATTAGTTGCAGCTGCACCTGTATACTTGACAGTAGATGTGGAACGATGAAAAGAGGCGATTGATGATACAAGAGGTGTACCCGATCCGGATAAAGTAATAGTATAACTAGACGCATCAAAAATGCCTGTATTTACAGTTAGCACCGAGGAAACCGTTATGTCGCCAGCTGCCGTAAAGGTTGTGTCGGCGTAATTGAAATACAGATTGTTGTAGGTAGTAGAAGCAACATTCGTGGCCAATGTACCCTCGTAAGAGATGGTCGAGGTCGCGGGCGTAAAGGTACCGGTCACAACGAATGGAGTAGTTGAGCCGGTGAGGTGGAGTGTTCTTGACGACGCACTAAATGCTCCGGCATTAATTGTTAACACACCACTAACCGTAATATCACCAGCGGCAGTAAAGGTAGTGCCGGTATGATCTGCAGCATAAAGGTTGTAATAACTTAAGGCATTTACATTGGTAGCGTTTGCTCCCTGAAACTTAACTGTCGACGTGCCGATCGTAAAGGTCCCTGCAATAGAGAGTGGATCTCCAGAACCTGTCAAAACAAGGGTTGTGCCGTCAAGATTAACTGTGGCCGTCGCTGGAATGACTAGATTGGGAGTTGTCGAAGTAATGCCCGCCCCCGAGTTGGGCCGCCAAGCGTTTCCGGCAAGGACATAAAGTTTTTGGTCAGTATCGGTTTGTGTTGCGCCGGTTGGAAGGGTTAGGTCCCCCGTACCAGTATTAACCTCAAAGAAAATGTCTTCATCGGAAGAAACCGAATTGTCGTATTTGGAAATATCAGTATTGGAAAGTGTTTGATTGTCGGCTGAACCGATGGATAAATGTTTTTCATAAAGTGCTATGCCGGATACATCACCGGAGACATATTTTGTAACCGCATTTGCTTCATTGGCATCGGCCACGCCATCAACAAAAACCGTGATCGTATCTCCAGCTGAAGGCTGGGTGACATTTGAGATTGACCAGGACCCTCCCGAAGTTGTACCAGTAGCCGCATCGAGGCTCCCATTGATTGCCACTTTGACCGTTTCACTATCGCCGCAGTTGGTTGACTCATCATACTGTTTGCAGGTGCCGGAAATGGTGATACCCCCGGCGGGTACTGAATAAAAGGTTGAGGCGGAACTCTGATTATTAAATTCAGTTTGAATCCAGGGCTGAGTACGAATAGTTGAAGAAGCGGTAAAATTTTCAAACTTTGCGCCTGTTTGCGATCCTCCCCAACTATTGTGTGCCCTCTGCCCTATGCCCACGTCTATCGCTCCTGTTGCATTTGGATCTCCATTCACCGTTGGATGGGCAACGTCTGAGCCATCGATATAGAACTTCATCGAATTCCCTGAAGGCGAGAAAGTGAGAGAAACAAAATGCCAACCCGTTGTAAGGACATTCCCAGCACCTACCCATCCGTTAACATTGTCGTAATAAGAAATTTCAGCATTGTTATAGTCCCACTCATACGAAACGGTGGAATCATTCGAATATCGACTAATAATTTGGTGGATGCCGTCTGAAACACTTGGAAAATAAACCATTCCTTCAAAGGTTTTGTCTTGAGCGTTAAGATTAAGCGAATCACTGCTGCCGACATTAATTGTTTGACCTGCGGTATATTGCTGCGACTTTCCGTAAAGGCCGTCGGCTTGAACAGGAGTATTTGCGCCCGATTTGCTACCTGTGTTGCCGTTTCCGCTTGAATCAGAAATAGTTGAAGTCGTCACATCGTTCATGTGCCAGACACCGGCATAACCGTTTGACCATACTCCCTGTTTCCAGGAGGCTGGCGGGGCAACCGCCCCAGTATTACCCCAGTAAAGCTTAAAAACAGTATCGCTATCGCTCGAAAGACCGTCAGCCTTGAACCAGAGTTCCATTTTTTTGTTACCCGTATCAAGAGAAACTAGCTCGTGATTCATTAGTAAGGTATCGTCGTGGTTCATTATCCTGATATCTTTGCCATCGGCCGCGACCTGGCTCCAAAACAAAGCCGGGATATTGGCCTCGGTGACAAGAACGGGGAAGTCGGCAACTCCGCCTGTACCAACCTTCGTGTGGTCAATCGTAATCGTGGTGTTATAATCCCAACTAGTCGGAGGAATGGGTATGGCTGTAAAGTCTTTTCCTGTGAGATCAGCTCCGGAAACCGTCGCACTCAAAGTTGCCGGGGTAAATGTGTAAGCTGTCTTGGTTGGGGTCAAAGTGTAGGTTCCATCGGGTACACCTGTAATCGTATAAGCTCCATTTTCGTCAGTATCATCGGATCTGGTACCATCAGACACAGTAACGCCAGAAATGCCAGTGCTAGACCAGTCGAGTATTGTGCCTGAGATGCTGTACGATGGCTCCTCGGCAACTGCAAAATCGGTGTCGGGCACATCTGATCCGCTCAATGCAACGTCGGTACTGGTGGGCGAGAATGTTAGCCCTTCTATGGTTGGAGTGACAGTCCATGTCATACCGCTAAGCAAAGGCGGACTCGTGTAATTACCGCCGCCATCGGCAGTAACATGAATTGTGGTTTGGCCAGAAGCGCTGAAAGCCACATCTGCCCCCGCTGCCTGGCTTGACGCTAGATATCTGACAATTACTATACCTGAGCCACCGTGCCCGCCAGCATAACTGCCCGAGTCAGCACCTGAACCACCGCCTCCGCCGCCAGTATTTGCCGTTCCGTCGGTTCCGTTTTGAGCCGATATGCTCCCGGCTCCGCCACCACCTTTTCCTCCAGCTTTGGCACTTCCACCACGATCTGTCCTCGCTCCTCCTCCGCCACCTCCGGCGATCCATCTTGTTCCTGAAATATCAACGCCGGCATTAGCTGCTGTGAGCAAGCTTGAATATGTTGACAAGCCATCTCCGCCAGCACCGGCAGTATCTCCAGATGCATTTCCTCCTACAGCGCCTGCGCCACCTCCTCCTGCTCCTCCCCAACCATATGCCGATGTTTCATCACCTCCATCATTACCTTGGTTTGCAGTACCAGAACCACCACTACCATAAGTAGTACCATCACTAGCGCTTCCGCCACCGCCACTACCACCATTACTACCTGCTGTTCCAGAATACGGCCAAGTACTAGTTGTTCTTGATCCACCACCGCCACCACCTACAGCCGTCAAGGTGTCGACGACAGAATTTTCGCCACTTTCCCCAGGAAGTCCTCCTCCCGCTTGCGCATTCCCGGCTCCTCCCAAACCGACAGTAACTGGATATGATCCAGCTGAAAATGAATGGGAGCTTTCATGCAATAATCCTCCAGCACCACCGCCACCAGCGAAATATCCGCCGCCGCCGCCGCCAGCCACTAAGAGAACCTCTGCTTCTGCGGCTTCGGAGACGACAAGCGTGTCATCGGATTTAAAGGTGCGGATAGTGTATGCACCATCATAGATAACTGTTCCGCCACTCATAGGATCGGATCCTGCAGCAACGGTTCCGCTAATAATGTTAGCTGCTACTGCAGTGGAATCTTGCCCTGTTACATTTGCATTGGTGATAGAAATATCTGATATGGTAGCGGGGGTAAAGCCATAATTAGTCTTGCTGAAAGCGAGATTATAGGTGCCAGGAACTAATGGTGTCGTGGTAAATGTGCCGTTAGCGGCCGTAGTGGCAGTTGCGCTTGAGGTGCCAGTAACCGAAACCGTAACTCCCGACAATCCGTTGCCACCGTAGGTAACGGTTCCTGATATAGTCCATCCATCTGGATCCCCATCAGTGACAGTTGGGGCTGGGGCAGCTGCTAGTGCCCATGTGCCCTGATCTGGAGTGGCAGCATTGGCATCTTTATAAACATCTGTCATCGTCATTGGATCTTGTATATACCAGTCGCTACCGCTCTGGTAGAGCATGCCCATATAGTCCGTTTTCATATATTGGCCAGGACCGACAGAATCATACTGTCCGTTAAAATTTGTATTCCCTGCGCCGGCGACCAAATAGCCAGTACCACTAACTGTTACCGAAGTTGGTGCCGGGCTATCGCTTCCTGCAATTACCCAAGTACCAAGTGGCGAAGATGAGTTATTCGTATAAGTTCCCAATGTACCAGGCCCACCCATGTTGTAATAGATCGAATATGTTCCCGTCCAGTTAGCATCTCCAAGTTCCCAGTAAGAATTAGAAGCATTATAATAGTACGCTATGCCATTCGAATTCATGCCTGTCATATTAGCATCAAAAACATAATTCCCATTTGCCGCGCTAATCCCTGCGCCGCTGACGACATAAAGCGATGATTTTCTGGTAACAGTCGGCGCGCTACCGGGACTGTTGGCAGTCCAGCTACCATCTTGGGGATTTGCTGAATTTGTATAATACAGCATGTACATCCCATTAGGATCCATAACTTGCCATTGGCCGTAATTTTGAAGCACAAAGTTACTACTATTCATGTAGTAGCCGCCTCTGTCTGTGTATGTCCCATTTACCTCCGAGTATCCCGCACCTGAAGCAACATAGTCTGATCCATTAAGAGTAAAGGTCGGTGCTGTGCCCCAATAAGAACTCCATGATCCGACAGGAGTGTCACCGGTTGTTGTGAACATTTTTAGGCCTGATTGTTCGGAAAGAACCCAGTCACTGCCTGATTTGGTTATAGTACCCTGGCCCATCATGCCAGACATTGTATAAGGACCATCGTCTGTGCCATAATAAAAACCATCCAAATTCATGGTTCCGGAAATCGAGTAAAGGTGGTTTGTCGCTGCCTTCACCGGCTTAGGCGCAATAGAATTATAGCCCCACAAGCCAATCCCAAATGAGAAAAATAACAAAAATAAATAATGAGCCCACTTTGCCCCGCTCCACAAATGCCATCTGTAATACCATTGAAACTTCATCCGGCAAAAATTGTGTGCAGGTTCTAAGTGCGGGATTAATGTTCTCGTACTTTTTTGAATTTTCATAATTTCATCATCCAATTCCATGATTGTCATTCCGCAACGCTTGCTCCGATATTTTAATATTTTTGATCGCAGCAAAATCTCTCATTTTATTTTGCACAACAAAATAATGGGCGTGAAATACGCTTTTCCCAAAATAAGTAAATTGTATTCGGATTTACTATCACCGCCCCTCGCAAAATTGCACTCGATAACACACAAGAAAAGTGAGAAACTCGCTTTAGAACTCGATGGACTCCCTCCATCATGTTTTCATTATATAGTATGCCCAGCTATTGGACAACCAATATTATCAAGATTTTATTCAAAAAATTATCTGTAGCGCAACAAAATTGGCAAGAGCAATAAAAACACTTTTAAAAAGCGGAAAACAAGAAATAAGCAAATCTCTTCGAAAATTATTTCAATGAAATAGACACATCGCCCGTATTGATGTTCCCGGTAGAGTTGTTAAATAAAATCGTATTTGAACCAGTGTTCACATTCACACTGACATTCTGGTTTGAATATATTTTTTTGGTGACTTGCGTAAAAATTGCATCGGAAACATAGACAGTCGCTTTGTTTATATTGACTGAATTTGGCCCTGTTAAATCATTTTTGAATGTAAAAGTATTGCCTGGAGCATCGCGATCAATGACTATAAGTTCACGCGCATAAACCTGCGCCGGTAGGAAATCTTGGAAGTGGTGATGTTTTCTCATCAACCCCTGGTCCTGGAAAAAAACGGCGTTTGTGTCGATTACAATCAGATTTTCCAAATTTGTTTTCATTTGAATATCACAGCCGTCTCTGTGGCAATGGCTGTGAATCCGAGTTTTGACATCCGAACTGGCAGCATATGCGTTTGGCATAGCCACCACTATCAATACCAGAGTGACAAAAGTAGCCAGAACAACTCTCGCTATTTTCTGTAAATAAACCATTCGGTTCACCTCCTTCCGTAGCAAAAATAAAAAACGCCATAAGTTTACCCGACGGCGCTCAATATTCCTATGGATTTATTTACTATCTCAACCTTTTAATCTTGAATGCAAGTTCGAGGATTTTAAGATTTTGGGTGTATTTTTGACTTTTGTCCGCCAGCTAGCGGATTGACTTTTGAGCTATCCGCGCGTATACACTTCTGCGTGGTTTGATACCCCAAAAGACTTTCCGAGATATTCGTTTAGGGCAAGCATCGCTTCATCGTATTTTTTGACTCTAAGCTGGCTTTTGTGAGAGCGCGCAGCCTCTTTTTTTATTTCGATATACTGGTCTATTGGAAAAATAATATTGGGCTTGCCAATTCCCCACACACTGTAATACCACACTTCCGGCTTTTCCTTAAGCTTGGAATAAGCGGTAAAAAAATGTTTATGGATCACCACGTGATCCGGGTGCCAATCTGATTTATCCGGCACCAAAATTAAATCAATTGGGCGGGTTGCAATTTCCTCAAGTATCCGAACCCAAAGATCAGAATTTGCCGGGGAATCATCTTTAAGCCGAAGAAAGTTTACTTCGGAGTGCCCGAGCACCCGCACCGCTGAAACGGCTTCTTTTTCGCGGGCATCAATCAATGATTCATCTCGCGAGCCAATCTTGTTTCCTTTTGCGCCATCAAAAAAATAGAGGGTTTTAATTTTCGCCCCACCCTGTATTAGGTGTGCAAGCAACCCTCCGCAGCTAAAAACATCATCATCGGGATGAGGAGAGAGCACAAGAACATGGCCTGCTATCACATGGTCAACTACTTTTGCAGAAAGCCATGACCTCGCAGCAGAATGAACTAGGTCTTCTTCTTTTTTATGGTGAACATGAAACATGGCAACCCAAGAATTACGAATTAAGAATTACGAATTAAGGTTTTGGATTTTTTTATTAATCCATTTGTCATTTTACTTAACTCGACTGTTTTTAACGCCAATCCTTTAAAGCAAATGTCAGTAATAAAATTGACATCTTTAGCAATAATTAATTGGTTTTGTACTTCAGTCAAAGATCCCAAGGAAATCGAATAAAAGTTTGCTTTATCCTTTGATTCTTAATTCTTGCTTCTTGATTCATCTTGACTGATTTATGATACTTGATTCTTAAAATATGCGGAGGAAGATTTAAAATTTATCTCTAGCTAACTTTTGGTACACTTCTTCAATTTGTCCAACGACTATCCTCCAGTCATATTTTTTTGCCGTTTCCTTCCCTTCTCGAGCTAGCTTCGCAGCTAACGCCGGATGTCCGATAATTTCAATTACTGCCTGCGCAATTTGGCTTGGGCTTTCTGCTTTAATCATTATCCCGTTTTTTCGGTCGGATACGATGTCAGCAATTCCACCCACTTTTGTTGCGATGACTGGCACTCCTGTGCTCATGGCCTCCAAAACAACAATGCCAAATGTTTCTGAGATTGACGGCAAAACAAAAACATTCCATCTTTTCATATATTTTGTTGGATTGTCGATCCTACCAAGCAAAGTCACGTGTTTTTGTAATTTGGCATTTGTAATTTGTAATTTGAGCGCCTCACGCTCTTCGCCCTCACCAATAATTTCAAGAGTGGCAAGGGGAAATTTTTTTATTATCTCCGGCATGGCAGCAATCAAATATTCTTGTCCTTTCTGTAAATTCAGGTTTCCGATATTGCCAATAATCGGAGGTTGATGCCCGTGCCTAGCCTGAATGTTGCAAGCTGAGAGCTGCAAGCTTTTAGTGTCGATCCCGTTTGGAACAACCATAACTCTTTTGGCTGGAGCCATCTTATTTTTTATAAGAAAATCCGCAACGGCATTTGAAACTGCAATTATGGCATCCGTTCGATAATTTAAAATACGCAGGGCTCTTTTCTGCAGCCATTCATTGACCCTGTTTTCAAGATGGTATGATTCATTCCAAATATGTTCGGTATATACTTGATATACGCCTTTTGGTGCTGCTCTGCGTCCGATAAAACCCGCTCTCGGCCCGTGCGTATGAACTATCATCGGGCGAAATGGGTTATCGCGAGTCTGAATTTCCGAAAGGATTTTTTCCAACCTGGATTTCGCAGAAAAATCAAACTTTGATCTGAATTTTATTTCGAGAACATGAATGCCATCAATTTCGCGAACCTTTCCTGAAAGAATTCCGGGCGAACATACCAAAAAAGGCTCGAACTTTTTCTGGTCGATATTTTTAAGAAGGCCAAGAACATGGGCTTCCCCGCCCCCAAAACCGCTGTCCGCGATAATCTGTACTACTTTCATGCGTTTATCAACTTCTTTCGCTTCTGTATCGGCGGCCATTTTTTTAACGCGTTCTTTCGAAGTTTCTTTTACCACAATTCTCCAATGCCAAAATAATCTTTGTCTTAGAAAACTTTTATATTGAGATATATTTTGTCGTATACAAAATCACAAAAACCAGCACGTAAATTATTGCCAGAAACACCCCCAGCGAATGATTGAATCTCTTACTGCCAAGCATCAGGTAACCAAGCGATAACCCGAACAAAATTCCAGAAAAACCAATCGTTAGAGTCTCTATCGGGTTTCCCCACATCTGGTTCGCCACTACGTCTAGTACCAACAATAGCAAAGCAAGCAATGACAAAGAAACCGGATTGAACAAAACTCCTAACTCGCTTTTAGAACTAGCCTTAGCCATGTTCCCCTCCAATTATTCGATTAACTATAGACTTCTAATTAATTCTACCGCTTTAGCGATTCGCTTTAAAGATTCCTCTCTTCCAAGCGCAAACATTAACTCGACGGGCGAGGGTGATTTTTCTTCTCCCGACAAAGCTACGCGAACCGGCCAGAAAACATCACCATTGGTCAAATTATTGTCCGAAACAATTGATTCTAACACTCCCTGCAAGCTCTCTGCATCCCATTTACTTTCCGTTTTCAACTTTTCACTTGCCACTTTAAGCGCGGTAGCTGTTTTCTCTTTATCTGATTTTCTAAAAATTAGAAGAGCTGCCTTGTACTCTGGTTCCTTTCGCAATTTCAAAATATATTCCGCCGCATCTCTCAAGGTAACATATCCCCCGCGCCCGATAAGCTCGACTTCACCCGGAATGAGTTCTGCTACACCGAAATCTGCCAAATATTTCGAAATTTGATCTGAATTTTTGAGATTTGAAATTTGAGATTTGAGATATTGAGAATTTATTGAATTTAATTTCTCAATATTGAATATCGCCGGCGCCTTGTTCACATTCTCGATCTTAAATTCTTTTTCAAGTTCAGAAAGTGTGAATATTTCCCGCTCGTCTTTGGGGTTCCAGCCCAGAAGCACCATGAAGTTTACCAGCGCCTCCGGTAAATACCCTTCACCTTTGTAATCAGCGATACTGGTTGCACCGTGGCGTTTCGATAGTTTCTTTTTATCCGGACCGAGGATCATCGACAGGTGTGCGAATTCCGGCGCTTTCCAGCCCAACATTTCATACAAAATTAAATGTTTCGGCGTTGATGATAGCCACTCCTCCGCCCTGATCACATGAGAAATTTCCATTTCATGATCGTCGACAATTGAGGCCAAATGATAAGTCGGGTAGCCATCAGATTTCAAGAGAATCTGATCATCCATAAGCGATAGATCGAATTCAACTTTCCCTCGAATCAGGTCATTTACAACGACTTTTCCGCTTTGGGGCATCTTCATTCTGATCGTATAGCATCCCTCTTTCATATCTTCGAGCTTGAAATTAGCATCCCTGCAGTATCCTTCGTACTTGGGCGGGCGTTTCTCCTTGATCTGTTTTTCATGATCTTCGGCAAGCTTCTCCTTCGAACAAGTACATATGTAGGCTTTTCCGGCCCGAACAAGATCAAAAGCATGCTTTTTGTAGGTCTCAAGACGCTCGGATTGAATCATAATATTTTTAAGATTGTCAGGCTTGATTCCTAACCACTTCAGAGAATCAATAATGCGCTCGGTTGCTCCTTCAACATATCTTTCTCGATCAGTATCTTCAATGCGTAGAAAAAATTCTCCATCCTGACTCTTGGCGAATAGATACTCAAAAAGAGCTGTTCTTGCAGCACCGATATGCAATTCTCCTGTCGGACTTGGGGCAAATCGAGTTCTTATCATGCCTTAAGATTACCACAAATGTCTTGCCATTGCGAGCAGTCCGCCAGCTGGCGGATGACGAAGCAGCTTTTTAGTATTCATCCTTGTCAAATTGAAGAATCCAGCAATTTGACGATGTAGAAATCACCCCTCCACCGCCGAGATCAGATGCTCAATATGGGGCGGCTCAACACTTTTGTCAACTCCGATCACGTCTATCCTGATTGTGCGGCTCGGATACTTCTGCTCGAGGATTCCGGCCAAATTCCGTAGTTTTTCCTGCTTCGCACGCCTCACCAGGTCTTTAGCCGGACCATATCCTTCCCCCTTCACCGTCTTCACTTCTACAAGAACAACAACTCCGCCGGCTGGCGGATCGAACGCCAATATATCGATTTCTCCGATCGAAAGTTCAATATTCCTGCCCAATATTTTGTATCCAATAGATTCCAGATAATCACACGCCGACTGCTCCCCTTCATCCCCGGTTTGTCTTTTCTTCGATTTACTCATATTTATCTTTCGCAGCTTCCCACAATAGCTCAAATTTTTGCCTTTCAATTTGCGCGATTGCCGGATTCTCGATCACCGTCGCGAATGGCTCCTTTTCCGAGTGAGCAATGAATACTACTTTATTCGGATAGATCTGCGTCTCTACGGCCGGATTAAATTGATCTTTCGGCAAGAATCGAGTTCTTCTCATCTCCGCCCGATCATTTCCCAAAGATTTATAATTTTGCTTATCGTCCGGAAATATCATGCGCAATGAAATTTTTTTCTTAACCCTTTCGGTTACAAAAGCGTCGTTTTCTTCTGGGTTTTGATACCAAAAACCGGGATTTGCTAACACCAACCTTTCCCCGCCCTCAGGCCCTTGAAGTCCCTGATAATATACCTGTCTTACACCCTCTAATCCTTCATACAATGAAATGATCGGTTTAGATGGCGATTTGCTAGTTAATGCATCAAAAAGGGGCAGAGAATCTCGAAATTGATTTTTCTTCTGTTCTAAGGCGGTTACCAAATTTTCTGGGCTGACTACCGAATACATGGTGTGTGTTAGTTCTGCTGTTCTTGACCCGATTCCCTTATCGATGAATCTGTCAAAAATTTGATAGCATGTTGTGCGTTTGATACAAGATTTACGATATATATTCCACATCGAAGATGGCCCAATCTCACAAGAGGCAAGATACACTCGTGCCTCATTTTCTTCAAATCCAAGTAGTTTTAGTTTTTTTACTAAATTCCAGTCTGTCGTCATGTTTTATGACATTGTACCAGCAGAATAAATTTTAATCAAATATGATTCTAAATTCGGGATGTCAAAAAATAATAAATCCCAATATATGTCGTTAATGTTGACAATCAATTATGCTGCTGCTAATTTCTCGACGCGAACCAAGACTGAATCGGGAGGTTGACCAACATGTCCGACCGTAATCTTCTATGTGCCCGAGAGATTCTTGAGAAGATCTATCTTTCACGGTATATCTTTCTCTCTGGTCTTTCAGGGTACGACACCGAAGCACAATCCGCCATTGGCACCTTCGTGGTGCCTACATCCGAGCAACTTCGCTACACAGCCGAACAACTCGGCTATGTCTCCGCCACCGAGCGCCACTCGTGCGTCAATCAGCTCGCATATTCACTCACTGCTCTGCTTGTCCGCGATCATGCCGGGCAATTCGCGTGTTACGATCTCGAGTCATTTCGAGACCTCTCCTCTGGCTTCCAGATGTGGAATACCAAGGAGCACTTCGAGCACAAGAAAGTGCTTCCCCGAGACACGGAGTTCGAGATTAGCATGCACGTGACGCGATCTCGAATCAGCCCTCACGGGCTGAGCGTCGTCGAAGTGGAACTCAACAGGGGCGTCGATGGTTATGTCCATTTCGCCGTACAGGTAGATTAGGAGGTGAGATCAGAAAAACGAGCCTTTAGGGGCTCGTTTTTCATATTTAGATCACATTATTTCAATTTACTCAGCTTTGGTCTCTTCGTCTTCGGCTTCGTCAGCCTTTTCCTCTGTGGGTTCGGCAGCACGCTCGTCTGTGTTTGATCCGGCTTCGACTTCCTCGGCTTCACCATCAGCTTTTCCGCTTCTGGCTGCTAGGGCGCTTTCCGCCTTCTTTGCTAGCTCGGCGTCTTTCTCCGCTTTCTTCGCAGCATCGGCTTCGGCTTGTTTGGCTTTTTCCGCCTCAATTTTGGCTAGCTCTTCCTCGGCTTCTTTCTCTTCCCACATCTTGTACTCGCGGCTTTGTTCTTTCAGGCGGGCATTCTTGCCGGTAAGCTCGCGCATGAAGTAAAGCTTGGCACGACGAACCTTCGAGTGTTTGATTCGCTCTATCTTGATGATTCTTGGCGAATGAAGCGGGAAAACTCGCTCAACACCGATACCAAAAGACTCCTTGCGGACTGTGAAGGTGCCATCAAGGCCTTTTCCGTGCTTCACTGCAATAACAAGGCCCTCAAAGATCTGGACACGCTCTTTGGCGCCTTCTTTGACCTTGAGGTGTACTCGAATCGTGTCACCAGAGACAATGTCCGGAACATTTTTTTTCATCAATTTTTTCTCGATTGTGGTTTGCATTTTACAATTCCGATCTAATTCAGACTTCTGCACTCAAGATTTTGAATTCAGGAGTCCGCTCTCCTCCCGCCAGTGACGGGAGGAGAGCCGGAGAGGGCGACGAGCCCGGTGGACCTTCGTCCAAACGAGCAAGTCGTGATGCTCCACTCTACCCTGCAGGAGTCGAGTGGCTTGCTGCACGAGGACAGCGCGCTGACACTAGCCCCTCGTGCAACGAGATGGAGTCTCTCGTGCGAGCGTGTTACCTCACCGTCGCCGAAAACTGGCTCCTCGCTAGGGGCGAGGACTCGAAGTGATAGACGAGGGCCTGCGCCCATCCCGGATCTACGGGAACCCTCGGGCTTAGCAGGATCTCCGGGGTGCTGATGAGCCGAGGCCCATCTGCCGCGACAATGTGTACTCCTTCGCCAGGCATACGGTAGACAAGCAAGTTCCCGCCCTCGGACCAGGCATAGCCGCACAGCCCCCTGACGACACTCTGGAGGGTGTGCTGCCCGAGCTTGACCAGCTCACGGACGAGGTCTTCGTACCCCGAACGCATGAGCTGTATCCACTTTGCCCTACGATTCGAACTTCTCTTAGCCATCGTGCTTCCTCCTCAATGCGGAATTGGCACTAGGCATCCTGCTGTCAGGTTTATTTGGCGCATGAAGTCCAGCGCCTCCTCTCGTGTGTGATTGACCCTCTAAAGGGCCTTGCTGCGTTTCTGAAACAACCCCACTCGCACAGAAAGTTCTGCAACCACCTCCCTTGAACACTATGAGATTTTCGGCAGGCAGGATTCCCCGATCTATGCCTACCGACAACCATTGCTAAATTGCTGTATTGTTAAATTGCTACCAAAACAATTTAACAGTTTAACAATGTAACAATTATTTTTTATCTGCCTCTACAGACACAAAAGTTCTTTTGTCTTTATTGCTGTTGAAAGCAACTACTCTTTTCTCTTGAAATTTGACCATGCCGTCTTTCAGCGCATAAAGCGTATCGTCGCAGCCAATTCCGACATTTGCTCCGGCATGAAATTTGGAACCGCGCTGGCGGACGATTATGCCTCCGGCAAGGATTTTCTGGTCACCAAAAACTTTGACGCCAAGTCTTTGCGCTCGTGAATCCCGTCCCAGTCTTGTACTACCAGCAGCCTTCTTATGTGCCATATCAATTCCTTCGGAATAATGACTAAATCCAAATGTCAAATTTCAAATTTGGGAATTAAACCATTTTGTTTGTCATTTGAAATTAGGATTTAGGTGCTTGTAAAAAGAGAATTTCTCTTTTTACAACCTGATAATCCCGCCCGTAAACTAAAGGCGGACGAAGTAGAGTATAACCCATTTTTTCGATCTCGTCAACACTCGCAGCGAAAAGGCTGATCTGTCCGCCATCTGATGATTCGACGAGGGGAAAGACGAGGCAAACAGCTGACAGCTGACAGCTGCTAGCTCGCAGTAAACTAGCCAAGTTTTTAAGAAAACCCAGATATATTCCTTCTAGCTTCTTAAATTCGCCAAGAACAGCATTTTTCGAGGGCTTAAATTTTTTTGGTTCACCGAGATACGGCTCGGCGACGATGATTACATCGCGAGTCGAAAGTTCCAAGTCCAAAGTCGAAAGCGGGGCAAGAAAATCATGCTTGGTTGCGTCAGCTTGAAAGATTGAAAATGTTTTGCCTGTCATTGCGAGCCCGGAGGGCGCGGCAATCTTTTTAATAGATTGCTTCGTCATTTCATTCCTCGCAATGACCCATTCTATGTTTAGTTTCGTATCCATCACAGCTTTTTCCGAAATATCCGAAGCAATAATATCGTGCCCAAGCATGAGAGCTTCTATGGGAATATTGCCCGATCCGCAGAATGGATCGACGACAATAGATTTATCATTTGATTCGCCAATACTTAGATTCACCATCATTCGAGCTAGCTTCGGCGGCAACATTCCGGAATATTTATCTCCGGCTGGCTTGCCATAATCACGCTTCGACCACTCGAACGGATTCGATATTGCAATCAATCGACCCAAATACTCGTCAAAGACACCTACTTCGACTCCCTTGCCATCTAGCTTGTTGGTTTGTGAAACAATTGTTGAGAGCTCCTGCCCCTCCTTAATCGCTACGAATCGAGACTTAATTTGAGGCTTAAGGGCAGTCTTAACTTCAATTCCAAGCTTGTTGATATTCAAAGTTCGTTTTGAAAAATTTGAGATTCCAAAGTCAATTTTCGAACCATTTTCACTTTTTTCAGCGATCACCATATCAATGATCTCTTTTTTAAGATCAGGACTTGCCTTTTTGTACAGTTCAAATATCTTTGTCGTTCCGCCCAGGCTGCTTATCAAGCTGTCAGCTGTCATCTGCAAGCTACCAGCTTCTTCAAACTTGATGATAGCGATATTGTCGGATACACTTGAAATGCAAAAACCAAAACCAAAGCGTCCTAAAACCGCCTTTACTTCAAGGAGGGCTAGCTCGGATTCTCTACCGAGTACGAAGGCGAATGTATTTTTGTTGTGATCTGTGTCCATAAATTCATCTAAATCTATCACGAATAGGAAAAAAACTCAATGAGCGAGGACAAACCAAAATTCGTACATCTGCATGTCCATAGCCACTATTCTATGCTCGATGGGATGGGTAAAATCCCCGATCTGGTGGCAAAAGCAAAAAACGACGGCCAACCTGCTATCGCCCTTACCGACCATGGTGTTATGCACGGCATAATCGAATTCTATGAAGAGTGCTTGAAGCAGGAAATCAAGCCAATATTGGGCGTTGAGGCCTATATGGCACCGCGTACGATGCATGACAAGCAGCCGCGAGTCGATTCTTCAGCCTATCACCTTATACTCTTGGCAAAAAATGAAACCGGATATAAAAATCTTTTGAAATTAACATCTATTGCTCATCTTGATGGATATTATTATAAGCCAAGAATTGACAAAAAAACGCTCAAAAAGCATGCGGATGGTTTGATCGCTTGTAGCGCCTGTGTCCAAGGTGAAATTCCAAGAAAATCGCTTGAGAGCCTAAACGAAGGCCGCAAAGCCCTAAAAGAATATTTGGAAATATTCCCTAAGGAAGATCTGTATCTCGAGGTTCAGAAACACCCGCACACTGTTCCCGAGCAAGACTCAGCAAATAAAAATATGTTCAAGCTTGCTCAGGAATTCGGGTTGAAAGTTATTGCAACAAATGACCCTCACTATGTAAATTCGGATGACAATATAGCCCATGATGCATTGATCTGCCTTCAAACAGGAAAAGTTTTGTCTGATGAAAACAGAATGTCCATGGCTGGAGATGATTATTCACTTCTAACCACCGAGCAGATGGCGGCGAATTTTCCCGACCATCCGGAAGTTCTTCAAAACACGCTTGAGATTGTCGAAAAATGCAATGTCGAGATCGAGCTTGGCAAATTTAAATTCCCCGAATTTCCACTCCCGGAGGGTGAAACCTATGAGACGTATCTGCGCAAGTTGATCGACGAACGCCTGCCCCGCATGGTAGGCGAAGTTACGAAAGAAATGACGGATCGTATCGACTATGAGTTTGATGTGATTAAGAAAAAAGGTTACTTAGGATATTTTTTGATTGTGCAGGATTTTTTCCACTTTGCAAAAGAAAACGGCATTCCGACCAATACCAGGGGTTCAGCCGCAGGTTGTTTCATCTCCTATGCTCTCGGAATCACTGCTAAGCAGCTGAACCCGATGGAATACAATCTGCCATTTGAACGATTTTTAAATCCGTATCGCCCATCTGCGCCCGATATCGACGCTGATATTGCCGATTCCGGCCGCGATTCGATCATTCAGTATGTGTCCAAAAAATATGGAAAAGATCACGTGGCACAGATTATCACCTTCGGAACAATGGCAGCCAGAATGGCAGTCCGTGATGTCGGGCGGGTACTCGGCATGACATATTCAGAAGTCGATATTATTGCAAAATTAATTCCTCCCCTCAAAACAACGCTTGAAAAAGCTCTTGATTCAGTCGAGGATTTGAAAGCACTATATAATTCTGATGCTAAGGTCAAGCAGTGTATCGATATTGCTCGCAAACTCGAGGGCGTCGTCCGCCATGCTTCCGTCCATGCTGCCGGTGTGGTTATCGCACCTGAGGCAATCACAAACTTTACTCCGATCATGATGGACGCAAAGGGCGAACGGCTCATCACCCAATACGAAATGCACACTGTAGGAGAAGATGGCGTTGGCTTGATCAAGATGGATTTTCTTGGGCTTGCTAACCTTTCAATCATTCAAAATGCCCTCCGCATTATTCGAAAAACACGAAATACCGAGATCAATCTTGAGGAAATTCCGCTCGACGACAAAAAAACTTTTCAGCTTCTATCTCGCGGAGAAACCATTGGCGTTTTTCAGCTTGAATCCGAAGGCATGCGCAAGAATATCAAAGAGCTTCGTCCTTCGACAATCCATGACATCATGGCAATGGTGGCACTCTACCGCCCCGGGCCGATGGCTTTTATTCCAGAATACATAGCCCGCAAGCACAATCCGGCAAGAATAAGTTATCTTGATCCTAGAATGAAACAATTCCTGGATAAATCACTTGGCCTGATCGTTTATCAGGATGATGTTCTTATGATTGCCCTCGAGCTTGCCGGCTACAACTGGGAGGAAGTCGATAAATTTCGAAAAGCTATCGGTAAAAAAATTGCCAAAGATATGGCAGCCCAGAAAGATAAGTTCTATAAACAAATCATCGAACGCGGCATGGAGAAAAATATCGTTGATGAGCTCTGGGCGCAGATTGAAACGTTTGCCGGTTACGGCTTTAATAAAGCGCATGCTGCAAGCTACGGCCTCGTCGCCTACCAGACAGCATATTTGAAATCGAATTATCCGCCAGAATATATGTCAGCCTTAATGACCTCAAACCGAGATGATCTTGACAAATTAGCAATGGAGATCGAGGAATGTAAACGAATGGGCATACAGGTTTTGCCTCCATCGGTAAACGAATCCTTCGTTGATTTTGGCGTTGTGAAAGACAGCGGCAATGTCCGTTTCGGCCTTTCCGCCATCAAGAATGTTGGTGCAGCAGTTGCAGAAGAAATAGTTGAAAATCGCAAGGAAGGTGGAAAATTCAAAGATATTGAGGATTTTTTGACGCGGTTGGGTCCCAAAGTAATTAATAAAAAATCACTGGAATCGCTTGTGATGGCGGGCGCACTAGACGATCTTGGAGAGCGGGCTCTCTTTCTCTACAACATGGAAAAAATGTTGGCTTTCGCATCGAATATTCAGAAGAATCAGAATTCTGGCCAAAATTCATTATTTACAAGCGAAGAAGTCAGTATCCCCTCTATTCAATTTGAGGAAACAAAGCCGGCAGAAAAAAAACAACGGCTGGCATGGGAGCGGGAACTTCTCGGCATGTACGTGTCTGAACATCCGCTTTCTGGCATTTCGCACATGATCGAACCCCACCGAACACTCAAGATTTCCGAAGTTACATCTGAACACGAAGGTGAATTTGTCCGAATTTCCGGCATTATTACAAACATCCATTCGATCCTCACCCGTGCTAATCAAAAAATGGTTTTTGCCAAAATCGAAGATCTCACCAGCAATGCTGAAGTAATCGCATTCCCGAAAATCTTAGCAGAAACAACTGACCTCTGGGTTGCCGATAAAATCGTGGCGGTAGACGGATATGTAAACTACAAAGACGGATCACCAAAAATCCTGTGTGAGCAGATACAGGAGATCCACGAACAAGCCGACATCGATCCTTTCAAACCAAGAGGCAAAAAGAAAAATGGAGATTGGCGGAAAAAAGGAAATGGGAATGGTAATGGAAATAGCTATGCCTCTACCAACGGATACTCCAATAACGGTTCAGTGCCCGCCCCCAAAAAACAAGCTGAAGAGTATATTATCAAGCGCAAATCGATAAAAATAACGCTACCCAAAGGCTCCGACCGCTCGATTTTGAAAGAAATAAAAGAAATATTGGAGTCCGACCCGGGTGAATCTGACGTGATCCTGAATGTACCGAATAATGGCAGCGGATACAAAGAGATCAAAACAAAAACCAAGGTAGCGATAAATCCCGTCCTTAACAAAAAATTAAAAGAGATCGTCGGCAAGGAAAATATTGCCATCACCTAATAAGTTGTTTTTCAATCCTTTTTGTCACTTCTTGCTGGATTTCGAATGGATCGGAGATGTTTTTGACAATAATTTCCGTACCAATTCCGGCTCCGGCTGTGCGTATTATCAAATCACCAAAACCGAGTGACATGCGGATTGCCCCGGAAGTATCAGATGAAATGTCAACGATATTTCTAAGCTCGGTTTCGATAATTTTGCGGCCAAAAAATCCTCTTTGCGCCAAATACATTACTCTTTGGTTTGTGAGAATGAGAACACTCGCGGCATATTCATAATACGGCCTTGCAAATACAGCAAAAGCAGAAAGCACAAAAATTAACGTCGCTAGGGTAAAATATGTGCTCGCACCAGTAAAGAAGAAGACACCGACTGGAATAGCAAGCAGTATAACAGCCTTGATACCCGGCCAGAACAATACAAAAGGATGATTTTTGACCACTTCCTCGACCGTTTCATCTGCGCGCTGGCCTTTGAATGTGAACTCAAGAGACATGGGTCGTTTCACTCCGATTTCTAAATTTAACTTTTAAAATTTGGTTTTTAGTCATTAGATATTAAGATTCTGTCATTTGCTTCGCTCTCATGCGAAGCAAAACGATTATCCCTATTAACAATAATATCAAAATTATTGAAGCAATGATTTTGTTCATGGTTGTCGAACGCAGAGCGACCCAGGCAAAAGCAATCGCAATAACGTAAAGCGACAGGACAGCCTCGCGAACAGAAAAGCCAGCGGCCAAAAATCTATGATGAAGATGCGTTTTATCCGGAGTCGTAAAAGGGTTTTTGCCACGTAAAATTCTTCCGCCGGCCACAAAGAGGCCATCTACTATCGGAAAACCCAATACAAGGAACGCTGTAGCCAATTTACCGCCAGAAATAAGTGGAAGCACTCCCAGTATATAACCCAAAAACATACTTCCTGCATCCCCCATAAATATTTTTGCCGGCGGAAAATTCCAAAACAGGAACCCTGCAGTTGACCCTGCCAATATTATTGCAATTAGCGCAGTCGATGGCTGATTTACAGCCAGCGAGATTGAAAGAAGAAAAATGGTAAAGGCGGCAATAGTTGAAATTCCGGAAGCCAATCCGTCGATTCCGTCCACGAAATTGATTACGTTCATCATTCCGACAAGCCAGACCAATGTTAGAAGATCGGACCAGAGAGAAAAATGTACCATCGTTCCAGAAACGGAGAAAAGGGGAACATAAATCGAATTCAAATTAATTTCACCACCAAACGGATTGGTTAAAGTATCAATTCCGATTCCGCCAGATATCGCAACAATTGCTGCTAAAATTTGAAAGATTGATTTCTGCCATGCTTTTAGCCCGAAAAGATCATCAAAAAACATCGATATTACAACAAGCGTACTGCCCAATATAATTCCAATAAATTTCGAGTCCAAACCAAAAACTGCCGAACCGGCAAAGCCAAAGTTGGTTTTAAATACCAGAAGAAAAATGGTCAATGTGATCAAAAATGACAAGAAAATCGCAATTCCCCCGATCCTGGGAATTGGTTTTTTGTGCACATCGCGTTCCCTAATTTCGGCAAATATTTTTTTGCGGAAACCTAGGGATCTCACAATTCCAGTCGCAAAAATCGATAGAACCAGGCTGATAAAAAATCCAAGAAAATAAGTCATATTTTGAAATTACCCCACAGAAATGTTACACAGAATGACACAGAAACTTATTTTATTAAACGCTTAACCTTGGCGCCATTCTTGGTAAAAACTATTAATAATCCGACTTGAATTTTTTCCGACGACAAATAGCTAAGGAGTTGTCTAACGTCAGTTTCATAAATTTCATTTCTGACTTTAAGCTCAACAGCTATTTTCCCTGCCACAAGGAAATCTAAATAATATTTACCGACTTTTTTACCGTTGAATGTAACAAATCCGTATTTCTCACGCTGAAATTCAAGTTGTTTTTTTGCAAGTGACTCTGATAACGCATTCTGATAGGTTTTTTCAGACAGCCCATATCCTAGCGCCTTATACACCTCGAAAGCACATCCAATAATATTTCTGGTCAGTTCTATCTCAGGATATTCGTCATTATCAAATCGATTTATATTCATTTCCCCCTTCTGTGTTTTTCTGTGGACCGTTTTTCTGTGACCGTCCCTTCCGTGTTCTTCTGTGGGTTGTGCTTCTGTGACCGTCTACTCGTTGAACATCACGCTATGATCTGACCGCTTATATTCATCATGAATATCTTCATCAGAAAACCAATGGGTAATCTCATGCTCGGCCTCTTCTGGCGTTTCCGAAGCATGCATGATGTTCTTAATTGCCCGACCTTCTAGGTTTGCAGCCGCAGGTGAGTCTACTGAAAAATCTCCCCTCACAGTGCCAATTTCAGCCTTGGACGGAAGGGTATTACCAGCAATTTTGCGCACCATATCAATAGCGTGCACACCCTCGACAATCATTGCAACAACAGGAGCATCAAGGAGATAATCAACCAACCATTTTCGAACCATTTTTCCGGCTTCTTTCTTTGAATCGGTGCCCATCATTTCTTTTGGATCGATGCCATATTCCTCAAAGACCGTAAAACCTTTGTGCCCGAGCCTTTCTATCCAGGCTTCGTCCTTTGGGTAATGATTATCGATGTGTTCAAGTGATGGCTTGACCATTTTAAGAGCAACGATTTTCAGCCCGCGATTCTCAAGCCGTTTAATTACTTCGCCAACCAATCCCCTCTGTACCCCGTCCGGCTTGACTAGTACGAGCGATCTTTGAATCGCAATCTTTAATTTCTTTTCCGCCATAAGTTCTCCTATCCATTTAAAATTTTCTTAAGCTTCTTGTCGTCAAGAAAAGGCCCGACAACAGACACCAACATTTTATCAAAGTTGATGTATTTTTTCGCCACCCGTATTACGTCTTTGGCCGTTACTTCTTCAAATTTGGCAATGACTTCCTCGGGCGCCATGAGCTTTTCATGGATTATTTCCATCCGCATCAGCGATTCTGCCAAATTTTCCGAATCTTCCATTCCGATCGATATCGCACTTTTCATAAGTTCTTTAGCGCGCTTTATTTCCTCGTCTTTTGGGCCATCTTTGACAATTTTCCGGTATTCATTGATTATCGCCCTGGATGCTTTCTCGATATTTTCATGCGCAACATTGGCAAGGGTAACCAGCGACCCAGCATCGGAGTATGCGATGTGCTCAGTCTCAGCTGCATATGCCAGACCTAGTTTTTCTCTTACTTCAACAAACATTCTGGAGCTGGATGATCCGCCCAATATTTCCGCCAAGATTTTAAACGCATATCTATCTTCCAAATCCCTGAGTCCAGGACCGGCAAAACCGATTATTAAATTCGTTTGCTCTGTTTTTCTTTGCCCGGAAACCTCTCTTGCAACATCAAGTGTACCCGATGTAATAATTTCAGATTTTTTGCCACTTTTCGCTGTAAAATACTTTTCAGCCTCACAGACAACTTTTTCTTCTGTAAGATTGCCAAGGTTACCGCATATGACGACCACAATATTCTCGGCAATGTAATGATCCTGCTCAAATTCCAATAGCTCTTCGTGTTTGATTTTTCGCACAGATTCAACGGTGCCTGCAATTCTTCGTCCAAGTGATTTTTCTGTAAAAATATTTTCTTCGAAAAGTTCAATCACTTCTTCCATTGGTCTATCTTTGTGCATCTTGATATCTTCGATCACAACGTTTTTTTCGCGGTTAAACTCTTCTTTGGAATTTATCGGATTGATCAAATTATCTGAGAGGTAATCAAGGACCTCAACCAAGTGATCGGAAGATATTTTGACATGATAAGCCGTAAGCTCCTTATCGGTATAAGCGTTATAAATGCCGCCGATATCGTTGATAAAGTCGTTCACCTTAGAAGGAGTGGGGCGTTTTTTCGATCCCTTGAAGCTCATGTGCTCAATAAAATGGGAAACTCCCGACAAATTCTCCGGTTCATACCGGCTGCCGACAGCAACGCCAACCATCACCGCCACCGCATTTGTTTCTTCCCGTGGGGCAATAATCAGCCGAACTCCATTTTTGAGCGTGTATTTCTTGAACAATTTATTTCTTCGAATTATTTATGCTTGGCAGATCTGATAGAGCAATAATATCCAATGCAATTTCTTCGTAAGGATGATTTTCCTTAATGACTTCTAGCGCTTTTTCAATGTCAGATTTAGGACAGATGAATTCCAGTTTCACCTCTTCGGCTTCCTCAATTTTTCCAACTTCACCAATCGCCGGATCTGCGCCTTTGAGGGGCCGAAAATATCCTTTGCCCTCTGATATGAATGAACAATAATCATAATTGCCCATTTTGCCAATACCGGCTTTGCCGAGAGCAAGTCGTAATTGTTCAATGTGATTTTTTGGCACGAAAACATAGATTTTAACAAATTGATTCATGACCTATCTCCTCTTACGGAAAGCTCCGCCCGAAAAGTCCCTACGGGGCATTTCCCGACTCCTTCCCGTTTGAATCCCATCAAAAAGTCCAACCGCATAGCCCGACGAATCGGGCGACGTGGAATGGCGGAGAGAGTGGGATTCGAACCCACGAGAGCCTTGCAGCCCTACCTGTTTTCAAGACAGGCGCACTAGACCAACTATGCGATCTCTCCATGGCGGAAGGTGTGGGATTCGAACCCACGTGGCGGCTTTTAGACCACCGACGGTTTAGCAAACCGTTCCCTTAAGCCTCTCGGGCAACCTTCCATTTACTTGACGATTCTAACAGAAAAATACTCTCGGAGCAACCGTTTTGTGCGCAAAATTCATATCTGGAGTATAATGCAATTATTGTAATTCTCTCGACTACGCTCGAGATAAAGGAGGCTATATGAGCGAAGTTAAATTAGGCAAATATAGACATTTCAAAGGCATGATTGTCGATGTCATCGGCATTGCACTCCACAGCGAAACGATCGAGGAGATGGTTGTTTACAACCACCCCGATCCGGTGAAGGGCAAAGACGCCAATACGATGTGGGTCCGCCCGAAAGCGATGTTTCTAGAAACCGTTGAGAAAGACGGCAAAACTATCCCGCGATTTGAATACATTGGGGGGTAATGCAAACAAGATTTTATAAAAATGAAGATTATGAATCTGTCAAATCAATTCTTTCGGAAGCAGATATGTTCGACGAGGTTTGGGATAGCAAACAACATCTCGCAAAAAAGATTCAATTAGAAGCCAAGGGCATTCTCTTAGCCGTAGAAAATAAGGAAATCATCGGCTGCATTTATGTAAATCGTAATCCTTGGGCTTGTTTTCTGTATCGGTTAGCAGTGAGAAAACAATATCGCAAAAAAGGGGCAGGAACGCTTTTGATTGAGACTGCTACCAACATGCTGCAAGAGGAAGGTGTTGAAGAAGTCGCAATTTATGTTGATTCCTCGAATGAAGATCTTCAAAATTTTTATGAAAAACGCGGATTTATCAAGGGCGGTCTTTATAGATGCATGTATAAAAAGCTTGATGGTGAAGACGAATGAAAGTCCTCTTAATCGACAACAATACCAAGCATTTGAAAGAGCTCCGTGATCTTATCGAAGGTTGCGGGCATACTTCGGATACGATCAAATACACCGAGGCCAGCTCCGCAATCGCAGACCGATACGATCTCTCGATAATCACCGGTGGCCATCTTCTGGCGATTCCGAACCATAAGGAAGATTTGGCCCCGCAAATTGCGATGATCAAAGACATGCAGAAGCCGCTTCTGGGAATCTGTCACGGATTTCAACTCATAGCCTACACTTTCGGCGCCAAGCTTCACTACCGCACCGAACGGCTCAAAGGAATCATCGAGGTCAATGTCTCTAAAACCGATCCTATCTTCGGTGAACTTACGAAGTTCGACGCGTTTGTGTCACACAAATATTACATCATGCGTCTGCCGAAAGAGCTTATCGAATTAGCGAGATCAAAATACAATATCGAGGCATTAAAACACAATAATCGGCCAATTTATGGCTTTCAGTTTCACCCTGAAGTAATAACCCCGGGCAACACCAGCGGCCAAATATTGATCAATCTTTTTCGTGAAATTGAAAAACGCTCGTAATTTCTATTTTTCATCAAATTTTTATTACTTTTTTGACAGAATCTTCAAAAGTTTTATAATGGAAGTAGCTATTATTTCTCGGAGGGATTTTGGCAAACGACCCAAAAACCACAGCTCCCAAGATTGACTTGTCCAACGAGAAGCCGCTTTTTCAGTGGAAAGCAAATGAATTTGCGGAATATTCCAAAAATTCTTCTTGGTATCTATTGGTGATCGTGGTTGCGATTGCAATTGCAGCCGTGTTTTGGTGGCTTAAGAACTGGACTGCCATCGGAGTTGTAGCGGCAGCGGCTATTGCCCTCATTGCACAAGCCAAGACCAAGCCGAAAAGTGTATCTGTCCAGCTATTTAGGGAAGGTATTGTTGTAAATAATAAAGTCTATCCTTATGATTCCTTAAAATCTTTTTGGATTATTTCCGGAGACCATCCGGTTTTTCGGCTCGAGCAAACCGGGTTTCTAAGGCCGCACATCAATGTGCCTATTGCCGAAGAAGATCCAGCACAGATTCAGCTTTTTTTGGCAAAATTTTTACCTGAAAACGAGAAAAAAGGCGAGGATATTGCCGATATCATCCAGAGATGGACGCGATTCTAAAGAAGTTAAAAGTGGAAAGTATAAAAAAATGCACAGGAGAGTGCTTTTTTGTTTGGTTTTCTAAAGAGGCTTTAATTCGTCCTTAAATCTTTCAATCATAAATTTAAGATCAGGAGTGAAAGAATCTGGATTTTTATCGATCTCGTGCAAAAGTTCGTCCATTGAGAAAACTTCTATTCCACACGATTCTCCGTCGACAAATTTCAACACACCATTATAATAGCCGATGTAATAACAAGTAATATACGGCTGAATGAATTTTTTACCATCAATTGAAGTTCTCTCTGAATCCAAATCTGCCGGCCCGAGCAATTTTTTAACGAGTCCAATAACTTCAAGATTTGTGGATTTCACAGCTTTTGAAAAATCCTCGTCGCTAATTACTGCGACTGGAATCCCAAGTTCCTCGGCACATTCACGAACGACCGTGATCTCCCAGTGTCCCCCGGAGCTAAGATGCCCCCCTACTGTCTTGTCGTATAGCCCAGGGTTTTCAGGTTTTATTCGGCTTCTCTTTTGCAAATAAATCCTGCCGTCCGTGTTCAGAAGAAGTAGTCTGATAGATTTAACCCTACTAGAGACTTTTCCCGTCTTTTCAAACTCTTCTTTGCTTTCAATAAAGTATTTCTTCCGGTCTTCAACCCTAAGTAGGTTGCCTTCGAGATCATATATATCTAATTTCTCAGCCATATTGATTCCATAATATTAACTTCGGCCTCTGATTTTGAGTTATGGTACGCCCGGCAGGAATTGAACCTGCGACCTTCTGGACCGCAACCAGACGCTCTATCCACTGAGCTACGGGCGCAAACACGCATTATATTAGCATTATTTTAAGATTATTTCTAGACTTTCCACTTTGCACTTTTCACTTGAAACTATTTTATCCGTGCGCCACTACAACGCCGTACACTTTCTTCGCCCCGGCGGCCTTTAGAACTTTCGCACATTCGTTTAAGGTTGTTCCGGTAGTCGCAACATCATCAATCAATAAAACGTTTTTTCCGTGCACAAATTCATCGTCTTCAACGCGAAAAACCCCTGTAAGATTAGAAAGCCTTTCGTTTCGCTTAAGGGTAGCTTGGGGTTTTTGATCTTTTATTCTTGATAGCGCATCACAGCCGGGAATTCCAAGCTTATTTGAAACGTATTTTCCGATCAATTCTGACTGGTTGAATCCCCTTTCTGCCTTCCGTTTCAGCGAGAGTGGAACTGATACAATTACACAATTATCGGGTATAGCTTCGAGCAATAATCGCTCTACCAACAATTCTCCGAGTATGCCGGCAAGGTCGACAAATCCTGAATATTTTAAGTGATGAATAATTTCCTTTGTCGGTCCCGCGTCATAAGTCGCAGCCGACATAATGCCATTTATCATAAAACCCAGGTTTTTTTGCAGTTGAGACAATACGAGCCAAATTTGATGATTTTACCGCATTCCGGACAAGTCGATGTGGCGATTTTTTCGATTTTACTGGCACAACCAAAACACAAATGATTGCCATATTTGCCACAAGAAATACATTTTTTCGGATAAAATATGTCAATGATCGTATTTAGATATTGTCTGGTTAAACCCATACATATATAATTAATGTTTTGCTGTTGACTAGTTTTTTTTACTGATTTACAATTACATTGTATATTATAATTGAATATCGCAATTATTCTGGATATCCTGAGGATTTGCCGCTCAAAGGAGGGAAATGACAGAGGAGGACAAAAATGACTGGGCGGATGGCGAAAGTGAAGGACAACTAGCAATAGATGTCTATCATGACGACCAAGCCGTATATATTTTGGCGCCAATAGCCGGTGTCAAGGCTTCTGATGTTGACATTTCCATCACAGATGAGGTTGTTACCATACGCGGCGAACGAAGCCCCGGTCACGATACCGGAGACGAAAAACATTTTACAAAAGAGTGCTATTGGGGGCCATTTTCCCGATCTTATGTTATGCCTATTGCGGTCGCTTCCGAAAAAGCAAAGGCAATACTTAAAGACGGCCTTCTTAAAATTGTGATTCCAAAAGACGAAAAAGTTAAAACAAAAATAATAAAAGTTGAGGAATAGTTCACAATTAGTAGTTTGTAGTCCTTGGTTTGCTAATTAATTACCGCTTGGAGCTTGGCGGTAATTTGTGTTTTAATTAAGGTGTGATGGTTTTCCCTACTGACTACGGACTACCCCCTAATGACTAAAAGGAGTTTTTATGAAAATTCGCAAAGCCGTTATTCCGGCAGCAGGTTACGGAACAAGATTTTTGCCGGCAACCAAATCTATCCCAAAAGAAATGCTGCCGATTGTCGACAAACCAACCATTCAGTATGTGATCGAAGAGGCTGTTGAGTCAGGAATAGAAGATATCATTATCGTCACCGGTAGTACCAAGAGAGCAATCGAGGACCACTTCGACCACAGCCTGGAACTTGAAGGACAACTACAAAAAGCGGGAAAGATAGATCAATTAGAACAAATCCAAAAAATTGCCAGGATGGCGAATTTTATTTACGTGCGCCAGAAAGGGGCTTACGGTAATGGTACGCCTGTTCTTAACGCAGAGCACATCATAGGAAATGAGCCTTTTGCAGTTCTTTGGGGCGATGAGTTTATTGCTGGTAATCCTCCGCGATTGAAACAGTCGATAGAAGTATTTGACGAGTTTAAGAGGCCAGTTATTTCAGCTGTTCGAGTCGAAAAAAAGGAAGATCTGTCCCGTTATGGCATTGGCGATGTAACGCTGGTAAGAGACAATATCTTCGAAATTAACGAGATAGTCGAAAAGCCTGATCCGGACAAAGCGCCGTCAAATTTAGCCACGCATGGAGCCTACATCCTAACTCCAGATATTTTTGATGCTTTAAAGAGTCAGAAACCTGGAAAAGGCGGTGAAATTTGGTTAGTAGATGGAATAAATGAACTTAAAAAGAAGGGTCCGATCTATGCCTGCGAAATTAAGGGCGGCAAATATTATGACTGCGGGAATATTACAGAATATCTAAAGACCAATGTCGAGCTTGCCTTGAAGCGCCCGGATCTCCAGGAGGAATTTGGGGAATTTATAAAAGAAACTGCCTCGAAATTGTAAAAGTGGTTGTTTTGTACAAAATGTTGTATCATGTTATCAGATACATTGATAGATGTCCTTGTTTATAAAAGGTGAGGGGATATGGAAATTAAAGCTGGGTTTTTGAAAAAAATCAGTCTAGTTCTCTCGATTTTGCTTTTAGCCATTCTTACATCAGGGTGCTCCATAAGATCTACGGGCACAACAGAATCAAAAGTTATAACCATATGGGGCTTTGAAGATGAGGATACTTGGAAGCCAACAATAGACGAACTATCCCAAGGAAGCCTAAACGGATACGAAATAAACTACGTCAAAAAAACTCTCGACGCCAACTATGAGAATGATTCTTTGAATTCAATTATGTCTGGCCAAGGGCCAGATGTTTGGGCCATGCCAGCAGATTGGGTTTATCGACACAAAGACAAGCTGGCACCCATGCCAGATGATATGTTGAAAGACATTGACCTGGATAATAAATTCGTCCCAGCCATCAAACAATCTCTTGATTTTGACGGGAAGCTTTATGGGCTTTCGCCGGTTGTTAACACCTTAATGCTGTATATAAACAAATCAGTTACCGCCCAAGTTCTTTCCGAATTTAATCAATCCGATGCCGCGACTAATGCCGAACAAGCCGATAAGGTAAATACTCTCCTAAACTCAACTCCGCAGACCTGGACCGAATTTGCCGACTTTGCAAATCTTGTTACCAAGAAAAATGGCGACCAAATTGTAAGAAGCGGTGTTGCCCTGGGTACAAGCCAGAACGTCACGATCTCCGAAGACCCTCTGTATGCGATGATGCTCCAAAATGGCACAGCCATGACATCTAACGACTTGCAAACCGCTACGTTTAACTTGCCTTCTTCGGGAGGATCAGACATACCGGGAAAAAGAGCTCTAGACTTCCTTGCAAGTTTTTCCAAACCGGGTTCTGCCAACTATTCCTGGAATGGAAGCATGCCGAAAGACATCGAGGCATTTGCAACCGGCAAAACTGCGATGGTATTTGCGTATGAATCTTTTGCGAATTACATGGATCAAAATTACCCAAATGTTGAATATTCACAGTCGGCCCTTCCTCAAATTGGCGGGGCAGATGAAAAGATTGTGGATTTTGCGCGATTTAACGCCTTGGTGGTACCAGGATTAACAAAGTTTCCACAAGAGGCATGGGAAGTTGTTTCTGCTGTTTCTACCGAACATGCTACCGATTTTTCTAGTGCACTAAAAATTACGACTTCACAAAAAGACAATGCTATGATCAAAGTCCTGAAAGACCGGGCGGGAAACTCTGACGTCGGCAGCTTTCAGGCCCAAACCGCTGTTACATGGAACAAGGGGAGGTACCCACTAAATATCGATAGCATTTTTACAACAATGATCAACAATGTTTCGTCAAGCGGACAAGATACAAAAGCCGCTCTCGACACAGCAGCATCACAGGTTACGCAAATATTAAGAAAAACCACATGGTAAAAATCAAAAAAACAAAAAAAACTGCTTTAATTTTCGCCGCCACCACATTGATCTCTGTGCTGCCCGGGTTTGCCAGCGCATTTACCACCGGAGTTGCAATAAATGGCAAAACAACTTTCTCCAGTTATATGGACTGGATGAAATCAATTTTTGGCTTTGCCATGAAACTTGGAGCGGTTTTAACTACCCTAATGATACTCTATGCCGCAATCAAATATATCACCTCGCAAGGCAATTCTAGTGCTACCAATGAAGCAAAGGACATAATTATCGGCAGCCTGTCCGGCTTCGCCATGCTGCTTCTCATTTATTTAATTCTTAATGTTTTGGGGCTAAAAAGCTTTGCGTTTTAGTTAGTTAAAATGAAAAGTTATAAATTCATAAAATCCATTTCTCGATACCTCATAGTTTTTGCTGTTTTTGCAACCGCTACCTCCGCCATGGTTTTTGCTGTGCAAAATAACCAGGTGGGCGCGGACACAACAACAGGTGTCAATTCCGCTGCCACTTCTGGAACAAGCAGCACGGGAGTCTCATCCGGAAAGGATTCCTCAGACGCTAAAAAAACTATTTCCGCTACCCCTAACTACAAAGTTGTTAAGTCATCTTCCGGTACCTCCGCCAAGATGGTCTTGGTTTCGGTCACAAATGAAGAAATTACTGGAGCTGATTATACAAACTCCACCACCAGCTATGGCATTACAAAATCCAAAGACAGCGCTACATGCGAAAACATACTTTCCCTTGATGAATATTGTTACATTTTGACCTACAACCAAGAGTGGATCAAGCCTTCGGTCATTGATCCGATAAGCCCATCCTGGATATTTCTTGAAGAAATAAAGGGCCGCGCGACCACAGCAAGTGACTCATCTTCTCTCACCATTATTAACAATGCCGAAGCCAGTTTTGCTTCGACTGCGCTCCAGAAATGGGACGGAGTAGATCTCTCGCAAATATCTCAGGGCGACGGGCAGATTATCATTCGATCAGAGGCTTTTTTCGATGCACTTGACGCAGATAAATTGACCTCAACCGGGTCTTATGTCACCTATTCGGCACCACAAGACAAGAAAACCTCCAGTGGAACAACTTCGAAACAGCTCATTGTGAAACTGGCACCAGCGTATCCGGATGCAAAAGCTGAATCGCTATGGATGGACGCAATTGATTTCACTTTGGGATCTGTAATTATCCCCTGGCAAGAAACCTTTCATGTGGATTTGTCGGACAAAAAATTAGCGCTTGAGAATCATCGAAAGGCATATGCAAACTATGCTGATGTGGCATCGTCAAAAACAGATGTGAACGGAACAGCCTTGAAAATTTCCGGCCCGCAAAAAATCATTATTGGCACCGATGGCTCGGCAAAAACAGACGGCGGTTTCAGTGTCACCATTGATCCTACCAAATTTACCAAACCCGAGAGAGGATACAAAACCCAGGTGTATATTAAGCCAACTGTCAAAAATGGGGATGCTGTTTTCACTTATTTACAATCTACCGATCCGGCCGCAACGTCATTTCCCTTTACTTGGTCTGCGATTGCCACAAATCCTTATGCCACCTCTATTCTCGCCGATGGTTCAGTAAAAACATATGACGATAGTGAGATCAAAGCTAATGGAATAATGTCTTACGAAAAAAATTATCCGCAGTCATACACCGTCACCGCCATCACATACAATCAAGATGATTCGGAAAAAGAGAGAGTCGTTATGACTTTCGATACGATCGGCGATTCTTCATTTACCGAAGCACCGAAGGTTGGTTCGGGCAATATCACAAATGGGCATATCTCGATTTCTGTCCCACAAAACACATTCACTAAAGCTGACAGGCAGCCAGTTCATTACACGATTCAGCTCGCAGATACAAACAATCCTAAAAAAATGAAAAAGATTGTTGTCTGGACATGCGGAGGAACAGCATCTGCAACAATAGCAGGGGATTCAAGCAACTGCGTCGGCACAGGAAATATCGAGCAAACAATCGCTGCATTTATAATGAGCGACATTCGCCCAGCCGACAAGCCAACCTGGAAAGAACTTGCATATGATGAAAACGGAGAGGCTACTCTTCAGGGCGATTGGGATATTTCGGGTACAAATGTCGGCACATTTTCCTTGATGGCCAAGGCACATAGTGCCAATTCGGATGATTCGGGCGGTATGGCTTCATATGTTCCCGGCAGCAAAGTTGCCGTCACCGTGAGCATAACCGATTCGAAACTCAATGATGGAGGTGGTTTAGATACTAAGTTTACCGACCTCCTCAAGCTCGGGAAAAAAGCATCATCAAATGCCAGAGGGTCTTCAATTACAGACTTAACAGGGGCAGCCACCAGGGTTGTAAATATAATTTTGTCTGCCCTCAGTGCGATTTGCGTGTTGGCAATAATAATCGGCGGAATACAATACATCTCATCAGGGGGAGATCCGGCCAAAGCTGAAAAGGGCAAAAAAACTGTTATCTATGCTGTTTATGGAATCGTTTTAGCAATATTAGGATTTTTTATTGAATATGTGGTTATTGACTTAATTCACCAAATACTAAAATGATGCATAAAATTATTTCTATCGCTATGGCTGCGGATGACCTTAAGCTGCCGGAGAAATCTGGTGGCACAGAGGCTGATCTTGGCACTGTTCTTGGCTTTCTTGAAAAAATTATTTCTATTGCCATGGATATCGCCATAATCCTCGGTGTTATTATGATTTTTGTTTCCGCCTTTATATATGCAAGCTCTTTCGGCGAAGAATCCAAGGCAGAAACTGCCAAAAAGACTCTTTTGTGGGCAGTTATCGGAACAGGCGTAGCATTCTTGGCAAAGATTATTGTTGACAACCTTGATCTGCTTTTGGGTTAGCGCATCAATAATGTTATTTGACAAGCAAAAAATATGTGCTTAAAATTGTTCTTAGTGGACTTAAATAATAAGACGGAGGGCGAATGAATTTAGTAGAAAAGGCGTACGCGGTTAGCAAAAACCAGTGGACTGGTTTGCTAAACCCAACAGCCACCACTTCGGGAAACTGGCAAGATATTGTTAATAACGTTATTAACATTGTCTTGATGGTAGCTGGTGCATTAGCGGTTATTTATCTAATCTATTCTGGCATTCTCTACATTACTGCGGCAGGTAATCCGGATTCAGCCAAAAAGGGTCAGCAAGGCATTATCAATGCTGTGATCGGTATTGTGATCATCGTTGCCGCATTCTTCATCGTCAGAGCAGCAATGGGTCTTGCTGGGCAAGCTACAAAATAAGATCAATTGGTTAATCTTTCGTTACGCGCCAGACTTCTTCTGCAGTCGTAACGCCCGATAAAACTTTTGAAAGTCCGTCCTGTTCCATGGTAATCATGCCTGAAGACAGGGCGGCTTTTGTAAATTCCGAGAGTCCGGCTTTTTCGAATAATAGTTTATCGATTGACTCGTTTGGAACAAGCACTTCAATAATTACTTGCCGGCCAGAAAACCCGACATTTCTACATTTTCCACATCCTTTTCCGCGTTTTAGCTTGGGAGCGGCACTTGATAACAAATTTTGGGATGCAGGATCCAATAATTTTTGAATAGGCAACAAAGAGTCTTGAATTTCTTTCCAGACTTCAGGGCTGGGAGTATATTCCTCGGCACAAGCCGGGCATATTCTGCGCACGAGCCGCTGAGCCATAACCAAGTTTATTGATCCTGACAAGAGGAATGGTTTTACGCCAATATCAAGCAATCGGACAAAAACTCCGGGTGCAGAGTTGGCGTGAATAGTAGAGAGCAGCAAATGGCCCGTCATGGCAGCCTGTATCGCAATTTCCGCCGTTTCGGTGTCTCTTACCTCCCCTACCATTAAAATGTCAGGATCTTGGCGCAGAGAGGCTCTAAGACCCAAGGCGAAGGTATATCCCTCCTCTTTTTCAACCTGGCTCTGCTCCACACCGGGAATGTGATACTCGACAGGATCCTCAAGAGTGATTATTTTTACATTTGACTTATTGAGCTCATGTAAAATTGCATAAAGCGTAGAGGATTTACCTGAACCGGTCGGTCCAGAAGTTAGAATCATCCCATGCGGCTTCGAAATTGCTGCCTCGATTACAGATAGCGCATCGGGCCTTATGCCCAAGTTCTTTAGGCTCAAGATTGACCCAGTTTGGCGGAGCAATCGGATTACAACGCTCTCTCCGTCAGCTGAAGGTAAGGTAGACACTCTTAAATCGATTGGCTCCTCTCCAAACTTGAAAGAAAACCTGCCGTCCTGCGGTTCGATGGCATTATCCATTTTTAGTTTCGATAAAAATTTTATTCTGGATAAAAGTGACTTATACTGGGACATCGGAAGAGACACGACGTTTTGCAAAACCCCGTCAATTCTGTATCGAATAATGAATTCTTTTTCTGTCGGCTCAAGGTGGATATCTGATGCATTTGTTTTTGCTGCTCCGGTCATAATTACCTCGAGGAGATGGGTAGTTGATACGCTTCTGGCGACACTGGCAGCTGATTCTAAATCTTTAATCTCTTCCGTAAAGTTTTGCCCGGATTCTTTCGTTTCTTCGGCTTTCTTTTTTTCCTCTTTTTCTTTGTTTTCATAAGCCAGAATGCCGTAAAACAGGCTTGCTTTCGAAATTAATGATTTCACAAATTTCAATTTCGATGTTCTCTCAAGCTCGGCTAGATAAGATGCCATGGCATCATCCGAAGGGTTGGCTGTGCCAATTTTTACCGTAGACCCGATCTTTAAGTAAGGAATAATTTGAAACCTCAAGGCGATTTCCTTTGAAATCAAATTTAAAATCTCCGGCGCAATCGGATAATTTGAGAGATTTATATATGGCAAATTCAGCTTTTTTGCCAATTCTTGGGTATGTCTCTCCTCCTGCTCGCGGTTGAGGTAAAAAATTGTCTTATTAAGATCAGGCAAGTTCCCTCCGGTCAAAAACAAAAGTCAAAAATATGCAAATTTAGTTCAATTATAGAACACCCGGACAAATAATACCAATGGACAATTTCGGGCAAAGATGATAATGTTTGAGTCTGAAGACCTTACGGTGAGGTGCTAGAGTGGTTGAATAGGCCGGTCTCGAAAACCGGTATGCCCGCAAGGGTATCGTGGGTTCAAATCCCACCCTCACCGCCATCCCACGTTGCCCGATTTATCGGGCTATGCGGGATGAAGAACAGAATTTGAACGGGAAGGGGTCGGGAAACGGGAGTTTCCCGCTTCGGAAAAAACTAAAAACCGAGGGTTTTTAGAAGCTTGTCTCGAGGAACCGAGAGGCGAAGCGCTCGAAATCCCACCCTCACCGCCATTTGACGAGTTTATATCTCCAACTGAAAAAGCCGGCGCAAACTTCACGCCGACTTTTTAGTTCCTCACCTCCTATTTCACCGCGCAGATTATGTCGTAGTTGGGCTCTGCCGCAAGGTTTGGTCTCAAGACTCTCTTCACCCCTAGCCCCCGAACAAGCCCTTCCATTTCGTTTGGCGCAAGCAAATACGAAAGTGAGCGGTTCTGGAACTGCTGCCCGCGAACGATACCCTTCCCCTCTATCACCCGCGTTCGCCGAAACCAATCGTGGGTGATGTCAACCGCCATGCTGTAGCCGAGGAAGGAAAGGTTCAGGTGACCACCACCCTGATCAATCTCGTGCTGTGAGATCGTGTCGAGGTAGAGAAGTCCGCCGCTTTTTAAGGCAGCGAGCATTTCTTTTAGGCTTCTTCCGATCTCCATGCGACACCGACCAGGATCGAAGATATCGCCCTTCCCCCAGCCCCCCACGTTTGTTAAGCTGTTACCTCTGCATATCACAGCGTCGAAAGTCCTGGCCAGCTCGCGAGCCTTCCGCCAATCCAGTTTGCGAAACTCAATCGCCGGATGGCTGTGGCGAGCAGTGGCGATGTCGATCATCTCTTCGTCCGCATCGATCCCGACCCCTGTAAAGCCGCGCTCTGCTAAACCGTGCAGCACATGCCCACCGCCGCATCCACACTCGATGATTGTTCTGACGCCGAGTTCCCGCAGTAAATCCGCTAGTTCTTTGATGAACTCCGAGCCATACATCAGCTCGGACAAGATTACCCACTGCTGTGACAGAGTCACGTGCCTTCAACCTCCTTCATCATGATCACTCGCAGGCCTCCTGTTGCTGCGTCCTCCGGAATAAAATCCGGAGCTATCCAGAGAAACTTACCCCCAAGCCGGTAGTAGAAGGCCAAGAGCGGGTCGAGGCAAAGTTCGCGATCAGTAGGAAAGGGCCCTCCCGCGAGATGTCGATCTATCGCCTCCTTGAACGCGGGCCTTTGTCTAATCCCTTCTCTTGGGCTTCCATTGTAGGAGGCCGGCCTCCCGTCAGCTATTCCAAGGATGCAACCATCCGACTTAATTCGACCAAGCATAGCTTGCGCCAGTAATACTGCTGTGCGGGCATTGCGATACTTATCCTGCACGTTGAGGTTGTAGACGAAGGCACAATCATGGCTGGTCTCCATCGGCATCGTCGAGAACTCCCCAAAGTTTCTGGAAAATGCTTTGGGATCACTCGGATAAAACCGGGAGTAGGAAAAGCAGATTTTCCCAACCAGCTCCCCGTCCAGTCTGGCCCCAAGCATGATGTGTCCAAGGCGCAGCCGCTGCTCGATCAGCTCACGGCTGGCGCGCAGATAGGGCGGGAACGACAGGTTCTCGTCTTCGAGGATTTCGTCCAAATCCTCGAAAGACAACTCGACTATCATCGTGTCCATAATGTCTCGCCTCCTTTGGATTCTTCGAAACAAAAAATTATCCCTCCGTCTTGGCAGGATGTCAATAATTTGCACAGGGATTTTGTTAGTGATATCCTTTAATCGAGATTGTTTTATTAAAATGTTGTCAAAGTTTTTCACAAATAAGTTATGAACTTACAGGCAATTTTAGAGGAATTCGGGCTTTCCAAACGCCAGGCCAGCGTCTATCTGGCAAATTTGGAGTTGGGAGAGGCGAGTGTTGCTCAAATTGCCGAAAAAGCTCAAATCGAGCGTACTGGCACCTACTACGTTATAGAATCGCTGTGCGGCAAAGGCCTTATCGTCGAGATTGAGCGAGGCAAAAAAGATTTTTTTGTCGCCATCGAGCCAAAAGAGCTGCTATCAATTGCAAAAAGAAGAGAAAAGTTGATATTAGAACACCTGCAGGAATTTGAGGCCTTTTCGAATATCTCCTCGGAGAAACCTCATGTCCGCCTTTACACCGGAATCAACGGAATAAAAACGGTTTTTTTAAAAACAATTGAGAAACCAAAAATACAGATGCTGGGCTTTTCACCCTACAGAACAGCCGAGAAAACCGCCTGGTACAACGGCAAAGAGTATGTGGAATGGGGTTTGGACTATATCAGGAAACGAGCCTCCAGAAGGATTTTCGCTCGCACCATCGCTGAAGATACACCGGAATCACAAGCGCGCAAGGGGAGAGACGCTGAAGAACTGCGGGAAACACGTCTGGTTCCACACGATAAATTCCTGTTCACCAACGAAATAGCCATCCTCGACGATTGGGTCGCGGTAATTTCATACAAAGAGATGGCTGCGCTTGTAATTGAATCAAAAGAATTTACTAAAACAATGAGATCAATTTTTGAACTAGCATGGGATGGAGCGGAAAAATATTTGTAGCCCAACGGATATTTCAGTTAATAATTTTTGACTTGCAATTTTGATTTTTGAGCTATTTAAGTTGGAGCGCGTCTCCAATTTTTATATTATTTTGAGAAACTATACCCGCCTTAAGTTCCAGAACCTCATTTATATCCGAATCCGGAACATAATTCGTAAGCTTATCTTCTGGCTCAACCGGAACATTTTCAACGATGCCTTTTACAATCCAGTCCTTCATCCAGACAATATCGATTGGAAATTTCATCCCCTTCATCCAGAATGAGGGTTTGCCATAATTGTCAAAATAAAACAGCATCCCCTCATTGTCTTTTATATGATCGAATGCGGACAATCCCATTTCGCGTTCAATTTGAGTCCTTGCCTCATAAACACTAAGCTCATGCCCCGAGATCACGATATCACGTTTGTTTAATTCGGTTTCGGCAATATTTTTAGGAGTCCTGATTTTCAAAAGAACAAAAGCAACGATCGATAACATAATTACGATCCATAAAATTCCTGAGGTTTTTGTATGTGTTGGGCGAGACAAAGGTCGCTACGCTCCAAATTACAATGATAAATTACAAACAAATTGTAAATCAAAAAATCACAATGCTCAAATTGTGATTTTCCATGTCTAATTCGTGTGTTTAATCTTGTAGTTCCTACTGCTTGTTTGATTTTTTCGGTTTAATTACAATTCTTCTGTCTTGGCCGGTACCGATTGATTCTGATTCTACATCGGCAATATTGGAAACAACCATGTGCACAATCCTTCTTTCGTATGAAGACATTGGGCTTAGCTCTTCGGATATTCCCGTGGCAAGCACTTGAAATGCTTTTTCCCGTGCATGTTTTTTGGTGCCTTCAATCCTTTTGTCGCGATATCCGTCTATGTCAATAACCAGAGATTTGTTGTGCTGAGCGATTTCCTTTCCCATTATTGAGCGCAGAATATGCTGAAAAGACTCCAAGCCCTCCCCCCCTTTGCCAATTAGCAGAGCCGGCGATTCTAGGTTGAAGTTCATAAAAACTATATTGTCTTTAAATGTAACAATGGGATCAGCATCAAAGCCCATTAGGTCTAGGAGATTTTTTGAGTTGTCTTTAATTTTTAGGATCAATTCTTCCATTCTTGTCCTTCGATTTAAGTCTGCTGCAAAAGAATAATACCGCACCCACCCAATTGAATCAATGCCCGTGCCGGCTATTTCTTTTCGCGTATGGTAATCGACACGCCTTTTTTCTTGTCCTGTTTATCAAGCCGGCCCTGCATTACCTTTGTCATTAAGTCTTTTTTTGCTGGTTTTTCGGCTTTATTTTCTTTGGGTTCATCAATCTGTACAGGACTTAATTCAGCCGAATTTTCGTTTTTAGTTTTTAGTTTTTCGTTCCGGATGTTTGTATTCACGTAATACTGCTGGCCGATGCTAAAAATTGTAGTGATAATCCAGTAAATCACCAAAGCCGCGGGAACAGACCGGGCGATGAAAATGGTGATTAGGGGAAAAAGAAATATCATCTGTTTGTTCATCATTGCCATCGGATCATTCTTTTGTGTAGGAGAAGCCTTTGGAAGAGTCATCCACGAAAGTAACATCTGCGTGGCACCGGCAATAATCGGCAGAATCCACAAATCGTGCAGTGCCAGATTAAACCCTAAAAATACCGTGTGCAAGGCTTCTGGGCGCGGCGTAAAGGAGTACAAAAGGTCATACCGAGAAGTATCAAGGCCGATTTGGAATACTTGATATAGAATAATGATGATTGGAAGCTGAATTAAGAGAGGCAAACACGAGCCCCAAGGGGACGTCCCCTCTTCTTTGTAGAGCCTCATCATTTCCTCATTCATTTTTTTCGGATCATCTTTGTGTTTCGTCCTGATTTCATTCATCTTTGGCTGAACCGCTTGCAGCTTTACACTCGCTTTTGCCGCCTTAAGGGAGCTTGGCAACAGAATCAAACGGATAATGATCGTTAAAATGACAATAGACCAACCCACAGAACCGCCCGTTGCCCATGCGAAAAAGATTAGAAGATTATAAAACGGAATATAGAGCACTGCTCTAAAAATTTCTTTAATAAAACTCATTAAGTTCCTTATTGTTACATTGCTAAATGGTTAAATTGTTATTTTTCAAGTTTGTCATTTGTATATTTTATCAAGTAATTTATTGATCGCGGAAGCTTTTGTAAGTGCTCCAAAAATAAAACAATTTAACAATGCGGGCTATTTGACTTCGTCAATTCCGCCACCACTCCATGGATTACATCTTAAAACGCGCCAAAACGCAAGTGCAAGGCCCTTTCCGGCCCCGTATTTCATCACCGCTTGGCGGCCATATTCCGAACAATGCGGAGTATATTTGCAATATCCGCCTGAAAATCTTGCCGAAAACCAACCGGTGTCAGGAGACAATGTCCGCTGATATAATTCAATAATTTTTATAACAATCTTTTTCATTTAATTACATTTGCTCTTTTTAAGCCCTCTATTATCTGTAGTTTAATTTTTCCGTAATTATATGGCAGGGGAAAGTCTTGTTTAACCATAATCGCTACATCAAAGCCTTGGTTTATCTGTGGCCAAGTTTCTTGCACAATGGCTCTCAGGCGTCTTCGAAGGGCATTGCGGCGGCTTGCCCTTTTATCAATCTTGTTTGAAACAACAAATCCAAACCGGGATTTGTCCCGCCCCTTTGCAACACGAAAAACGAGGTTTTCTGTATAAATCGGTTTGGATGATTTAAAAATCTTCTGAAAATCTTTATTGGTTCGAAGTCTGTTTTGTTTTGGAAGCATGAGCCGATTTTAGCACAAATATGAGCTTAATACGAATAAACACAGAGACAGCCACCTCGATGCGAGATGGCTGCCCTGAAAGTCCCTCCAGGTTGTTGGTCGCTAGAAGCGGCCGATGTTGTACTGGGCGCAGACGCTGTCGTCCTGCCCATCCACGCAGAGCCGGTATAGCCCTGATGCGCGGCCGGACTTCCAACAGAACTGGATGGTCTGGTAGGGCTTGCACCCCGCCTGGTATTTCACATACCCCATCGCATCCAGGCCCCTCACGATCTTGACCGGCGGCGTCGTAACGTCCGCCCGCCACGGGTCGTATCCCCACACACGAAGACACGAATTCCAGGGGTTGACCTCGGCGCCGAGCCTCAGCCGCTCATTGTCCGTCCTGGCAAGCCAGAGGACATCGGCCGGCTTGTACCCTGCCATCAGCAGAGTGTAGGGCCCGTCCACCTGCTGTTCGGCGTAGAACCACGCCGAACCGCGAGCAACGGTCACGGTTGCAGCCGTGTACTCGCCTTGGACGAACACACCCGGAGACACCGACACCTCGTCCGCGAAAGCGACCGAGACGGACAAAGCCAACATTGCGATCAGAACAGCGGTAATAGCGCGCATGTTTGCGCCTCCTGTACCCGAAATTGTACGCCTGATACCGACAATTCAATATATACTATTTCTCATCAATTGTCAATCTTCTCGAGCACAAAAAAAGAACCCGTGGGGCTCCCAAATACATGATTAAATGGTTATATTATTATTCTCAACAATTTAGCAATACAGCAATTTAGCAATTTATTAGGCTGAAAGTTTCGCTCTGCCTTTCGCTCGGCGGTTTGCAAGAACATTTCTGCCGGCACGAGAAGCCATGCGCGAGAAAAACCCGTGTTTCTTTGCCCTTCTTCTTTTGTTTGGTTGGTATGTGCCTTTTTTCATAAGATCATTCTTCAAAAATAAAAACACCGAAATCGTGTTTGACTTAAGTAAAGTACCATAATTAATAGTTAAAGTCAACGATTTAGAGATAGTGGCTTTGCCCAGTGAAGAGCCCGAAACTGAACGAAGTGAATTTTGGAGTGTCTTCACGGACAAAGCAATACAATATATGCGTGCAGGAGTAAGGGTCTTAGGGGGCTAGAGGGCTGCCCCGCAATTAAGCCCTCTGCCCCCTAATATAATGGCTATTTTATTTGTAGGTTTCTCGGCAAGCTCGAAATGACAAGTGTATTTGAGATTGTCTGCCGTACTACGTCAGACAAGGCATTAATCCCGAGCTTGTCGAGGGATTGACTCATTCGACTGTGCTCAGAGTCAATCCAAAAACTTTGAGTAATTTATCACCATTATAGCCACAGCAATTTATCCCGAGCTTGTCGAGGGATTGACACACCCTGTGGATAACTTGATATAGTTTTTACATAAGATTAATTGCCTTAAGGAACTGAATGGACCTGGTCGAAATTTGGCGAAATTCATTAGGTGAACTCGAAGTGTCCATATCACGGGCCAATTTCACGACGTGGTTTAAAAATACTTTTATTCTCGACTTCAAAAAGGGCATTTTAACAATCGGGGTGCCAACTTTTTTTGTTGAGGATTGGCTCAAGAAAAAATATTTGTCCGAAATTGAAAAGGCACTAGCTCACCAGATCAGCGAGGAAATAAAACAAATAAAGTTTAAGGTTGCCACCCCTTCCACAGAGCAAGTAGTCAGGTTTGAAAAAGACAAAGTTGTCCACACCCCTGTGGATAACAAGGAGGCTATTAAACCGACTCACATCGTTCAGACTTTAACAGAAAATTCGACACTAAATGACTATTATAGATTCGACAATTTTGTTGTAGGCTCATCCAACCAATTGGCATACGCTGCTGCCGACGCGGTTTCAAAAACCCCTGGAATTGTTTACAATCCTTTATTCATTTATGGCGATTCAGGTCTCGGCAAAACTCACCTAATGCAAGCCATCGGGCATCACGTCCTTTCAAAAAATCCAAACAAACGCATCCTTTATGTTAGTTCGGAAACTTTTGTTAATGATTATATTTCGGCTGTTGAGTCTGGTTCTGGAAAAGCAAAAGATTTCAAAAACCGTTATCGCAACGTCGATGTCCTTTTAATTGACGATATTCAATTTTTATCAGGCAAAGAGGGGACACAAGAAGAATTTTTTCACACCTTTAATCATTTACACCAAAACAAGAAACAAGTTGTCCTTACCGCTGACCGCACCCCGAAAGCAATTAAAGGGCTTGAGAGGCGCTTACAAACGCGTTTTGAGGGTGGAATGGTAGCTGACATCGGATTACCGGATTTAGAAACAAGAGCGGCAATTCTGCGACAGAAAGCCAAAGTTCAAAACTTTGAAGTGCCGGATGATGTCATCAACCATATTGCAGAAAATATTAAATCATCGGTCCGCGAGCTCGAAGGAGCATTGACTAAAATTTTTGCATTTTGCAATCTAAAACAATGCGAACCAAATATGTCGGTGGCTTCAGAAATATTAGGTAATATTATTGAAGACAGAAGAACCACTATTACTCCAGATCTAATCATCCGAGAAATATGCAAATATTTTCATGTCCCTGTTGAGGATTTACTTGGCAGAAAAAGAAATAAAGAGATTGTGCGGCCAAGGCAGGTTGCAATGTATCTTTTGCGCCACGAGGCATCACTTTCTTTTCCGGAAATTGGGCGGGAAATGGGAGGAAAAGACCACACTACTATTATGCATGGATGCACGAAGGTAGAGAGTGAAATATCACAAGACTTAAGGTTAAAAGATGAAATATCAAATATTAAAAACAAAGTTCATCTGGTAGTTTCTTAATTTTCCACATCGGTTTGGAAATAAAAACAGATATTTATTGTAATAACATTAATAATAAGGCCTGTGGATAGTGTGGAAATCTTTAAAAAATGTTTATCACTTTAACAATTTCAATAAATATCCTGTGAATTAATTAGTGCACAAGCTGTGTCTTTCCTGTGAAAAAAGCTTTGTAAGTTGTTTATAACTTTTTCAATAAATTTTATCTTTGGAATAATTCACATAAATATCCACAATTTTCCACAAGAAAAATCTCAGTTATCCACATATCACAAACAAGAAATAAGAAATAAGAAATGTGGTACTACAAAATTAGCCATTAACCAAAACCAAAATTATCCACCACCCTGTGGAAAACATCAAAAGTAAATATCAAGCAAAAACCAATACATTATCTAATTAACCAGCCAATCAATTAACTAAGAATAGAGGAAAAATGAAAGCGACAATATTACAATCGAATTTTTCAAAAGCAATTAATGTGGTTTCTCGTGTGGTTGGAACCCGCACAACGTTGCCAGTTTTAAACAATATTCTGCTTTCGATAGATAAAGGAAAAATCAAACTATCGGCAACCGATTTGGAGGTTGCTATCACAACCCAGGTTATCGGAAAAATTGATGATTCGGGAAAGGTTACAATTCCAGCGAGACTCTTGTCCGATTTTGTCCACAATAACAGCGATGAGCAGATTTCTATTGAAACAAAAGATCTTTCCGTAAATTTGAGATCAGACAGATTTGAGGCAACAATCCAAGGTATTGATGCCGATGAATTCCCTACAATCCCCGATATGGACAAAGATGCTTTCTGTGAACTTGCCGGGAAAGACTTAATTGATGTACTTAAAAAGGTCACTATATCCGCTGCAAATGATGAAACACGGCCGGTGCTAGCTGGTGTTTATATGAAATTTGAGGGAAAATCAGCAATTTTTGCTGCCACGGATTCATACAGACTGTCAGAAAAAAAGATTGCCCTTTCCAAGGAAGTAGAAAAAAAAGAAATCATTGTGCCGGCCCGAACCATGAATGAGCTACTTCGAATTCTTTCCGGTGAAATGGTGGAGAAAGTTAAATTAATCGCAGAAGAAAACCAAATTTCATTTGTGGTTGCCGATACCCAGATCGTGTCGAGACTGATTGAGGGCAATTTCCCAAATTACGAACAGATTATTCCGAAGAGCTCGAAAATTAATGTTAAAGCCCCGACAAGCGAAACTCTTTCTGCTATTAAAATGTCGGCTCTTTTTGCCAAAGACATGGCAAACAACATCAAAATCATATGCAACAAAGATGGTATGACCGTAAAATCGGCAACAACCGGCGCCGGATCGACAACATCACATGTGAAGGCAAATGTTTCCGGAGGTGAAATCGAGGTATCATTCAACGCCAGGTATCTTTTGGATGTGATAAATATTCTTCCCGATGAAGACATTGTCCTAAGCTTTAATGATGAGGCGTCAGCCGGGGTTATTAAATCGGAAAAAGACAAAGAATTTGTCTATCTCGTCATGCCACTAAGGACAGAACAATAATAGGAAATTTCATCCACAGAAACTTCACGCAGAAAAGCACAGAAAAACATTCCCGGTAGCCTGTTTCTCCGGAGAGATTGGGGTTAAAGGTTCCGTGTGATTCTGTGTAATAATTCTGTGAGGTAAATACATTGCAATGATATCTCGCTTGAAACTTGAAAACTATCGAAACTACGGCAAATTTGAGCTTGTCCTCGATAAATCCACTGTTCTTGTCGGCTTGAATGGCGTGGGGAAGACCAACATCCTCGAGGCTGTTGGTCTTTTATCATTTGGCAGGTCGTTTCGCGAAGAAGACAAGAAAAACTTAGTCAAATTCGATGCAGATTACGCTCGCATTACAGGTGACGAACTTACGCTGTATTTGCAGAAAAATCCACGACTTTTAGCCGCGGCCAAGGAGCGCGGAGTCAAAAAAAAGATGTCCGAATTTATCGGCACACTCTTAACAGTCGTGTTTTCGCCCGAAACTATAGAGATAATTACCGGCTCGCCGGCCGAGAGGCGCCGCTTTCTTGATGTCATGATCTCTCAGGTTGAGCGGGAATATCTTCTGGCGCTTTCCGTCTACAACAAAGTCCGTAAACAGCGGAACCACTTATTGCAGCGGATCGGGGCGGGTGAGGCGTCCGAAACCGAGCTAAAATTCTGGGACGGAGAGCTTGTCAAGAGCGCCGAAATTATCAACGCGAGTAGGCGGGAGGCGGTAGTGTTTATCAATAAAATTTTGCCCGATTTTTACGCCAATATTTCCGGAGAGAAAGGGGAGCAGCCTAAGGTTGTTTATCACTGCAAATCGGGTGACGATTTGGCTGCGAAACTCGCTGAAAATTGGCGCCGCGAGGTGGCGTATGGAGCGACAATTTACGGCCCACACAGGGATGATCTCGAGTTCTATCTAGACACGCGCAATATGGCAAATTTTGCCTCGAGAGGCGAGATAAGATCGGCGATTCTGGCGCTCAAAGTCGCCGAACTCGAATTTTTAGAAAAGCATGTGAACGATCGGGCTGATCGGGAAGAGAAATATGCCTCCCCGATCCTCCTCCTAGACGATATTTTTTCCGAATTTGACCCGATTCGCCGCGAGCATTTAGGAGCCCTTATTTTGAAGTATCAATCGCTGATAACAACGACAGAAAAAGCGCACCTATCAGCCGAGCTTCTAAAAAATTCTAAAATAATTGAGTTAAAATAATATTATGGACAAGATTGAGAAGTTATTGATGGGTGCTCTCAACAAGAAGGGGCTTGCTGGAGCGGCTACAAGCTCGCATGCCTGTTTTTTGGCCGAAAAATGGGGAAAGGGGCGGCTCAAAGCCATATCCTGCTCTCGGGGGATTCTGAAGGTCTCTGTGAGCTCATCCGCTGCTGCCCAGGAACTCTCTATGGACGAAGAAGAATTGCTCTCTCATATCAATGTTAAGATGGGTCGAGAATGCGTTAAGCGTTTACGTATAATCAACTCTGATTAAACGCGAAAGAGCCGCGTTGATCTTGAAGCCCCGCGATTTCCAATCGCGAGGCGTATTCAGCCAAAAAAGATTGGCTGATTTTTGGTACCGCAGGGCGAGTGGGAGAGTGATTTAAGGATATCAAAATTCTAATTGTAAATGTCAAATAATTATCCACAGAACCTTGACTTTGGGGCAGTATTGTGGTATATTGGAGCGTTCGATAATAATCCTTAGGGCGCACAGCTGCGATTAGCGCAGGCGTCCAAGGTACTGATTGTCAGGAGGTGGCAGACATGCGTCTGTCCACGATAATTGGGTTAGCTATGATGTTGGTGTCGGGGGCGTTCGCGGGAGAGATCGCAGTCTGCCCGCAGCCTACCCCTCAGAGACTGGCGATCGCGCCGGTCTCTGCCTCGTCCCTTGGCCAGTTCGAGTGGTGGGTGGACGAAGAGGAGGCGGCCGGCCTGGTCGAGGAGCGAGCCTATGAGGTCGCTCCCTGCATTCTGGCCGCCTACAACATGGAGCTGGTAGAGCGGAAGATGCTCGGGATCGCAGAGGCCGAGCAGGCCTTGGCAGAGGATCCGTACATGGACCCCACTACCTTCGAGCAGCCTGGCCAGGGCGTCGGCGCCAACTGGCTCCTGGTGGTTACGGTCACCAGGATGAGCGTGGAGGATAAGTCCGTGGACGTTGAGATCCGCGGCAACTCCTATCACGCTGAGAAGTCCATGATAACGGTCTGGCTGCAGGCGCGGATCGTCAATGTGGGGACGAAAGTCGTGTCACCCGCGCTATCGATTCGCAAGAACTGCACGATCACGACTGACCAGCAGCTCAGCCTGCAGAGCGGCGAGTGGGATCTGGGCGGTGATCAGCGGACGGACATCGTGACCGATGCCGTCTATAAGATCACCGACTCTGGTCTTGCCGAGCTCTTGGGGCAGCTGCTGCCCAAGCTTGGCATCAGGACTGGGGCGCAAGCCGGATTCCGGTACGACCCGCAGACGGGCGAACGCATTTCGGTGATTGAGCAGACATACATCTGCCCGAACCCGAGATGCAACCGGATCTCGCCGAAAGGAGCGAACTTTTGCCCCTACTGCGGCGCCAGGTTGGACCGGCCCTGCGAACCCGCACCGGCAATCGAAAGGGCGCGGCCCTGTGAGCCGCCACCAGCCGCTAACCGCGACAAGGTGAACCACGCCGGCGGATAGCCGGCACCAAGGAGGAGAAGTACCAAAGGAGCGCCCTTAACCGGGCGCTTCCTTTGTGTTTAAATAGGTTATTAGTTTTTAGTTAAAATCCGACATGTGTATACGCGGTAGTCTGTGGATTTGCCCACATGCCAGCCTTGGTGCCGTTACACAAGCCGTTTGTTTGCCCGCCGCCAGTGACATTTTTACATATGGTATCTGATGTAAGTGCTGACCAAGCATTTACATCTTCCCAACGGCCGGTCATGACCTGGGTTGGGACGAGCTTTTGATCATCTGTACTTGATGGCATGTCGTATAAGTTTTGGATGAATTTATTGGCCTTGTATTGTGCAGCCTCAATTATCTTTCTCTCTCTGGTTTTACTGTCTATACCATTCCATACCCCGAGATTTCCGTTGTCCACTATATCGGGTGATGGTGGTGATTCGATGCTAGGATAATAACCATCAGCTGTACACAAGTATTCAACTTTGTAAACACCAAAGAGGTTATTGTAAAGGATAATTGCCACATCAATTGCTGCTTGTATCCAGTTGCCATACAGAAAGCTGATAGTGGCATCCAGAAGAAGCGATAAGGTGCCAGGAGCAAGTCCGAGCTGCTCGTCCCATTTTGCCAATGTGTCGCCCAGAACAAGCCTTGCCGCATAAGAGATTGCCGCAGCCTTGGCATTTGCAAGATTGGCACCAGAAGCCCCGCTTCCGCCGGACGCAGCAAATGCCTGCTCTGCCTGTTTAAAGTTCTGGTACAAATTATAAAGATTTTGGCTTGTGCCTGGCGGCAGACCAAATGTCTTGTCAACAAATCCGCCAACAAAGTTTAGGGCAAACGATGGGCCCCCATAAATGTCTGCTAGAGATTGAAGCTTATTTCCAGCTATTGATAGTGCCCCTTCTAAGCTTCCAGTCTGAAGAAATCCAAGAATACCACCGAATGTGCCTTGGCCGAAATCGACCCCAAAAATCGAGGCTGCCTTACCTGTAATGTAATTATCTATTGTGTTAACGAGAGTTCCGTCGGCAGTGGCTGATCCCAAAAGGCCATTCAAAGCGCTCTTAAAGTCAAAGCTGTTCGGATCAGAAATAAAATTTTGTAGTGTTCCCAAGAATCCGCCCGGAAGAAAATCTATTCCGAGGTCATTCCGGATTAAGCCCTCGGCATATTCAAGTAGGGTAGTTGTCCGCGTCCAATCATTCCCCTGAAACATGCTGCGGGCAAAATCGGCAGGAATATTCGGATCCAGCCTGTGCAAGGCTAAATCAATTGATTTATACTCCACTCCCTGGCTCCAAATATTTGTAGCAAAGTCGATTGCTGCTTGCCCAGCGTTTAAGACATCAAGCGCTCGAGTATTGCCAATTCGAACATTTAGAAGGCTGTCAATTGCCGCCCCTGTATCAATCCCAGCAGTAATGCGCAATCCATTGTCAACTTGAAGATTTAGAATCGGCGCACTTGAAGTATCCGATGCACCCGGGAAATTAAGGCCAATGTTAATAATCCCGTTTGGAGGCCCAAGGTTAGATGATGTAGTAGAATCGGACAATATCCCGGTTGAAACGTTGAAGGTGGCGTTACCGGCGGCGATCGTCCAGTTGTAACTAGAATTAGTCAGCTGGTTCCATCTTTGTTGCTCTGCTGCCAGGCGAACGGCAATTTCCTGTGTTAAATCTCCATATACCAATCGCGTTAGATCGCTAAAATTAAACTTGAATGAATTTAGGGCATTTATTGCGTTGTCGTATGTTTCAAATATTCCCAAATTGAAGGGCAATCCGTCTTTGCCGGAATACATTTGGGGGATATTCATGACTGCACCTAGGAGCTGAATCGGCCTAAAATCCCCATAGAGAATTTGCTGGAAAGTTGAAGAGTCAAACCCGTCCATGTTTAGGAGATTTTTGAGAGAATATTCCAGGTTGCCGGCAATATCTTTGATCGTGAAATTAACTTGCAAATCTTTAAAAGCGTCCCCGACAAGTGTGTTTAACTGTCCCCCGATCGTGGACTTGAGGCAAGATTCCGTATCTCCACTGCCGCCAAATATCGAGAGCCCGCATCTTATGTCCGGATTGCCCAAGATCAATGTCTTGAATACTGAAGTCAATCCTAAACTGCTGTCAAATGCCTCGGCACCAAAGGATATTAATCTGTTAAAAGTTGTCTGAGGGTCTTGCAGAATTGTGGCCATGGTGCCTTCCGGCAAACCGGCTTTTTTATCCAGATTCCAAGAGAAAATATTGTTTAATGTACCATAAAGATCACCCATGTTATCGCCGGGATCTTTGATCCAGGTGATGAGATTGTTTATGTCGCCATCTGTTATTTGCCTGTCGCTGCCGTCTTGTAGCCCGAGTCCTTTTATCAAACCCGAAATCAAATTGTTCTGAGTTGCGGCATCAGTAACCTGGCGTACGTATTGGTTTATCGGGAAAATCTCACCCAGGCTTCCCGCGGTTGGCGAGGCAAGAAGCTTGACTGTTGTGCCATCCGGCAGCCCGAGATTGCGATCCAGAAAAGATAATCTGCCAACGAAGTTGTTCCACGAAGGTTCGTTCTGGCTAAATAAGGTGGCAATTGTATCCGAATTAAATCCACCGGTGCTTCCTTTTGAGACCAGGGAATCAATTGTCTTTTGTAATGCATCATTCACTCCGGTCCAGTTAGTGCCTAAGGCCTGGTAATAAGTTACAACGGAGTTTAGTTTTTGATAAAAGCTGTTTCCTGCATTCACATTAAAGAAATTTTCACCCATAGACTTTAATTCTGCATTTACAACACTGATCTCTTCTTGGCTTACCGGAATTTGGAACGCTTCGGCAAATTTAACAACCCCGACATTCTTTGCAACACCCAAAATATTTCCGCTTTTTAGCGACCCAGCCGGTAATCCGAGCAGTGACTCTGCTTTATTTGACCCAACACTGCTACCGGTGAACAAAGAAGCCAAGTCAAGGTTGCCTGTGCCAATAGAGTTACCGATAAGATTAGTTGATATTTGAGTGGCTGCGCACTTTCTTGCGCTTGCATTATCATTGTTTAGGAGCCCCGAAGCGGTACCTTTTTGCAGATTGAGGCTAGAATCTAGAATTGAGCTGCCGATTTTTGCGAATACGCTCTTTGAATTGCCGTTAAATATATTGAAGATATCGTCAGCGGTCAATCTTCCGGATCCTATTTGTGTTCCGATAGATTGGTTTACAGAAGATGCGGCAAGCTTGTCGACTATGTTGTAGCCAGAAACCTTTAGGTAGTCGAGCGGGACTTGCCCACCGGAGCTATTTTTATTCTGCCTTGAAAATACCGCTTCGCTTTCTTCAGTCGAGATATTTAGCCCGAAGTCCAAAATCTTTTCAAATTGGATAAGATTAGCATCGCTAAATGGCTTGGACGATGTATTATCAGAAACAAATGTGTCTAGGGCAGCTTTTATTTTATCAGCACTTCCATAATCCTTTAGGAAGTCTTTTGCCGCGGCAATTCCTTCGGCAGAAAATTGTGGCGGGAATGACCTAAAATAATTTTCGAGGTAAGAAGGAACTCCGCTGCCTGTTTGTGAAGCTCCTTTAGATATGTCCAAAGATAACAAATAAACTGCGTTTGCAATTTCGTCAGTATAATTTATTTTTTTATCATCGTTTGCGCTCTTGTATTCACTAGCAGCAGAATATGTGCTAAATATATGTTCGCCGGCTTTGTCGAAATACACGTAGCTATTGTCTGGTATGGTCGTGCCTGCGATATCGACATTTTGTATGGGCTGGCAGGGATTGTCAGGCGTTGCTGCTGCCATTAAGTAATTGTTGTGGTCGACGAAGTAAATTTGGTTAACCCCAGGATTGTCATTTCCTCCCTTGTGTGTCATAAACGCCTTAATCGCTGCTTCGGAAACATGCATTTTTGTTGCCAAAAGCCTGATAGTATCGCTGTCAGCTTCCGATTGGTCATATCCACCGATTTGTTGTCCGGTGATAAATTTCTCGGTCGTCCCGGCCGGCAGCTTGCTTTTCACGTCATTCGCAATCGCCTTGGAGCGAGCCGAAGACCACGCGCTGAAGCTGTTGTTCATAAGGTCATCAAGATCAAATCCCTTTAGTCCCATGCCCGATGCAAGAATATTGTTTGCTTTGCTCCGGCTTATTTTCAATTTGTTTACCATGCCGTCACGAAGGTCTGCCAAAGATTTTGGTGACGACAGATCAGATCCTGTTAAAATTGAGCTTCCGGCAACTCCAGCTTGCTCCTCAAGAGCTGCTGAACCGATGGCACGGAAAAAAATGTCTTTGAAACTTTGGCTGTTCTTTGCTTGGTCATTGTTTTTTGCCAGAGCCAGTGCGTCCGAAGCATATTTTAGGGCCTTTGAAGAGATCCCCAAGCTGCCGCTTAGTTTAGCTGAGGCAGCGCCAGATACTAAATCTTGCAAAGTAGTTTTTCCGGACAGGAACGAAACCAGGTCTCCCAATCCAAGCTTGGAGCCACCCAGATCGATGGAGGAAAACTTAATATCACTCAAGTGCAAATCTTCAATCTTAAAATCCGCCTGCTCGTTTCCAGTGGTGATCTCATATGCAGATTTTGTGATATCTTGTACATTCTGCATTACGCCATTGAGCTGGTGCAGATAATCGGAAAATGTTCCGTCATTGCTTGAAAGGCCTTCGGAGAGATCTGTAGATCCGGAAAATACCGGGGAGCTTGCTTCGTTAATGATACTGCCAATCGCGATTGCGGCTGTTGTTGTGTCTCCGCCTCCCGGGTTTGCATCAGCCTTTTCGGCAGCGGTCGCGAACACAGACAAAGCCTGTTTTAGAGCGTCATCCTTTGCTTTTATTGTGCTATTTAATTTGTCTGATACTGCGCTTGAAGCAGACGTATAACTTTGTATTCGTTGATTTAGAGTGTTCAGTGTGGACTTAATGCCGTTGATTCGGTCGGTATAATATGCCTGATCGCGAACATTTTTATTTTCTAATACATTTGAATTGTTTGCTTCTTGTGTTTTTTTATCGTCATAGCCCGAAGTCTCAAGTGCTTGCCTTAAGTTTTTTTGCCCTATTTTTTTGAAAGTACCGGCCGGGTCTGATCCTATGCCAAATAAATTTGCGAAATCGATCTGGTTTATGCCAAGCCTTGAGGCATAGGTTTGCACCTGGATTTGTGCGGTCTGCAAAGACGGCTCCTCTGCTGTATTGGTGGGAACATCTGTTGTAAATGTTGCATTTGGATTTTTAAACCAGTTGCTCAAATTTGTTCTTGATTGCTCGCCGTTTTCAAGAGCGCTCGATAGAGCAAAGATGCCAGCGTTCAATAACTGGTCCTGAGAAATTGTCCCCCCAAGAAAACTGGCCAGAGTGCCGGCAGGCAGATTAAAAATACTATCATTTTGGCCATATGAACCATTAAAGTTTTTGTATACATCCGCTCTTTTTGTGATGTAGCTTTCTGCAATTTGCTGTAGATAATTTGGAAGAGAAAGAACCCCGGCCTTAAGAGACGCTGTTGTTCCCGATCCCAAGCCGAAATCGGTATCGAGGGCACTTGGAAATGCGATTATGGTTGAAAGCTGGTTTTTTCCAATTGTAGAAAGCACATCATTAAGTCCGGATTTATTGAATGATCCCGAGGCAAGGCCAAATTGATTTTCAATTAATCTTGCTCCGATTTGGCTATATAGGCTTGGCTGATTCATTGACTGAACGTCGAAAACTCCCTCTGGCAGTGAAAGTTCTTGAATTATTCTCTCTCTTCCGATTTGGGCGAGAATATCGGCCCTGTTCTCGCCGGTGAGTGAGCCGTAGGGGAGGCCAAGGGCTTGTTCTATCCCGGCCCTACCCAGAGATTCTTCGAGGCCATCAATATTTAAGACCGAACCATCCATAAATGGGCCAGAAGGCAACGATAAGGCTTCTGCAATTATCGAGCCGCCGATTTGTTGTAACGTACCGGAAAGGTCAAGGTTCCAAAAATCTGAATCAGTTCCAGAGTTGATGGTATTGGCAAGAAATTGTTGGCCAACCAAGGTTAATACATCACTGAAACTATCTATGTTCATATTCTGTATATCAGAGAAATTCAGCCCGAGGCCAGATAGCATTTCAGTTATCGAGTCCTGGGACATTCTCTGTATTGCCGTATTGAAACTGGAATCAATCGCTGCCTTGTCTTTATTGTATCCTTCGGATGTTTGCCACAAGAGCTTAATGTTCATTGGAGGCTGGGGGATCTTGGTATCGCTGCCAATGCGGCGTTTTTTGATCAAGGTGCAGCGTATATCATCGATTTGCGAAATATCAAAAGCCTGCCCTGCATTATGCGCTGAAACTATCCGCGGGCTTTCATTGGTAATAATAAAATCTGAGATCGATTTCCCGTTATCATCAACGAGTTGCCCGCTTAAGAGGCTATCCTTTTGCTGAATTCCTGCTTCCGCTGCTAGTTCCCCAACGCCAGAATTGTCTTCCTGTGCCTTGTATTCCTCAATTGTTTGTTCTGATTCGGCTTTTTTCTCACTGTCTTTTTGTTCGGCCACCTCAGATTCCCTGGAGAATTTGGTTACATCGTTTGTATAACTATTTCTAATCTTATCAACCTGAATTCGCCAGTGCCCGGCACCTCCAATGGGGCTATTTTTTGGACGGACCAGATAATTGAGGGTATCAATAATCCGTTTATCAATTTTGGTATTTATAATACCTTCGACAGCGGAAACCACATATTGTTTTCCTGAATCATCCTGCATTTGTTGAATCATTGATTCTTGGTCAGTTTCAAATATCTGTGCAAGAATATTTGGGCTTGCGAGAAGACGCTGTGTTAGATATCCCTGCGTGAAATATTTTGCGGATGCGTTGTCAGCAAATTTTGAAAAGCCTTCCCAGTCACTTTCGCGCATTTGGTTTAGGCTGCTTATGTCTTTGCCGGTTAAGCGTGAAAGCTCAGACGCATCGCTTTTAAGGTCTGGGAGAACAGAATTGACCAAAGCAATATTTTCCAGATCTTTCTTGTCGCTTGGGTTTAGAATTATTTTGTCCGACAAAATCAAACCGGTTGAGCTCGCATTTTTATTAAGTGGTGCAGGCGCAACGTATTGGGTGACTGGGGCTGCATCAGTGTCTGGGGTGGCAATCAACTCATCGGCAGGGAGCGAATCATCAAAATTATCTGTTGCCGGTCCGCTTGCGGGAACTGTATCTTTAGCAGATTCTCCGGAGTAATCAGCATCTGACCCAACCTGGTCATTTCCTGAATTAGCATATTGATCCTCTTCGAGTGCCTGCACAATCATGGGTTGGTATGGCAACATTACCGAAGTTATGATTACAATCGGTATTACTAGAAAAGAAAACAATTTTATAAATTTATTTGTCATGAAGGGCCCATAGTCCTTTTATAAGTCCGCTATTTAATTCGCTGGCAGGCGAATATCTGGCCGGCCGGCCGCGCGACGCTTCGGCTGAAGGATCGTTCAGTACTAAGAATTTGTCGTCTTTGCTCACTCCGATAATTACAACCCAGTGTTGGCCGGTAGCCCGAAAGGCTGTAATACCTTGTGCTAAAATTGGATTTCCAGCGGCAATCTCTTTTTTGACCGAGTCTAAATTTCGAGGGACCTGTGCGAGCTCTTTGTTTAACCCTTTACTGTTTATGTAGCTGACCCAAGTAGCCTTGTCGAGCGCCATGCTGTGGTTTGTGTCAGCCAAATACTGGCCTAAAATATAGGGGGTTATTCCGGAAACTCCATAATAATTTGCAATCATTGCGGATGATGTAATTGCACACGCAGCACCTGCATACGAATTACGTTTACTGCTCCATCCTGCTGCTTGGCCAGGTTTGTCTCCCCATCTGGGATCGCCTTGATTGAAATACCATTTTGTCGGATCTCCAGGAACCGTTATTGAGTTGCCAAGAACTTGTTTTATATCGGCGGCATCAGCCTCGCTATAAACCGAAGCATCGATTGGCTGAGATTTTCCATCCATTCCACGATTTGATCCTGACATTCTGCCAAAGGCAGGGACGGTTATGAAAAATATTAGGAGAATGACAATGGCAATTGTGGTTAATGTCGGCCAGTTTGCGATCAAAAATGTTTTCAAAAAATTTTTGGTCGCGAATTTTAGTGCTTTGTTCGATAAATTATCCAGCGCTTTGCCAATAACCGGTAGTCTCTTTGCTGCCTCCCACGCTCCGCCAGTTGCTGCATCAAGCGCCTTGTCTTTGCCTGCATCGATTGCTTTATTAAGGACCTTGTTGCCGGTAACGCCGGAACCAGAACCGGATTTTGCCGCCGTTATGGCCGAGCCTCTCTCGTTTGGGCGCGGAGCCTCTGATTGTCCATCTAAATTTTCGTTATTAAATTCTTCTGGCATATTTAGCTCCAATTTCCTCCATATTGAAAATGCATTGCGTCGCATACTCCCTTAAATTTTGCTCCCCAAAAAAACCCGTTTTTTTCAAAAGCATCTGAAACAGCTTTGGGAATATCATGGGGGCACCCTGCTGGGTCACGAGGCCTTCCGGATCGTCTTCCATTGGGATTTTGGCCTGGATTAATATCACATGCTGCGCCAGTTGAGTGTGGGCTAAGAAGGCTGGGGCTATTCACATTGTGCCTCCAGTTATAACATCCAATATCTTTGATCTTGTATGTTGATCCACTACTTTTGATATCATTTACAACATTTTGGAGGGCAGGAACTATATACTTATTTACTCGAATTGAGTGGCCGAGAAAATTGAAATTAACTAGCTGCTTTTCTACTTCATTTTGTGTTTTTGAATGAAGAGCAGACTGAGCCTGTGATAATGACTTCCAGATTCCCACCTGTCCACTGCTTCCCGGACCATAACCACGAAAGTCTAAAGATCCGGAGACAAAATTATTAACTGGATTGGGGCTGGAACATTGTATTTGCCCAGGAACCAATTGTTTTAGAAAAGTGAAAAATATTTCCCTGTCTTCCGAGACATTATTTCTTGAATCAGATTCCGGCGTATATGCATCGATCCACCAAGTTTGAATCGCGGTTCCGGCAGGGCGATTTCCATAAGGCGCAACATTATCTCGTGCTTTTGTCAGGGTTTTTACATGTTTTGTGAGCTGGTCCTCGAAGGATGTGCTACCAGGAGCGACGCCAAACGCATAGCTTGGTTTGCCAAAGTTTTGCTCCTTGCCCCATGTGGCGATTGCTACAGCCGGATTTACACCAGCGGCCCTTGTGGCCTGAAGGATCTGATCAATACGCTCCTTGGAAGGCATGATACTTCTTCCGCCGAGTTTGGAGATTACAGAAGCAGAATCTGGAATTTCAGATGTGGAAGGACTTGTCCAGTTCTGATCTGGCATAACACATTCACCACCACCCCCCATAGCCAAGGGGGTTTCACCGGTGTTTTTGCGCATTGTTGCAAATGTCATGCCAGCAGCTGTGCCGGCGACGAGGAATGTCAAAACTGCGCTGATTCCAATTGCAATCACCACATTTCCTCCGGATCGTGAATTTAATTTGGCTCCCTCCATTTATCCCTCGCCTACAAACCTGTTTGATACAAATGGTTATTCGAAACAAAGTATAGAGTTTTGTTGTCCTTCGAAATCGAAAGTTCTGTAATATATACGCCCGAAAGTGGAATCGAGAAACCGATTTTTTGTTTAGAATCTACATTAAATTTAAACAAACTTTCTTGCTGTGTCTCCGGGTCATAGGTAGCGACGGCGATATTGGAATTATCAATCCAAACAATTTTGGAGATTATCGCTTTTATTCCAAGATCTCTGGCGTTTGATCCGTCGCTATTCATAACGGATACCTCTGATTTAACTGGATTTGAAGGGTCATCCGAGGTGGTTGTGTAGATAATTTTATTACCATCTGGCGAATATAAGGCTTCTTGGTTGTTGCCAGTGTCGGTAATATTTTTTACAGCCATCGTGTAAGCATTCAAAAGATAAATTTTGTTGCCGCTTGCATCGGTATTGCGTGGGATAATAAGCAGCCATTCTGACGAAGGCGACCATCTAAGATATGGGTTTGTAATGCCGTAATCTTTTAGGTTGAGGGCACGTTTGATGTTTGTGTTTGCCTTGTCCGCGAAAATGATTGATTGTTCGCCCGAAGATGGGGCATATGAATAAGCAATCTTGGAATCGTCTGGTGCCCAGGCGACATTACCGATATCGTCCCCAAATTTAACTTCCTGTTGGCTGACAAAATTATATTTTTGAAAATCAAAAAAGTATGCGGCGCTTCCTTTCTGAAAGAGGGCAGCATCTTTCTTGGGTCCCCAGACAATATTCGTAATTCCGGAAAAACCAGGATTTGATATCTGTCTTACATAGTCTACACTGCGGTCAGATTTGAACTGGATTTTGTAAAGTGCTGATTTGCCGCTTCCTAGAAACATAAGCGAGTCATCTTCATCACCGGTTGTGATATTATCTACCGGCAAATCTTTAATGTTACCAAGTGGCAGGACAATCGGTTTTGGTACCTCGACAAGATCAACTTGCACAGATTTACTGCGCCCGCCACTCAGAGTCAAATTCATAATTTGCGTTACGTATCCGTTTTTCTTGACAGTCAGAACATGATCGCCGGGTTTTGTGGTAATCTTGGCCGTGCCGTCAGGCAGGGTGCTTACAGGGGCGCTGTCAAGCAAAATGTTGGCGTCTTGCGGGGTAAATTTGACCGACAGAGTAGATCGGTTCAGGAGAATTATTAGGACCACCGCTGCAACCACTAAAATTCCCAAAAGCAGATACGCTTTTGATCTTAAAAAATTCATTTCGTCTGTGATTTTCATATTATTCTCCCAATAATTGTTTCGGATCCGTGGTGATGATTTGATCTTCGGCATATGATGCAACAATTTTTATGGCGACATGGTTTAAACCGGCGAAAAACAATCCTTCGCCTACATCCGATTGCAATAGAATATATTTTTCCCCCTCCGTAAGGCCGAAAGTCTCTGCGATTACATCGATTGACGAAGTGGATTGCTTCATGAGCATCTGCATAGAAGAGTTGGCAACCACTGCTTTTCCATATCTTGAACCTAAGAAATCTTCCACATCTTGGCTGATCACGGTAACTCCAAGGTAGTATTTGCGCGCCCGTTTTACTAAGCCGTGTAAGAATTTGGCAGAATCTTCGTATTGCATCATCCACCAAGCTTCATCAATAACCATCAAGCGGCGGCGCATATCCATGCGGATTTTGGTCCAGATATAATTTAATATCAGATACATCGCGATCGGCCGAAGTTGCTCTTCGAGATCGCGGACCGAAAACACCACAAAACCAGGCTTGAGTTCAAAGTTGGTAGTCTGGTTGAACATGCCAGCAAACGTGCCTTCGGTATATTTAGACAACCGCGCCCTCAAAGACTCGCTGCTGCCCATATTGGACAGAACATTGTAGAAATCTTGCATCACTGGCGGCTCATTTTTTTGGCTCTCTGGGTCGGTAGTAATGTCTTTGATCGCATATGTCTCATACAAACCCTTATCTACCAGAGCGTCTTCTTCTGGGGAAAGTCCACCAACCATAAGATTGATGAGTCCGTGCAACGAAGAGATGGTTGACCTTAGAACATCATCTCCCGATTCTTCTCCTGATTCGGAATGGGGAAGATCAAAAGGGTTAATGCGATGCTCGGCATTTAAAGAAATGCTTAGATAACTGCCCCCGACGGCCTCACAGAGCGACTTATATTCATTTTCTGGGTCAACTACGACCACATCTGTTCCCGACATCAAATAGCGCAAAATTTCAAGCTTAACTGCGTAAGATTTACCAGAGCCGGACTTTGCAAAAACCACTGAATTGGCATTTTCCAGATCAAATCTGTCAAAAATTATCAAAGAATTATTGTGGCGATTGATCCCGTACAATATTCCGTCATCCTGGGTAAGCTCAGTAGATGTAAACGGGAAGGTTGATGAGAGTGATCCAGTATCAAGGTTGCGAAGAACACCGATTTCATCAGTCATCAGAGGAAGGGTGGTGTTGAAACCCTGTTCCATCTGCAGGAGTGTTTGTTTGGAGTAAACTAGCATGCCGCCGAGAGTAGATTCAAGCTGTTCTGTCAGGGTGTTGAGATCGTCTGGGGTTTTTCCATAAATTGTGAAATATAATCCGAACTGGAACAACCTCATCTCACCTCGTTGTAACACGTCACGCAAGGACTCAACATCTCCTAGTGCTGTTTCCATTTCCGGATCTCTTGGGGCACCCTTCTCTTGCTCGATCATCATCGTTGACTCAAGTTTTCCGACTTGTTTTTTAAGGTCATACATGACATCTTTTGACTCGAGCGGGTGAATATACATCCCAATATCCATCGTAAGATCATAATCAATGATTGGGGAAAGCCAATTTGTATCTAGGTAACGCGGATAGGTAAATACGAATAAAGTTTTGATAAAATACTCACCCAGTTGCAGATAATTCGGTGTCACAACAAAAGCTGCCGGAGCGATGAGGTCACGCACCGAAGATAATCCCTGCGATACGGCATCGATTGTTTGGTCGGTTGCCTTATCGGCCCAGAATTTAGGATCCGAAGCTTGTTTTTCTCGCTTTGCAATGTTTTTTTGGGCAAGAGCTCTTGGGTCCTGGGTTGCTATTTGTTTTTGATCGTTATCAGCCATTTTACCAGCCAAAATCTTTATTTAATGCAGGATCGCTATCTGGATCATTTGTGGCTTTCGGGTTCACTGGTGGATTGTTAGGTTGGGGAGGTGTTTGCCTGTTCTGTGGCGGTTCATTAATACTTGTGCCGGATTCTTGTGATTGCGCTTTAGTTTGGGTTTCCGCAGTCTGGCTTTGTGGTGTGGCCGGCTTCTCTTGCGCCTCTGCTGCCGGTGGAGCCGGTGCGGTGCTCGGTGCGTTGGAAGAATTTGTGTTTGCGGATACCGTATTGTTTGAAGTCGTCGGCGCTTTCATGTCTCTTTCTGCGTTTTTTTCTATCGCCTGTTGTCTTTCTTCCTGTTCCTTTTTCTGCTGGGCATTAACTATTTCTGTGTTATCGATTGTAGATTCATCTTCAATCTGGCTGGGCTCGAGAGCCTCGTCTTCTTTGTCTTTTGTGTGTGTAACAAAAGCTGAGGCGAAAGTATTTGCTTCTTCTGCAAGCCTTTCCTTGCCGGCAACCTCGGGATTGTACGTGCTGTAAAGAAGCTCAATCACTTCTTGTGTATTTAGTTGCTTGCAATGTAATCCGATCGAGCCGAGGCCCTGGGCGACGGTAGTAGCGCGCTGCTTTAATTCGGTTGTGTATCGGGCATAGTCTTCTTCGGAAACCCTGAGCTGGGCAGTTTCATTATTCTTTTTGAAAAGCTTATCCAATATTCCGCCGTTATTTGTGACCAATGGCTGATAACCGACGGTTACGTAAAAAGTTTTTTTCATAATATTGGCTAGGTTGATAAGCTGAGAGACGAAGTCGACATAATCTTCTGTTTGCAACTTCAAAAGCTCGTTTTTCTGTTTTTCCGCCAATTTCTTAATCTTGTTTAAATATGGGGTCAAATCCAGTTTTTTTGATGAAATCAAAATCTCAATCGGAAAATGAAGCGAATTTAAGAAGCTTTGGTAATTAAAAATAATGCTATTTTGCTCTTGCTCGCTCTTTAAGTCGAAATTTATAGCAGCAACAGACATGACAATGCGGTATTGCCCGTTTCTCAGAATAACTATCCCGTCGCGAATGCCTGCGACCAAAACGTTTTCTTGGGTTGTGGGAGCTTTGACGGTAGCCATGCTTACCTCGTTGCAATATTATTATTTGAAGAATCCAGCGATTTTGCCATTCTTTCCATCTGCTCGCGGGTTATGTGTTTGGATTCGACATGCGTAGCCGATTCCTTTTCTGGATTTTTGTAAACTTCCACGTCAAACCCTGATTCTTCTCTTTGCCAAACGCGCATCCTTGGTTTGCCCATAAAAACAAACAAAGAAGCAAGAAAATGCAAAAAAGGCCGTTCGTTAATTTTAAGAAATATCAGAGCCAATGTAAAAAGTGCAACCATTATAGCTAAAAACAAGCCAAACATGTTTGGTATCGACATATAGCAGACATACGCCAATCCGCCGCCAACGACAGCATAGACAAACTGAAGCATTGTCAGCGGTCCCAAAATGCGATCCTGCATATCTATATTTTGCGGAACCTTGTAACGCAATTTCCCTCGCTCCCTCCTTTTGGAGTTCAAAGGATCGCTAAAAATCTCAAATCAATTGTAACACAATTGATTTGGAAAAAATAGGAAAAATTTTGACCAGTTATTCTATCGGTGAAAGAATGTTCGTTTCATTGGCAAGAGCGCCGAGAAATGCACCGCCAACTGCTAGCAGGCCCGTGCTAGATGCCTGGGATTCCGGAGTTGGATTTTGTTTGTCGAAACCGCCCCAGCCATCATAATATCCCATTGAATCCAAATCCAGCCCATCAAAATCTTCGCCTAAATGGCCTTTTTCTGATTGGACGATTCTCTTTATGGTGTTATAAAAAACTAAGTACGATTCGATTGCGCGGGAGATCCCGGGATGTTCCGTCCTTAACTTTTCTATTGAAAAATTTCCGCCGGCGATACCTTCGGCAATTTCGGCATATTTTGTACTAATTTCTCCTGATTGATCTGTATCCGATTCACTAATGCCGAGTTCTGAACTGGAGAAACGGCTGAAACTGCCGGGATCGAGCTTTTTAAGGCATACCTCTAAAAAGCTCAAGAAGCTTCCATCGCTCTGGAGATAAATGGCAGTGTAATCGGTTACAATTTCTTCTGCTGCCATGATTTCGCGCGACTTTGTGAACTTTTCTTCCGACCCCCATTTTGCTTTTTCTGTCGGTGAGAGTGAATTATATTCCGATTTTTCCAAGCTCTTAATCACGTTTCTGACGTGTTGCGGCTGAAAATCAATATAATCTTTTGCATTTCGAATGATTTCTTTTGCCTCTCTAAGCGAAATCTCGATCGGAGAATTGGCATTTTCTTCATCTGCTTCGGATTCTTTGTGTTTTGCGACAGCGACTATTCCGTGGGATATCTCGTGGTCGATCATTTGAACAAAATCCAAGCTCAGGATTTTTCCTTCGGAAGTTGCAAAATTATCTTTCAGGGCAGATCTCGAGAGTTTGATAACCCCTCCCCCAAAAGACATAATCCCTTCATAACCAGCCGAGGCTCGAGATTCGTCCTCTAAACTATCGGATATTTCAACATTTTGAACGAGTGTACAGACATCATTAGCGGTAAGGTGCCCATTGATTATCGGGAGAGATAGGGCATAAAGGATCTCTGTTTTTTTACTCAATACTCCCGAATACTCAGGGTTTTTTGATAACTCGGAAATAGCGGCATCTGAATCTTGAAACAGCGCTTCTGAACGTGCGATAAAAATCGCCGTCTCAGTGAGAGCGCTACTAGATGGCGCAGACTCTCCGTATCGCTCTTTTAATATCGCATAAATTTTTTCAATCAGGTAAGAATTCAGATTTTCGTCCGATATATGATTGAGGAGAATTGCAAAAACTTCTCTCTTGTCCAGGGAGTGGCTTTTATTTTCGTGAGTCATTCTTTTCGTTGCTTCGAGAATAGAGGGACGATTCTGCTCGGTAATTTCAACTTCACCGGAATGATCTATCTCCGGTTCTGCCCCTTCCTGGCCTTCGTTGCCCCCTTCTGGTTGTTCTCTTGTTTGATCCGCTTCCGAAATTTCTGGCGATTGTCCAGGTGGGCCAGCAGAAGGGTTTGGGGCGTCAGTGGCCATGACAGCCTTTCTTTTTTATCGTCAAATTATCTTATTCGGGATTTGCGCTTGGTGGTTCTGCGGGGGGAGTCGGAGGGGGAGTCGGTGTTGAATGGGTCTCAGGGCGTGGGGTAGACGGCGCCTCTACGGTAGTATTGTTGTTGATCACAGTTGTGTTCTGAACTGGGTTTGGCCGAACCGCATCAACGGCCCTTGCAGGTGATACGCGTGAAGATGCTTTTGCTGTGGCGCTGCCGATTTCGCGAGCAAGAGATTTTTGGAATCTTTCACTCATTAGTGTTGATGCGAGCGAATCCCCGCCGGAAACCCCCGAAGCAGCGGCAACGCTTCCCAGGATGGAACTTGCCTGCATCGGTGAGTACGAAACAGCTGCTCCTCCTCGAGCTGCAGCGGTGGCTTGTGCAACCTGGTTCACATGTTGGGTCAACGCTTCGATATGATCGGAACCTTCGGCAAAGCCATCGCCAACCGAAATATTCTCAAATTGAGAAGCTAATTGCTTGGTTTGGTCGGCCATGCTCTGCATCGATAATCTGGCGGAGGCAGTAGCTTCGGCAGCAGTTCTTAGTTCGGTCTGTTTGGAAGTCTGAAATTGTTTAAGAGAGTCTGACCAGGCTCGCCCTTCTGTTGAAGTCAGTTGTCCGGAAGCAGCCATTGATCTTGCGTTTACGGCTGCCTGCTGAACCTGTTGAAACGTTGAAGCTAACTTTTGTTTGGCGGCGGGATCGCTCGTGCTAATTTTGGGTACTCCCATCTTACTAGCAATTTTGGCCGCCTCTTCAATATCACCAGCCTGAAGCTTGCTTGCGCCTGCGGCAGCATCCTGAGAAATCAATGCCAGCTTAGACCCTAGACCTTGTGGGGAAACACCGCTCATTTGGCCACGGATTAGCCTCAAACCTGCAATTTGGTCTTCGATTTGTTGGGCTCCTGCTTCAACCTCTTCGTTAACCATGGAATCACGAGCCTTCCTAACATCTTCAAAGTGTTTTCGGAGTTCTTGTTGCGCTCCAGGACTCATTGCAGCAACATCACCACCCAATCTTTGAGCCAGTTGGTCAAAATTTTCATTGCTGTGCATTGCGGCACGAGAGACCTGATCAGCCTGTGCACCAGCAAGAGCCCTAATTCCCTGGCTTGCACCGCTGATAGATGCAGCTTCTGTAGTAGCTTGGGCAGCTGCCTCAATTTCTTCACCAACAGGAGAAGAAAATCCGGAAGCATCCATGTTTCTGTTTCTTTTTCGCAAAGCTCCGGTTGTAGGATCTCTGGACTCGTCGGTTCGGAATCTCCCTTTTTCTTTACTTACAGCATCAATACTTTCCCCATTAAAAAATTTCAAGGCTTCATCATGTCCGTCGGCACTGGAATTTCCAGCCCTTCTGGTAAGTTCCTTATACTTCGCCATATATTCCCTTGATTGCGCCCAACTCATCTTTTTGTCTCTAAATAATTTTCCGTTTTTTCCTGGAGTTGCAACTTCGCCTGTTTCAGGATCGATCTCCATCGCTCCGGCCAACTTAGAAACTTCTTCATATTGCCAGGTTTTTTGTTCATCGAGAGAATCAGCCCTTAATGCGGCCCTTACTCGACCCTGGGCTCCCTTTGGCAATTTTCCGCTCATCATAAGATCAAAGTACCTCTGGTTGAGTGCCTCTTTCTCGTACTTAGCTCTCACGTCCTGCGGAATTTGCTTAGCGGCTTTTCTATTCATCATCATCTTACCCAAACGAGTCAGCTGAAAATCTCCTTTTTTATCATGATATCCGATCATCCTGTTCTGGGCTCTGGTTTTGACATTGTCATATTTTTCCTTCGCAAAATCACCGGCGTATTTGGCAGCCCGACCGCCTGTCTTATTCCATCCCCATTTGCCAAGGTTGTTCCATGCTGTCATCACGCCTTTACCCATCATTTGTGGAGTGGTGATGGCAAGATAAAAACATACGCCTGCAAAGAGGATAGATAAAAACGAAAGGCCTGGGTCTCCGTCCGTTAAAGGAGCTAGCCATCTGCCGCCCACCCAAAGCCAGAAGAGGGACACAACCGGCATAAATGTCCATTTCCAGAACATTTGCCACCATTGATTAAAAACGGACTTAGAGAGGGTTAAGACGCTGGCCATAAATGCGAGCGGTGCCAGTGCAACTAAGAAATATAGAACATAATTTCTAACGAAAAAGAAAAATGCCAGAACCAGCACCATTATCGCACCAGCGAATTCAACCAAGGTCAAGACAAGAAAAAGGCCTATTTGTTTCCAATTGAGTGCCCCATTTGTTACCAGGGTGCTTTTATCGAAATTAGTAAGGAATGCCCCAGAAATTCCATAATCATTATTACCTATTCCAGCTCCACCTGCAGGAGAATTTATCAGCATGCTCATCGCTGCGCTCGACAAGTCGACAATAAAGCGGCAAATCAAGTAACTGAAGTTTGCAAGAACAACAGCCATCACCAGTGCGGGCAAGAATTTTTTGATCCCGTATGTATTTATGTTTAGCTGTAAAATGTTGGCAAATGCGATAAAGATAAGAGCGGCAATCACAACATAATTTACCATGCTGCGGATAGATTCCCAGACCTCTTTGATTGTTGCCGAAGGACCGGTTGTGCCTTGAAGTACCTGGTAGAGTAACTCAGCGTGAGCATGAGCTGGAAAAGCAAGCGTTATCACAAAAAGAATCAGGATGATCAAGTTTGCCATAGCCACGATTCGATAAAATTTTTGCGATTTTGCACTCATTTGATTCTTGCCTATTTAGTTGCTAGCCAAATTTTCATATTTTCCGGAATTAACCATGTTATTATAAACTTCTGAAAACAAAAGATAATTGTTCGCTCCTGTTCCCGCTAAGATGGCCTGGGAAGAGTAAATCGAGGGGACAAGATTCGCGGCTTTAAAAGTTGCAGTCAGCGTAGAAGTTAAGTCATCCCAGCCCTCAAAGGTAATAGTGGCCGATGAGTTATGTTGGCTATTTGGTATCCAATTTTTGGCTTGGTCTAAGGGTCCGATCTTTGCCCAAACACTGCCCCGTTGAGTCTGTGCTGCAGTCTTCAGTGCAGAGTACTTCGCAACATTTCTAAATTGAATTTTTGCTCGTAATACGTAGGCATAAGAGCTTCCTCCGCCTCCTGTTCCGCCTGCGGCGGTTCCGCTATCGGTTGTACCACCGCTAGGTGTACCACTAGTGGAATCCGTTCCAGTTCCGGAGGCTTCAGAGCTGGCAGGAGAGCTTTGTGGCTCACTGGCCTTGGCGCAGACATCAGTTTTGTTTGCCGAGGCTGATCCCGTTGCCTCGTCAGTGACTCCAAGCGATTTTTCCATTATTCCAAGTGACCAACAATAAAACGCGTTTGCCCAATTGTTTAGTATTATTGTCAGGCCGCAAAATGCACTAGCGATCATATTTACAATATATGATTGGTCCGACACGTCGCATTCAGTTTTTCCGTCATTGGTCGAATTTAATCTTCCAGCATCCCAGAAACCCCTTGGGCCCATAACTAGCTGTAAACTGCAATTTTTTGCTGCCGGGTCGCTAATACTTCCGTCAGCTCCAATCGTAACTTCATAATTCTGGTTCATAAAAATTTCCATATTGTTTTCTGTGGCTTGTCTTGCCTCTGACCAATCTTTGAAACCTCCTTGTGTGGGAGTATCGGGTCGGGTGACACTGTTCGGCTGGTCAGGGTTGTCATTTTTTAAGAAAAATTCCGGCATAATTTTATAAGTTCCGGCCGGAAGGCCAGAGAGATCTGCGGACCACTGACCACTGGGTGTTCCCTCATTTGAAATCAAAACATATCCTTTGGAAATATTTCCCATCGAGGCATTTACATATGTATCAGTTGCAATTTTGAATTGGATGTAAACTGGCACATCTAGTGTCCTTGTGGCACCGGCGTCCATAAAATCCCCCGGCCATTGGACCTTGTCTTTTGGAGCCAGTTTTTTATCATTCTCAGAAAGTTTGTCCCAATAAACTGATTTCGAAAAATCAATCGCTGCAGTTCCACAGATTTTAGTACCATTGGGGATTTTTTGGGTATAAAAATTGTTAACTTTTTGGAAAATTCCAGCCACATTGCTATTTTCAGCACCAACTCCACCGTTCATATAAAAGATATAATCTTTCATGCTTTGATCAAGAGTAGGGAGCTCTTTTGATGAAGTGCCCATGGTACTCGGAAGTACCTCATACGTTTTATTATCAGTCCCCCTGTGTAACCAGAGGTAAAAATCCTTACCCTGAAGGCTTTCCTTTTTGTACAACCCCAGGGTTTCGGCATTTTTAAAACGAACCCCCAGGTAGAATCCTGCTTGTCCTTGCATCTGATACATCAAGATGCCTTCGTCATCGGTGATACCCCCTACGGTTGCAACAACAGGTGGTAAACCATTAAATGGTTTACCTGCCTTCCATAGCTCACCAGAAATCTTTTGGGGAGATGAAAATTTGTGGCCCGTTTCTGTTGCCCCCAATTTTTCTGTAATAGTTGTGGAGGAAACGTCGAAGTAATAATCATATTTTTGGCCTGGTGTGGGAATCATGGCTGCGCGCGCGCGGGGAGTTGTGTATGTAAACAACCCAAATAAGTTTGCTGATAGCAGCAAAACAGATAAGGCCAAAGAATAAATTTTTTTAATCACATCCCCTCCGAATACACTATTTGTTCAGCTCGTCTAGATATTTTGTAACATTTTCATTGGTCGGCTCGGCTAATCTTGCTTTTTGCCAGGATTCTTCTGCTTTCCCCCTGTAAAATTCTCTTGATTCACCCGATATCTCTGCGTCCTTCATCATATAATAATTTGCAAGCCCCAGATATATCCACGCATCAGCGTAATTTTCGTCCATTTCGGTTGCGGTGGTCGCAACGAGTATTGCCAGGTCGGGTCGGCCGTTTTCAATGTAGGCTTTAGCATCTTTTACAGCTTCCGATTCATTTTGCGGAACCTTGTTGGCTTCTGAGAGATCGTTCAGCGCATCTATGTCATTAATCTCTCTGAAAAATGGCTCTAGTTTTGTAATGTCCTTTTCGCTTTCCCTGGCTATAATTGTCCGTTCGTTAGCCTTGCTGCTACCTGCCAGGAACGCTGCTTTGCGGTATTCGACTAATGCAGATATAAATTTGCGATTTTTCAAAAAATCATCGCCCGAAGTTATATATTTATTTGTACCCGAAACTCTGGCGGGGCTTAAGGCGAAATACAAAATAACAATCAGCAACAAGCCTATAACTGACCACAAAGCTGCTTTTTTCCATGATTTCTCCCCGAAATTATGCGGAGGTTTACGGGTGGCTACCTTTTTCAAGAATTATCTCACAAAATAAACTATAACGACAACCAGCGCCACGATAACCCTATACCAAGTAAATATGGCGTAATTTCCCTTTTGCAAATATTGTAACAGATATTTTATTGCAATAAAACCAAATATTGCTGAAGTTAAAATTCCGACAAAAAATCCGGCATCCAACATCCCGGCATCAATGTGGCGAAATTTAAATAGCGAGGTTCCTAGCATGATTGGGGCGGCCAGAAGGAATGAAAATCTGGCGCTATCTGGCCTGGTCAAGCCTATTGCCCTTCCTGCGGCCATCGTTGATCCGGCTCGTGATACTCCGGGTACAATCGCCAACATTTGGGCCAAACCAACTAGTAATCCGAGCTTATAGTTTACAGCTTTTAGCTGATAGCTTCTTTTTGCATATCGATCAATCATCCAAATAATAATACCAAAGACGGCTAGATTGATAGCAACAAGAAGCGGATTACGAAAAATCGTTTCGGCATTTTTTTCCAAAAGCACTCCGGCAATAGATCCCGGAATTGTGGCAACAATGATGATCCAAAGAAGATTCTTTGGATAGCTGCTAGCTGTTAGCTGTAAGCTGTCAGCTTTTTCCGACCCGCTCTTACTTGAGAATGCCGATCGGAAAATATTCACCCAGTCTTTCCAAAAAAAGGCGATGATAGCGAGGAGTGTGCCGAAATGCAGCGCGACGTCAAATGTTAATCCGAAATCTTGCCAGTGAAAAAGCCATGGCGTAAGAACAAGGTGCGCGGACGAGGAAATCGGTAAAAACTCGGTGATTCCTTGAATAATTCCAAGGATTGCAGGCTGAATTATGCTCATGAAACGTCCTCCAGTTTCCAATATTTTTGAGATTTATGCACAAAAAGAAATGAAAAAATGCCCGATGCTATTCCGAGAAGTGCTCCCCCTATAACATCGGAGGGATAATGTAGCCCTACGCCAATTCGGGAAATTGCAACCAAAATTGCAACGGCAAATAAAAATACTCCCAGTTTCTTGTGTCCATACAAAAATATTGCCGTTGCAATTGCAAAGGCAATATAGGTGTGAGAAGACGAAAAAGATGAGGTATGAATGCTAATATTTACATTTTCAGGGAAAACAAGCTCGGGATGAGAGATAAACGGACGGGGACGGCTCCAGAATATTGAAATAATAATGTCCGTAATCAAGGCCACCCCTGTTGCTAGAGCGGCGCCTATCAGAGCATTGATCCTTCTTTGCCAGATTAAATATATTGTTGAGAGGACCGAGATTATTACCCCGTAAGCAGCAAAAAAATAGAACAAAAGGCCAAGTGCGGGGTAGTTCAAATTTGCCCTATGGAAATAAAGGTATAACGTAAAATCGTAATGTCTGATTGCATCAAATAAATTCTGCATTAAATTCATTCTAGCACAGATGGTATAATGGTGGCTATGAAAGACCTTTTTAGGTTGAAGCGAGAATTTTTAGAATACTGCGAGATTGAAAAGGGCCAATCTCTTTTGACGATTGAAAATTATGACAGATACCTGTCTCGTTTTTTAACTTGGCTAAAAACCGAGAAAACTCAAAACTCAATCCGCCAACCGGCGGGCAAAAGCCAAAACAAAGGGAGTGCACTACAGACTACAGACTACAGACTACGGACTTCTGATATTGACCAGGAGATTATTCGCAAATATCGTCTATACATCAATCGTTTGCAGGGGGCGGATGGCAGAGAACTTAAGGCAACGACACAGAATCACCATATTTTGGCCTTGAGGGCATTTTTGCGCTACCTTTCCTTTTCCGGTGAGAAGGTAATTTCGCCGGAAAAATTGACATTGGCCAAAACCGGAGATCGGGAAGTGAGTTTTCTGAACAAGGAGGAATATCTGCGCCTGCTTGATGCCCCGAATACCGCGAATTTGAATGGCCTACGTGATAAATCAATGCTTGAGCTTTTGTTTTCGACCGGTTTGCGCGTTTCTGAGCTTTGCGGCCTCAAGCTGGGGCAGATGAATTTTGACAAAGGAGAAATTGCTGTTCTGGGAAAAGGGAAAAAACTGAGAGTAGTATTCTTGTCAGATGTTACGCTCAAATATTTGGCCGACTATCTTGTAAACCGCAAAGTTTTGAAAATTATCGCTGACGACAGCTCAAGTCAATTGCAATATTTTATTTCAGAAACTTATAAAGATGATCCAGTTTTTCTTTCAAATCGCAAGAATCCAATCAAACCCAGAGCAGTGGAGCGCCTGGTACAGAAATATGCCAAAGTTGCCGGAATTACTAAAACAGTCACGCCCCACACTCTTCGCCACACTTTCGCAACTGACTTGCTCGGTGCTGGTGCTGACATTCGTAGCGTTCAATCGCTTTTAGGGCATTCTAATATTTCCACGACTCAAGTCTATACTCACGTCACCGACAAACACCTGAGGGAGATACACCAGAAATTCCACGATCGATCTCGTATAGAAGTAGATGAGGAACAAAAAAATTCGGGTTAAACCGAATTTTTTAATATCCAATATTGATTAATTGTTATCTGGTATATCATTCCACATATCGAATACTTCTACCTGGCAAATCGCCACCTCTTTGGGGCAGTTGGCGATTTCTGTTTTGATCTGCTCGATACGATGAAAATTCGAATTCACAGGAATTTTTGTTTTTGTATCTTCAATTTTATTTACTTTGAGTTTCATTTTTGTTTTGCCTTCGGCAATTACTTATGAACATAAGAACTTATGAACGGAAGAACAATTTTATGTTTCGGTTCTTCAGTCCTTCGGTTCTTCAGTTTCCGAAGGGATTAGATCATTATAACAAAAACGACACCCCGTGTCAACCAGTGACACGGGGTACAGCTCTCGTCTATTCCGTTGTGGCCCAGTCTTGAGCTTGGCGGTTGGTTGGGGGTTATCCGGCACCCCCGTTCCAGTGTTTACCCAGCTCCGGAGGCTCCTCCGGCTGGATGTGCGGCTGTCCGGCGGGCGTCGGCGGATCAGCTCGTCTTGTTCGTTTGCGACAAGCAAGGACAACGATCGCCAGCCCAGCCAGAATAGCCAAGGTAACTCTGTAGTTCCCTGCCAGGCCCAGAGTGATCACCAGGGCCCCGATACACCACAGCATTGCCTTAGCCGACATCTCCCTGCTCTGTTCCCTGCTATTGTCGATACCACGGCTACTGCCCATGGTCGCTCCTTTCCTCAATTTCGGAATTCGCTTCAGAAGTTGCGAGAGTGCCAGTGGCCAATTTGTCCGAAGGACAACAAATATGGCTGCTGCGCAGGCAAGGGCAAAAACGATCATTGCGAAGTAGGCAAGAATCCCGATCGAGTTGAGTGTCCCGATCGTGAATATTGCTGTGAACGTTCCGACAAGCAACCCACTCGACGATTTTTGTGGCAACAATTTCGACCTCCTGAGGGACGGGCTTGTTTGTTCGCAGAAACAAAAAACACAACGAGCAACAACTAGAAATCCAGGGTGTTACCGCTGTGTCACCTGTCTTCTCCAAACAAACGGATAAGTTCCTCACGTACGACCTTGCGGTCGGAGTAGGGAACGAACTCATGTAAGCCGACTGCCATCACTTCTTCTGCTCCTTTTCCAGTAACGACAACAACATCATTTTTTTTTGCTTCCTTTATCGCTTTGTGAATAGCTTGTTTTCGATCGAGGACTTTCCAATAATTTCGATTCAACCGCCACTGATGTTTCTTGCCGCCGCGGAAAATACCCTCTGAAACCTGCTCGATAATATCGGCAGGATTCTCGTCATACGGATCTTCGTCGGTAAAAATCACCAGATCAGCATAGTGTCCGGCAAGCGCGCCCATGATCGGGCGCTTAGTCTTGTCTCTATGGCCGGTGGCACCAAGCACGGCGATCAATCGCCCACCAGTTTTTTGTATGCTATCAGTCACTGTTTCATAAACATTTTTCAGGGAATCGGCGTTGTGGGCATAGTCCACGATTACGGTAAAGTCTTGTTTTTTACTTACTTTAATCGATTCCATTCTCCCGGTAACTCCGGACATATTCTCAAGTCCCATCCTAGTCTTTTCTGTATCGAGTCCCAAGGCAAGACCGACAGAAAATGCGGCTAAAGCATTTAGAACGTTAAAAATTCCTGGCATTTTCAAGTTGATTGTGGACTGGCCATTGTCGTATGCGGCAGTGAAAGTAACGCTCTCGGGAGAGGTCAATATTTTTCTTGCAACCGCTCCGTGATCAACCTGCTTCTTAACTGAGTACAAAAATTTTTCGGAGGCTGGGAGAGAGTAGAATTTATTCCATTCTGCGTCATCACTATTGATAATAAATTTTGCTTTTGGGTGATCGCGGAAAAGTTTAAGTTTGGCGTTCAGATAGTTCTCTTTGGTTTTGTGATACTCCATGTGCTCGTGCGAAAGGTTGGTGTAAACCAACACATCGAAATCGATTCCATAAATCCTGTTTTGGTCGATCGCTTGTGAAGTCACCTCTAAAATTGCATATTCACACTTATTGGCCACCGCTCTTTTCAAAAATCTTTGAATCACATCGGAGGGAGGAGTTGTTACCCATCGATCTTTGGTTTTGTGCGCGGTTATTTCGTCGTTTATTTTCGTATTGATGGTTGTTTCCATCGCGTTTTTGATGCCATTGGCATCGAGAACAGAAGCGATCATATTACAAACGGTGGTTTTCCCTTTGGTACCGGTAACGCCGATTACTTTGAGTTTTTTCGCCGGGTGGCCATATTTAAAACCGGCCCATGAAGCCTCAGCTCTGTGGAGCTTGTTTTTCGTTTTCTGCGATAAAATTTTAGATATTAGTCGTTTCATATTTTATTGCTAAATTGCTGTATTGCTAAATTGCTTACACAACAATTTGACAATTTAACCATTTAACAATTTATCTTCGGATTTTTTCCGCAATTTTAAATAATTGGTATTCGAATGGTTTATAAACCTTGTCGTAACTGCCCATAATTTTAACTTCATCTCCACCGAACTGCTTTTTGAATCTGGTAACTCCTGCCCATAAGTGGCGCGGGTTGTCATCCGGCGCAATTCCGAAGAAGTCGTATATTTTGCAGCCGCGGCTTATGGCATTTTGAATCATTTCCCATTGTAATTTGTATGGCGCCATTAGGTTCTTGAATTCGTCACTTGAGGCACCAAAAAGATAGATTGCTGAGCCCTGATAAATGCTGCAGATTGCCGCTGCTAAGACGACTTCCTCACCTTCAATTTCGGCATAAGCTTCGAACAACTCACAATATCCCTTGGGTTCAAGAAAGTCAAGCAACTTCTGAAAATATTCCTCACCTCTAAATGTAATTCCATGTCTCTTGCCTGTCTTCTCGTAGAGCTTGTAAAAATTACTGGCATCTCTTGTTTTTCTCACCAGAATATTATTTTTTTCGGCAACCTTGATGTTATAGCGGCCTTTCTGTTTCATCTCACCAAGAAGGTCATCATTCGATTTGGAGAGGTCAAGAACTAGGGTGTGTTCCGGCTGCATCTCCTCGAAAGATTTAATTAGTCCATAGTCTGTAGTCTGTAGTTCATAGTCTGTGGGGATATCGAATTCAATCCGGTAGAAAATTGCATTTTCCTCTTTTGCTATTTGAAAGGTTTGGTTCCAGTAGCTTTGGTTTTTGACATTTGAAATTTGATCTTGACTCGCCATCGGCGAGTATAACATCGACCTTCCCATTGGCAGGTCTTTTTTGAGCACCAAAATATCCTCGACGCGAAAGGATTTCGAATAGCCTGTAGCGAGTTTAAATTTCTCCCATTCGGGAGATTGAAATATAGAACTCATTACCTAAATATTATCACTCTTGCCTCTTGCTGCCAATAAAAAAGAGGGCCTCCTGACCCGGTGGGACTGGGTCGGAGGCGGTGCGGGTTGCGGCTATCCTGAGAGAATATCGCATCCCCGGGGAGGCTCCTTGCGATGGCCATGGATTGCCTTCATTGCCGTCAGGCGGTAGCTCTGTCCATGTATCTTCGACATCGCTTCGTGGTGACGGATGCGCCACATAACGCGCTCCGTCATACCTGGCTTGGGTAAATCGGAATGGGCTCCGACCACCAAACCAAGCGTACATCCCAATCTCTGATTTGCTGTCTTTATCATGTCCACCACTCCTCCAGAAGTTCTGTGATTCCAAGCTAGTGTAAAATTACTATAATGTCAAGCTCTGCATTAGATAATTTGGCATATAAAAAATTAAGCCCCCACCTAGCGTGTAGGTGGGGGTGCGACTTGCGGGACCATCTCGATGCTGTTGCGCGGCACTTCGTGCCGTCTCAGTGTACCGCCATCGAGAGCGGCGCGGACGACAGCTTTGCCGCCTTTGTATTCGATGAGAGTACCACCAGTGTACTTGCCGTCTTTCTGCCTGATTCTCACGCGCGCGTTGATGGGCATGCCTTTCACCTCGTGGCAGTATTTCAGTCCAACTCATTGTTAATATATCAAAAAAATATGCAGAGTAAACAGCAACACCGCAGGCGTGTTGCCTACGGTGCGCGGTCGCTTCGAGGCGAAGTTGCCCAGTCTACACAGCCCAGGAGGCCTGCGTGGACGAGCGGGCGAATAGCCCCTGCCAACTTGGTCGTCGTCATCGGGTCGCGTGGAATTCCATCCCAGGAAATGATGGTTCCGTTTCTGAAGTAGCGGGGCGTTTCCTTACCATCCCTGTTATAGGTGGTGACTTTGACGATCCCGCATGGCTCCAGATTGTAACCGCCATTGCCTGTGATTCTGTCCACATCTGCCAACATGGTTGCGATTAGGCGTCGCTCTTTGGAAGACAGACAGCTCCTTCGCTTTAGCACCATGAGGTGCAAGGTGATAACCTCCTTCTTCGACAGAATTCCAATCCTCTGCATTATGGTTTTAGATAATTGATTGAGTCAACCCAACAATTTTCCGAGTGGTAAAAAGTTTGGTTTTGTGCTAGAATTTTTCAGTTAAATGACAAAGAAAAACCTAAAAATTTTAGCAATCGAAACAAGCTGTGATGAGACGGCTGCTGCTGTGATTTCTGAAAATCGAAATAAACCAGAAATACTATCGAACATTGTTTCTTCACAAATTGATCTTCATGCTAAGACCGGCGGAGTAGTGCCGGAAGTTGCATCGAGAGCGCATATGGAGGCGATATTGCCTGTCGTAAGTGAGGCGCTTGTACAGGCAAAACTCAAAAATCCAGAAAAACTACGGACTACGGACTACAACCTACAAACTGGTCTGTCGGATATCACCCATATTGCCGTAACTGCTGGGCCAGGGCTGATCGGCTCACTCTTGGTTGGGTTCAACACGGCAAAATCGCTGGCTTATTCGCTGGATTTGCCAATCATTCCAATCAATCATATAGAAGGACATGTGTACTCCGCATTCGCGGAGCAATTTCCAATTCCCAATTTCCAATTTCCAATTCTAGCATTGACTGTGTCTGGCGGCCATAGCTCGTTAACTTTGATGAAAGATCACGGAATCTATGAAAATTTGGGTCAGACTTTAGATGATGCGGCGGGAGAAGCTTTCGACAAGGTTGCGAAACTTCTCGATCTTGGTTATCCAGGAGGACCGGTGGTTTCTAAACTCGCGGACGAGTTAAGAAACAAAGTCAAAAATCAAAGATCACCCGTCTCGGCCGAGGCACGATCCGAGGTCGGAAAGATCAAAAATAATAAAGAAAAAAATAGCAATTTAACAATGAAACAATTTAACAACGAGATTGTATTTCCCCGTCCGATTCTGAATGACGGCACATTCAATTTCTCATTTTCCGGATTAAAAACCGCGGTTTTGACGGAGGTGGTCAAACTAAGGACTAAGGACTACGAACTACCGACTAGTGAAATCTGTGCGGCATTTGAAGATTCGCTTACCGATGTGCTTACGACAAAAACAATGAGAGCGATTGATAAATTCAAACCAAAAGGTTTGATTCTTGCCGGAGGAGTAGCGGCCAACAGCTATCTGCAAGCCGAACTTCAACGGAAGGTTAATGAATACAATCAGACTTTAAAGAAAAGAGATCAGATTAATTTTTATATGCCTCCGCGGGATATGACAGGTGACAATGCGGCGATGATCGGTCTTGCAGCTTACTATCATATATCGAGGGGAGATGTAAAAGGGTGGGACGAGATCGAAGTCGATTCAAATTTTAAGCTCTAAAACGGCGAACGCCACCCCGATGTTCTGGGGTGGCGCGCTTTGTTCTTGGTGGTGGCCGCTACTAGGCGACCAACCGCAGGGTCGTGTCGAAGCCGGAAAGCCAGGTCGCGACCTGGTCGTAGGCCTCTCTGGCCCCGTTGTCGAAGTCCTCAGGCCGCAGGATCTGGTCGCTGGGGACCATTATCCGCGACTGCAGCTCCGCTTCCGGAACGCCGGTTGCCCGCTCTGTGGCCTCGAAGGGCGCTCCTGCTAGGAAGTCCTCGATGGTTAACGGGCCGCCGGAAGTGACATCCCCGAACTGCTTGGATGAGATGACCACATAGCCGCCAGTGGCGAGCGTGGCCATCATGTCGATGTGGGTCCGAGCAACGTTCCTCTCGGTGACGTAGTAGAGCTCGGCGACGCGGACGTCGCGGGCCATCACAAAGTTGGGAATGTTCCCCGGAACATGGCGCGGCGCCAGGCGGACCGGAGTGAACGGCGCGTCCTCAAGTGCCTTTGCGAGAAGGCGCCCATGGCCGGGGTTGCCGGCCACGATGAGCAATGTGGCTTGGTTTATCACAAGCATTACCTCCATGGGTTTGTTCCGTCCTGCTCGAGCATTTTATATCATAAAATAAACAAATTGTCAATCGTAAATACGAATAATTGTTCATCTGGTGCGTTTTTATTGGATTCAGCCTCTTTTTGTGTTATTCTTAAGCACGAAACTGGTTAATTTCGGAAGTTATGTCAAAAGAATTCGCCAAAACCTGGGACTCGAAGAAGTTTGAAGAGGATTTATACCAAAACTGGGAAAAATCCGGCTATTTCAAGCCTGAATTGAACATGCCCGAAAATCCAAAATATGATCGGGCGCTCGAAGGCAAACCATTCGTCATCCCAATTCCGCCGCCGAATGTCACCGGCAAGCTTCACATCGGCCATTCGTTATTCATCACAATTCAGGATGTCATGATCCGCTTCCATCGCATGCTTGGCGAGCCCACGCTTTGGATCCCCGGCACCGATCACGCCGGTATCGCTACGCAGACGGTCGTGGACAAAGCCTTACAAAAAAAGGGAATTAAGCGCCACGAAATTGGCCGTGAGAAATTTGTCGAAGAAGTTTGGAAGTGGAAAGAAGAATACGGCGGTATTATCACCTCACAACTCAAACGAATGGGTGCTTCCTGCGACTGGTCGCGCGAGCGTTTTACCCTCGACGAAGGTTTATCCAAAGCTGTGAAAGAGGCATTTGTCCACCTATACGAGAAGGGATTGATCTACCGCGGCGAATATATCGTCAATTGGTGCCCGAAATGCGGCACGGCGATCGCGGATGACGAGATGGAGCACGAAGAACAAACCGCAAAATTGTACTATTTCAAATACGACAAAAACTTTCCGATCACCATAGCAACTACCCGGCCAGAAACCAAACTTGGAGATACGGCTGTGGCGGTCAATCCAACCGACAAGCGTTATGAGCAGTACATTGGCAAAGAATTCGATGTTGATATCGATGGCGTTAAGCGCAAGATCAAAATTGTTGCCGATCGCTCTATTGATATGAAATTCGGTACCGGCGCAGTCGGAATTACGCCTGCACACTCGGCTATCGACTGGAAAATCGGTGAAGTTAATGATCTTCCGATTGTCAAAGTCATCGACGAACGAGCAAAAATGACCGCCGAGGCCGGCAAATACGAGGGAATGAAGGTGCTCGAAGCCCGAGAAAAACTAGTTGAATATCTGAAAGGCGAAACACTCCTGGAAAAAGAGGAGCCGATCACAAATAATTTGAGCGTCTGCTACCGCTGCAACACGGCTATAGAGCCGATTCCGTCTCTACAGTGGTTTGTGAGTATGCGCCCACTGGCAGAAAAAGCTAAAGCGGCCGTAACCTCCGGCGCTATCAAAATTATCCCGAAAAGATTTGAGAAGAATTACAATCAGTGGATGGACAATATCCGCGACTGGTGCATCTCCCGCCAGCTTTGGTGGGGACACAGAATCCCGGTTTGGTATCGCAAACAGGAAAATCTCAAACCTCAAACCTCAAATCTCAAACCCGAAGACATCTATGTCGGAAAAGAACCGCCAGCTGATATTGAGAGTTGGATTCAAGACGAAGATGTGCTCGATACCTGGTTTTCCTCGGCGCTTTGGCCGTTTTCTTCACTTGGTTGGCCAGAGAAAACCAAAGATCTGCAGTATTTCTATCCGGCAACCGTTCTCGAAACCGGATATGACATTCTCTTTTTCTGGGTCGCCCGAATGGTAATGATGGGACTTGAGCTTACTGATTCGATTCCATTTGAGAATATTTACCTCCACGGCTTGGTTCGCGATGAGAAAAATAGAAAGATGTCCAAGTCTCTCGGCAATGCGCTCGATCCGCTCGATATGATCGATAAATACGGCACAGATGCTGTCCGGATGGGTCTTGTGGTCGGCACTACCCCCGGGCTTGATATTCCTGTGGGTGAGCACAAGCTTAAGAATTATCGCAATTTCTCGAACAAAATCTGGAATGCCTCGCGCTTCGTTTCTCTTCGAGTTTCCGAAGGTGATCTGGCCTCGGGAGAAATTGGAGATGAGAAAATCGAGAACTTAAATATCGACCAATCAATTTTAACCGACGCCGACAAAAAAATTCTCGAAGCACACGAGGAAATCAAAAAGCGCGTGACAAAAGACCTCAAGGAGTTCAAATTCTCTGGCGCCGGCGAAGGGCTATATGAGTATTTCTGGCACAATTTCTGCGATATCTACATAGAAGCTGCTAAAGGGCAGCTCCAAACTGAAGAACCGAAGAACCGAAGAACCGAAGAACATTCAGAAAACACAAAAAAAATCCTGCTCAAAGTTCTGTCTGAATCTTTACAGATGCTGCATCCGTTCGTTCCTTATGTCACCGAAGCTGTCTGGCAGGAACTACGCGAAATTTATCCAAAACTTTCCGAATCGATCATGATCTCCAAGTGGCCTATGTAACATATGTTGCATTGACAAATTAATGTAACATATGTTACAATAAAATCGAAATGCAACACGATTATGTTTCGACAATTGAAGCGGCAAAAATCACAGGTTTGAACAGAACCCAGATTTTTCGCTTGATCAAGGTGGGCAAACTCCCAGCCGCTCGTATTGGGCGCAATTATATCATCAAAAAAGATGATCTCGGAATTTTGACTGCAGAAATTACGCCAAAAGAGAAGAAAAACATCGAACACTCGGTAGATAAGGTTTTTGAAGAGTATGGCGATGTGCTTAAAAAACTGGGGGAGGAATGATATTCCCAATCTCATTAAACGAGGTTGAGCTTATTTCTCACCGAATGGCAAAAGAAATGCTTCGCTGGAATGAACCAATTCCTGATTTCTCCACCCGCTATCCCAATGTGCTTGAATCTTGCCTATCTACACCATTTCAAACCTATAATAAGCGAAATCTTTACCGCGGCCTTGTGCCACAAGCTGCAGCTTTGTTTTATCTGATGATTAAAAACCACCCGTTTCAGAATGGGAATAAAAGGGTGGCGATCACGACTTTGTTCGTATTTTTATCGAAAAATGGCAAATGGATCCGCGTCGATTCGCAAGAACTATACAATCTCGCTGTCTGGGTAGCCGGCTCTCCGCCTGCTTTTCGTGAAGAAGTAGTTGCCGCAATTGAAAAATTCCTTAAGAAAAATATTGTTGATAAATAGAAATTTCAGTATGTGCAAAAAATGCACATATAGATTAGTCAATTCTACAATGGATAATATCTTAGTTATTTCCATTTTGAAAAACACCTGAAATATCAAACGTAAAACTTGACAAAATTTTATCAGCTGTTAAAGTATGAACAATTTAGTCTCTGGAATTATCATGATTAAGAAAAGCAACAATCAGGTGCGTCGTCATCATTACCCGTTTCTCTCGAGCTGCTTTTTTGTTGTGTAAAACTTTATAAAATCTCATAGACATCAAGGTTGGCAGCTCGAGAGAGCTGTTTTTTCGTACCTTGAAATCTTGTCTGTAATAAAATCAATCTGGAAAAGGAGATGGTAGAAGGTGGTAAACACGAGTGAGGTTGTCGGTAAGTCCGAGTGTGCGCGGATCATTTCAGAAATGATCCGGCCCGAGTCAGCGTCTGGAAAGATGCTGTACCGCGATCAAGACGAGATTCTCTCAATGCTCGAATCCGGACATAGCACGTTCATCCGAGATGGCGCCGGTATGCCGGTGTCATTCTGCGGCTTCTATGAGTTCGACCAATACATCGAGGTCGGCTCTACGATCACGAATCCGGAATTTCGCGGGCGTGGGCTTGCCACCGAGTGCCTTTACCGGGTGCTGGATGCCATTCAGTGTTCCGGGAAGGAGATAGTGGCATTCTGCAACGATGGCTCAGCTGGTCTCTTTGCGAAAGCCGGATTCAGCGAACGGCCAAAGGCCGAGATGCCGGACGAAGCGCTAGCTTTTTGCGCAGACTGTGCGGAGAGCCAAACATTCCCAGGATGTCACTGCCGCTACATGGTATTTGGGCATCGAGTTGTGCAGGGAAGGGGCGTCTGGCACACGATCATCGAAGACCCGGCAGGCGGCCAGCTTAAAAAGGTGGCAGAGCTTTACTGCCAAGTCTGGGCGGAGCCGCCTTGGGACGAGTACGACTGGGATCTGGCCGAGGTTGAGACCGAACTTAGTGAAGCGTCAAGTGATCCAGCAACGGCATTCTTTGTGAGTATGGTCCGTGGAGAAGTCAACGGCTTCACCATAGGCTACCCGATGGACAAGACGGCGCTTGCGGCGAAAGCCGGAGGAGAACAACTTGGCCATCTGTGCGAAGATCGCAGGCAGGTCTTCTATGTGGCCGAACTGGGAGTGGCGAAAGAATCCCGGTGCCATGGCACGGGAATCATGCTATCAGAGCTACTCTCTGCCAGGGCAAGGTCTCTCGGGTACAGCCGGCTGATCCTGCGTACTCACATAAAGGCCGCCCCCGCCAGGGCGTTGTATGCCAGGCTGGGGTTTGTCGATACCGGCATTCCTGACGCAAACTACCCCGATCGCACATACTGGGTTTACGACGAATAGCGCAAGGTACGAACATCCAGCCGAGCGGGCAAAAACCCGCTCGGCCAGCATTCATAAATTAAGGAGAAAAATGGATCTGGAAATCTTAAAAAAGTTAGTAGAGTTTGACACAAGATCGGAAAATACGAATTTGCCGCTAATTTATTATTGCCAAAAGAAATTTGAAGAGTATGGTTTTGAAACGCGAATATGGGGAAAGGACAACAAAGCAAATTTATTTGCATTCAAGCCTGCTTATGGCAGTAGAATTGTACTTTCGGCGCATACCGACACCGTCCCGCCCGGCGAAGGTTGGAATTCGGACCCATTCAAGCTTGAACAAAATGAAGATTCGATAATTGGGTTGGGTATTGCCGACATGAAAATTTTTATTGCGATCATGCTTAAATTGGCTCAAGCTAATTTAGCCAAAAATTTAGCCTTTCTTCTAACTTACAACGAAGAAACCGATTTCGAAGGGGCAAAATTAATTGATAGAAAAATTATCGGCAAAAGCGATTATTTAATCATTGGAGAACCGACTGGCGGGAAGATTATTACAAATTCTAAGGGTCTTGTCGCATATGAGCTGGAATTGACCGGAAAAGGAGGCCACGGAAGCGAACCGGAAAATGGAGTCTCCAGCATATTAGACTCATCAAAATTTATTTTAGAATTGTCGAAAGGATTTAAAGAAATTCAAGAAAAAAACAAAGATGATTCATTTGTAAATCCACTGCCTACTTTGAATTTTGGCACAATTTCTGGCGGAGAAGCTATAAACAGCATACCGGTTGGGACAAATTTGTCGTTTGAAATCAGAACCACAAATGCAGCAGTTGAAAAAATATTTAATGAACTAATCAAAAAGACATCCAAATCTTTAAAATCCTCAGTAAGTTTCACGAAAAAAATATCGCTGAATCCGTTCGTGTCTTCTGGTAAAGTGGTAAAAATTATCAAAAAATCTGGGTTGCCTGTCGAAAAAGGGCCATCATACGCCACAGAGGCTAATATTTTGGCGGATATATGTCCAAATGCTGTTATCTTTGGGCCAGGGGAGATTAAATACGCACATAAAGAGAATGAGAAAATCAGTTTCAAAGGGATTGTTAAATACAAAAAAGATTTGACATATCTGATTAGTGTGTTAAAGTAAGATCAAACTTAGCAGTTAAGTTTAAATTTATGGAATCACAAATGCACAAAATTTATTTTACTTGCGGTACCGATCGAGTTAAGACCTGCGGCATTTTTGATGGTTCCAAATTATTGATCTAATAATTTTCTAAAACTATACATCAAAAAGCCGCCGGTCCATGGGCGGTTTTTTGATTTTCTTGTGCTCTTAAAGTCGAGAAGGGCACAAGCGCAGTCAAACTAATTGCCCCATGGGGCAGAAAGGAAAGAAAAATGTACGGTCCGAAAATCAAATTCGCGTACGATCGAGGGGAAAAGAGCGGGGGAAGAGTTGAGGTCGAGCTTGGCTCGCCGGCTGACGAGGTCGTTGCTGCCAAACAATTCACTGAGTGGATCAACGACAATCGGATTCGCCTATACCTGGCGACTCCGGCGCCGTGCACGGAAAGTGCTGAGATGGATTGGGTGAAGAACCAAAACAACCGGCCAGACGACCTGTCGTGGAATATCATGATTGAAGGCGAGATGGTCGGCAATATCGGTTTGCATCGTATTGACCGAACGCATCGCCGTGCCGAACTCGGTATTATGATCGGCGACAAGAAACGCTGGGGGAAGGGATTAGCCCAGGCGTTGGAGGCGGTAATTCTCGACTACGCCTTTTCAAACATTGTCGCCGGAGGCCTGAATAAGGTCGCAGCCGAGGTCCTTGACGGCAACGAACCGAGCCGTGCAGCAATCAAGAAATGCGGCTTCCGCGATGTAGCAGTGCGCCGAGAGCATTTCTGGTTCTTCGGTCGATGGTACGATGCCTGGGAAGGCGAGATCTTGGCCTCCGAGTGGTCAAAAAATCGCGCCAAGGTGATGAAAGCCGTGGGGATCAAGTATCTTGACCTCTACTGCGGCTGCGCTTCAGAAGGCTTCACGCCCGAGAAATTCGACTAGGACAAATCCCTCACCCTTGCAAGGGTGAGGGATTCTAATTATTGGCACAACATGTTAAGATAGCGATGTCATGATAACTGCACTTATCGATATTCTTGCAAATTTTGTTGTGAATACTATTCATGTTCTGGGCGCTCCAGGACTATTTTTCTTAATGTTTATCGAATCCTGTGGGATTCCGATGCCCTCCGAGGTTATAATGCCATTCTCGGGCTTTCTGGTGGCCGACCATGTGATGAACTTCTGGCTTGTTGTCGTTGTTGGCGCACTCGGGAACCTTGCAGGTTCTTTATTGGCCTACTGGATTGGTTGGCGAGGCGGCCGTCCACTTATCGAAAAATATGGCAAATATATCTTGATCTCCAAGCATGATCTTGATCGCGCTGACGTCTGGTTTCAAAAATACGGCGATGCAACAACTTTTGTCGGGAGGATTTTGCCTATCGTTCGCACCTACATTTCATTTCCTGCGGGGATTTCGAAAATGGAGATCAAAAAATTTTCATTTTACACATTTATCGGAGCTCTTATTTGGAGTGCGGCGCTTACTTGGGGAGGGGTTATTCTTGGCGAGAATTGGGAATTGATTCGGGCAAAATTGCACACTTTCGATACGGCAATATTGATCATAATTATTGTCCTGATTGCACTTTATATATATCGGCATATTCGCAATATCAAAAAGGCAAATTAGTTTTTTTCTATTGACATAAAATATAATTTGTACTATTGTAATGCTCCACAATATTATTGTGTGCCCATGTTTATACAGGGGGATGCAGTATATGGGCGTTAATGCCTTGCCCACCTTTGCTGTAGTATAGACATCTTATGGAGAAAACCGGCGATGGCCCCCTTTCTAGGGGGCCATCGCTGTGTCTGATAGATCTATTTTAATTAAAAAGTCCAAATTCCAAGTTTAGTTTGCTTCGGATTTGGTTTCTTTGGCCTTGTCCAATGGAATTTTGATATTTAGGAAGCTGTCTGCTGCAGACTCAACCTTGATTTTTTCTCCTATATAGCCATTTTCAGCCTTTGATGGAAATGAATAGCCCTCTTTGGTTACGGTAATCTTGTATTCGCCCTCAGTAACAATAAAACCAAACCTGCCATCTTTGTCGGTGGCACGCGTCTCAATAATTCTTTCATCGGAAGCATCATGCAAGCGAACTAGTGCAAGATCCACCGGCTTTTTTGTTTCTGATTCGTAAACTATTCCCCAGGGCAGCGGAGTTTGGTTGATCATCACGATAAAGCCCGGTTCATTTTTCCTAAGTTCTATTCTGGCAATGCTGATATCGTAAATGTTTTTTAGTTCATCTTGGGCCTTGAAGGAGAACCTCTTGGTGTTATTCGATTTGAAATCTTCAAGATAAATGACAAGTTTTGGTGCAAAGAAAATTGGTAGTTCGCGAACTGGAAAATTGGTTAAATCTTTTTTGTTTTTCAACATTTCGGAAAGCGCTTCATTGATCTGAACAATTCTTAAGTGATTATCAAGTACAATCAATCCTTCCCGCATATTTTTCAAAATTTCATCGGAAGTCGTTTTCGATTGTTGATAGAGCTTCTTGTTTTCCATTGCCAATTTAGCAATTTTATCTCGACTTTTGCGAATCATATTGTTGAAGTAAATAGTCATTAATCCAACAAGAATAATAAAAAGAAGGCTGAAAATTGTCCCGACTTTCCAGGCAACGCTTTCACCGCGTATATCATATGGTTCTGCCAAAAATCTTATACCCGAATATTCTATGGCAAACATTGCGCTTATGGATGCAAGGACAGTTAAGAGCGTAGTAATGCCGAAGGATAAGCTTTGCGAGGCGGCAAAAATGACTGAAGGTAAAAAAGCAAGTAAAAATGATGATCGTCCGACAGGGTAGTAATGCACAAATATCGCCAGGCTCAAAATGATAGAAGTTCCCATAATCAACAGAACAATTTCTTGCGCAAGCCTGCTAGCTTTAAAAACAATAAAAAGATTGAGTGCGACATTGGTTACTAGCGTCACAATGATTGCTTGCAACGCAAGCCAAAGTGGAATTGCATGAAAATAATAAACGAAAAACAAACCAAAAAATCCCTCGATCACAATAAGGGCATAGTTTGTTTCGACAAGCTTTAAAATATCCTGGGATTTTATCCCGAATAAAGTTTTTCCCTGGGACTCGACGAGATCTTCTGGCATTGTCCCCTTGTTTTAAGGCTAATTTGCCGGGGTATTTGGCGGAATAAATGTGTTTGTAGCGTCGTCGTTTGGCGTATCAGAAGCAACTGGCGGAGTTGGTTCTGGCATACTTACTTCCGGTATAGCCGGTTGTTCAGCGGGGGGAAGATTGGGCAGAACGGCATTCTCCTCAGCACCTGTATTTAGAGGAGCCGCAGTATTGTTGCTATCTGAAATTACCGGAGCAGGTTCCACTGGGGCCGGTTCAGGCACGGAGGAAGTGGGTGTGGCCGGCACAGATTCCTGCGGCAGGGGTGCTTCGGGGGCCGGAATGGTTTCAGCAGGAGCGGCCGGAACCGGCTCCTGAACCTCTGGCATAGGAGTTGAATCGGTTCCCACAAACGGCTCTACTGGTTGTGTGCTTTCAGGGCTATCAGAAGCCATATCAGAAATTTTTGCCATAACTTTAGCACCTTCGGTCCCTGTAAGTTTTTCCAAATGATTTACGCCGACAAGAACAGCAGATGGTTTGCCGTTTTTGGTGAGAACATACATATTGTCAGTACCCTCAACTTCATCAACAATCTTATTAAACATATCTCGCGCTTCGGTAACGGGAATTATTTTTTCAATATCAACTTGCAACATCTCCTCCTCCATAACTTAACTAACTGATCAATTTTTATTAGGTTTAATCTGACATAATGATACGTTGGAAAAGAGATCTCGTCAAATTTCTGCTCGTAAAACAAACAGCGCATTTAAGGCTTGTAATGAAATATTTTCTGAGCAAGTATACTATTTTTGTTTACGATAATAATCCAGGATTTTAGCACGATAGAAAATTGCCATTGTATCCGTAACCATTTTCTTAATTGCTTTAAAATTAATTCCACTCCCAGCCGCATTGAAGTCTAGTTCTACCGGTGCCTCAAATATTCTTCGATATCCCAGTTGGTGCGCAATCACCAACATCTCGAGATCAAAAGCGTATTGTTTAACTAAAACTCGCGGCATAATGTCTTTTGCCACATTCCTTTTTATAAATTTTAGCCCTGCCTGGGTATCGGTAACATTGAGCCCGAAAAGAAAGCGAATCATTTTGTGGTAAATCCAAGAATAAACCCTTCTTTTTTTAGGGTAATTCACTTTTGATGCCGGATGCCTTTTGGATCCTATCACGAAATCGGCATCGAAAATTTCCAGAAGTTTTACAAATTTATCGAATTGCGCAGGATCAAAATCTCCGCCGGCATCTGTAAAGGTTACAATGTCACCTTTTGCCATTTTGGTCCCGTATTTTAACGCGTGCCCCTTCCCATGGTTTTTTTCGTAACTGAATATTCTCACATTCTTGTTCTTAATTTTTTTGGCTTCTTTCAATGTGTTATCAGGTGATCCGTCTACAACTACGACCACCTCGTAGCTATATTCAAGTACATCATGCGTATCAACGATGTTTTTTAATGTTTTATAGATATTTTTTTCCTCTTTGTAGGCAGGAATTACAATAGAAAGTTTAGGATTCATTTTCACTCTTAAATATTGCTAGCAGCGCTTCTTTCTTCGTGTAAACATAATACCCCATAAGCAAAGCGAATAAAACACCATTCATCAAGATAAATGTACGAATTACCGCAAGAATGCTTGGGTGCCAATACGAAACCATGACAATCTGAGCTACAAGCACGATGAAATAAAGAATTAAGAAAAAGAAGTTTTTGATGACCATATAGTAATTTGCCATAAGATTAACCATGGAATAGAACAAAACAAACAAACCAACCTCGGGAAGAAGCGTGTATGCAGAAACATAATCAGGCCCATATAAAATTGATACCACCTTGCCTGGCATTATCATATAAATGGCAAGCACAGCAAATGCCCCGATTAGCGTGATTATGATCGAAAAAAGAAAGATCTGATAATGTTTGTCACCTTTGACTTTTCGCTCTGATACCATTGGGAACATGACGCTCGCAATCGGTGCTGTTACATAAAGAATAATCTTGGCAACCGTCGAGATGGCAGCGTATAAGCCAGCGCTTTGCGGATCAAAATAATGTTTAACCAGAATAATATCGATATTGAGCGAAGCAACAAGAAATAAAGACGCAATCAGTGTTGGCCAAGTGTAGGATATTATTTCCTTTTTATCGAATTTAAAAGAGTGCCCATCATGGAATTTTATTTTATTAAACATTCGCTTTATCGGCAAAAACGAAATGGAATATGCAATTATGGTGGCTAGTACTATGGCACTGACCGCTCCGTTTAATTTTAAACCTGCCATCACCAGTGCTAAGCCCAATCCAAGCCGGAGGGCCATTTCTAAGATGTTGATTGAAGCCAGGCTTCTAAATTTTTGGAGGCCCTGAAAATATCCTTTGTTAATTACAATAAGCAGAGAGAATATTACTCCTGATAACACAATTGAAATTGGCATGAGTGAATTGATAGAAAAGAAATTCGCGATAGGCTTTAGAAACAAAAGGCAAACCAAAAATATTCCAACACCGATCAAAAGTAGATATTTTGTGAGAAACAAAAACAATTTTTTTAATGCATCAAAATATCGTTCGTTGAATAATTCTCCGGAGTATCTCATCGAGATGGTCAAAATTGCGCCGCTAGCTACGGCAATAATAGTTTGCAATGACATTAGGGCTGTCATCTCGCCATATTCCGTCGGACCCAAAAGCCGCCCCATCATCATATTGAACAGGTAGGAAAATAAACTGGCAATCAATGTCCCGATAAAGACAATTGAACTGCTTTTAAGTAATTTTTTGGCTTCATTCATACGGGTTAAACTATAGCAGGTTGATTAAGCTTCGAAAAGGCTGTTTCAAAATTAGCAAATTATCTGATAACATCGAAATGCTTGACCAACTTTTTGCAATCTCAATTTCAATAATCGAATTATAAATGCCAGATAAAGAAATAATTAAAACCAGTGTTTTTGCCAGGATCGGATTTTTAGGCAACCCCTCAGATGGATTCGGCGGCAAAACAATTAGCCTGCCCTTAAAAAATTTTCAAGCCGAGACATTGGTCTGGCAATCACCAACTTTCAAATTGCTCTCAAACAGCGAAGATCAGGACGAATATGAGCATGTCGGCGACATGGCTCGATATGTCAGGGCAAATGGCTATTATGGTGGAATCAGGCTTGTCAAGGCGGCGATTGTCAGCCTTAAGAAATATTGCGAGCAACATTCGATAGAATTTCCTGGTGGCAATTTTACTATCAGTTATCGTTCAAATATTCCGCGCCAGAGCGGTCTTGCCGGTTCGAGTGCAATCATTGTCTCGACTATCAAATCGGTAATGAAATTCTACAAACTCCCCGAAGCCAGTTTGCCACCGGAAATCCTTGCTAACATTGCAATTGCCGCTGAAACTGAGGAACTGGGCATTACTGCTGGGCTTCAAGACCGAGTGGTCCAATCTTTTGATGCCCCGGTCTATATGGATTTTGGTCCGGCAGCATTTAAAAGGCATGGAGGGATTTTTGGTGAATACAAAAAAATAAATCCGAACTTATTTCCTGAAATGTACATAGCCTGGAACGACAAACCTTCTGAATCGGGCAAAATTCACTCGGATGTTAAATCTCGCTTCCTGGATGGTGATCAAAAAGTAGTTAATGCAATGGCAAGATTTGCCGAAATTGCCGAATCTGGGATGAGCGCCTTGCTTAAACGCGACCATGCCAAGCTTTGTGATCTTGCAGACCAGAATTTTGATCTGCGTAGAAAAATCTACGGTGATTCTGTAATTGGGGCCGACAATCTAGCGATGATTAAATTGGCTAGAAAATTTGGCGCTGCCGCCAAGTTCCCAGGTTCAGGCGGGGCGATCATCATTATTCCACGAAATAAAGGACAGGCTGATATAATTTTAGAAGAGTTTGCGCGAAGAAAATATAACATTGAAAGAGTAGTCGTATGATGAGAAAGATAACAAAAGCGGTCATTCCGGCGGCTGGTCTTGGTACCCGTTTTTTGCCGGCCACCATTGCGCAACCGAAAGAAATGCTGACAATTGTTGACAAGCCAGTGATTCAATTTGTGGTCGAAGAAGCGGTCGAAAGCGGAATTAAAGATATCCTCATTATCACCGGCCGAAGCAAGAGAGCAATCGAGGACCATTTCGATCCATCGTATGAGCTCGAAGAAATGCTTCAAAGGAAAAACAATGAAGAGCTTCTTTTGACACTTGATCGAATTTCAAATCTCGCCAATATCCATTTTATTCGCCAAAGGCGCCAGAGAGGTCTAGCAGATGCAATATATCAAGCCAAAACTTTTATTGGCGACGAGCCATTTGCCGTCCTCTTAGGGGATACAATCATTGATTCGAGTGATGAAAAAACCCACAATCTATCAAAAATGGCTTCGCTTTATGAAGAAACAGGGAAATCCGTAGTTGCTCTCGAGCGAGTTTCGAAGGCACAAATTTCGCGTTATGGAATAGCTGGCGGAAAAATGCTCGACAAACAGGTGATGGAGATTGACGAACTGGTCGAAAAGCCGGACCTGGTTGATGCTCCGTCGAATCTAGCGATCGCCTCACGCTATATTTTTGCAACTGGCATTTTTAGCCTGGTCGAGAAAACTAAACCCGGTGTCAATGGGGAGATTCAGATTACCGATAGTATGAAATTTCTCGCCGAAGCGGGAGAAATACTTGGTTATATCATCAGCGGCCGCCGGCATGACATCGGCAATAAGGTTGATTTCGTCAAAACAAATCTTGATTTTGCCTTAAAGCGCAAAGATACAAAAGCAGAGATCAAAAAATATATTAGAGAAATTTTGAAAGGTGAAAAATGAAAACATATCTAATCACCGGTGGCGCTGGCTTTCTTGGGTCCAACCTGGCAATTCGTCTTATTAAGAACGGGCAGAAAGTTATTGTAGTCGACGATTTGTTTACTGGCCGATTAAAAAATCTGGCTGAAATCAAAGAAAATCCCAATTTTAGATTTATTAAGCACGACGTCAGAAAACCTCTAAAAATTGATGGCAATGTTGATTATGTCTGCCATTTAGCTTGCCCGGCTTCGCCGCCAGTTTATTTGATTGATCCTATACATACCCTTGAAACATCGGCAATCGGCACCCAGAATATGCTTGAATTTGCACTCTCCAAGGGGGCAAGGTTTTTTTATACTTCTACAAGTGAAATTTATGGCGACCCTTTGGTGCACCCGCAGAAAGAGAGCTATTTTGGTAATGTAAACCCATATTGCAAGCGCTCCTGCTATGATGAGGGAAAGCGCTATGCAGAGGCCCTTATTTATGAATACCGGCGCGAAAGAGGGCTAAACACGGGAATCATTCGCATTTTCAATACTTATGGTCCCAAAATGGACCCTGATGATGGTAGGGTAGTTACAAACTTCATCAAACAGGCCCTGCGGGGCGAAGATATTACCGTGCAGGGCGACGGTAAACAGACGCGTTCTTTTTGTTATGTTGACGATCAAATCGACGGTATGATAAAAATGATAAAATCCAATGAGGAAGGCCCTATCAACATTGGCAACCCAAATGAGTTTACAATCCTTGAACTTGCAAAAATTGTCATAGATTTGACAAAGACAAACTCAAAAATTGTGTACACCGCTCCAGTTGAATCTGATCCTAAACAGAGAAGGCCGGATATCAAATTAGCCAAGGAAAAACTAAATTGGAAGCCCAAAATCAATCTTCGTGAAGGGATCAAAAAAACGATGGAATATCTAAAGGCAGAAATTTGATAATTAATATGATTGCTAAGGAAAGAAAATGAAAATTGTTGTCATTGGTACTGGTTATGTTGGCTTGGTACAAGGTGTAGCATTGGCAGAATTGGGCAATGAGGTTACCTGCATTGATGTAGACGAGGATAAAATTGCAAAACTCAAAGAGGGAATTTCCCCAATATACGAGCCGGGAATCGAAGAGCTAATTAAGAAAAATCTAAAACAAGGCCGGATTACTTTCGAAACATCGCTTAAAAGATACTTGAATAAATCCGATATCGTATTTATCGCGGTGGGGACGCCGTCGGACGAAAATGGAAAAGCCGATTTGAAATATATTATCGCTGCAGCGGAAGAAATCGGAAAAAATATCAAGAAACCTCTTGTTATCGTAAATAAAAGCACAGTGCCGATTGGGACAGGAGAAATGGTAAAAAGTACCATCAAGAAGCACTACAAGGGAAGCTTTGACGTCATCTCCAACCCGGAATTTTTAAGAGAAGGTTCGGCAATCGACGACTTTTTTCATCCGGATCGAGTGGTAATAGGGTGCAATGGGGACCGAGAAGCAGCAGAAAAAGTCGCTGAAGTTTACAAGGTCTTAACTTGCCCAATTGTCATAACGAACCTAGAAACCGCAGAAATGATCAAATATGCCTCAAATTCTTATCTGGCAACCCAGATTTCATTCATCAATTCAATTGCTAATATATGCGAAAAAGTCGGTGCCGATGTAGCCGATGTCTCGCGCGGCATGAAACTGGACAAACGAATTGGCGAGCGGGCATTCCTGAGTGCCGGCATCGGCTACGGGGGATCATGTTTTCCAAAAGATGTAAGCGCAATGGTAGAAATCGCCAAAGAAACCGGAGAGGACTTTAGGATATTGGAGGAAGTCGAGGCAGTAAACAAATCCCAAAGGCAAAGATTCGTTAAAAAAATTGTTGAGAAACTAGGCAAATTAAAAGGAAAGAGAATCGCGATCTGGGGAGTAGCTTTCAAGGCAAAAACGGATGATATCAGGGAAGCGCCGGCGATTACAATAATGGAAGCATTAATTGATTTGGGTGCAGAAGTTTTAGCATATGACCCAGTCGCCGTGGAAAATGCGAGTAAAATTATTCCCGATGCAATCTATGTTAATCGACCAACAGACGCTTGCAAGCGTGCAGACGCGTTGCTTATTGTCACTGATTGGGACGAATTTAAACAAGTAAATCTTGATGAACTTGGCAACTCAATGAAATCAAAAGTCATTTTTGACGGCAGAAATATCTATAACCCCGAAGATGCAAAGAAAGCTGGGTTCACATATTTTGGGATAGGTAGATAATAGAAAGAAATATCATTATTTAAGATTAAAATTATGAAAAATCAGCCCAAGGTTTCCATCATCATTCCTGTTATTGCCGTAAATGATTACATTCGCGAGTCCATCCCTGAGATTCTGAAGTTAGATTGGCCGGATTATGAGATTTTTATTTTTCCTGATCAACCTGACAAAAAACATAAATGGCCGAAAACCAAAATTATCGCATCGGGCAAAGTCGGGCCGGCAGAGAAACGCGATCTGGCAATTAAATATGCCCAAGGCGAGATCATTGCATTTTTAGACGATGATGCATTTCCGAGAGCCGATTGGCTCAAAAAGTCGATCAAATTATTTTCTGACAAAAAAGTCGGCGCTGTCGGCGGGCCTGCGATGACACCGAAGCATGACGATACCCTACAAAAAGTTTCTGGCGCTGTTTTTGAATCTTATCTTGGCGGTGGCGGAGCGAGAAACCGCTATTTGCCGATCGGCAAAGAGTGTGAATGTGACGATTGGCCAACAGTGAATCTGCTTGTCCGCAAGGATGTTTTTGCAAAAATAGGTGGCTTCGATAATACTTACTGGCCAGGGGAAGACACCAAACTTTGCCTTGATATTTTAAGTGCCGGTTACAAAATCATGTATACGCCGGAGGCGGTCGTCTACCACCATCGCCGATCCGACCTTGTGAAGCACTTCAAACAGATTGGAAATTATGCCCTGCATCGCGGTTTCTTTGCCAAGATCTATCCGAAAACTTCGCTTAAACTATTCTATTTCATGCCGAGTATTTTCGATCTATATCTGTTGGCGTTGATAATAATTACCCTCATTCCTCATTCCTCATCTCTTGTAATGATTGCCTCAATTCCAATTGCGCTATATGCCGTTGGGCTTATTTTGGATGCCCTTGTTATCTCATTTCGTTGGAAAAATCCATTGGTAGGATTAATCACGATACCCATGGTCCTCTTCACTCATGTCTGGTACGGCATCCGCTTCGTTTGGGGGCTGATTATTCCAAAACTTGCTAGATAGATCTATCTAGCAAATCTCAAAATAAGTAGAACAGCAGCTATCAAAACAGCACATCCAGTCAACCTGATGATGTATGTTTTTGATGAATTTTTTTCGAGCCAGGTAGGGTAATATCTGGAGGTGATGCCAGTAATTAGTAGGGTGAAAAATGACCCGAACATTGCAAGGGCTTGTGAAACTGCCACATTCGTCAAAAATGCGATGAAAACCAATACTTGTGCGCTTACGATAAATAAGTTGCTTAGGAAAAGTGGAAAAATCTGGATTGCGGTGACCCTGATTTCTTTTTTTGCTAGAAAATATGTTGGGCTCAAAAGAACTGCGACTCCCAATAAAGACCAGGCCTGAAAATTGAAAGGATCAAGCCCGGTATTGAGTGAAAGTTTCACGAAAATATCAGTTGCCGCATAAAGCAAAACAGCAAGGAGCATCAGTAAAATGTTTTTGTTGAAAATTGATCCCAGTCGTTGTTTGTCGTTGTAGGAAACAAGAATTCCACCAAGCACCGTCAAGGCAATTGAAAGATAGATCAGGACAGGGAATCTTTCGCCTAAAACAATAAATGACAGCAGCGTTACAAAAATGGTCTGTATGTTAAATAGCGATTGATAGACTGATACGTCGATGGAATATAAGGCTTTCCATGTCAGAAGCGTTGCAACCGCGGTGGTAGCAATATAGGCAAAATAAGGCCAACTTAGCGGATTCTGAATGTGCCCTGCCTTGGCCCAAAGAAACGGCAGAAAAATTAGTGCTGTCACATTCAACCAAAAAATCAAGGAATATAGATTCTTAATTTTGTACTTTGTTGTAATTTTGCCGGCAATGCCGGAAAGCGAGTAGAAAAAAGCTGCTGTTAAGGACAGAAATATATACATAATGCGATTGTAGCACAAGAATTGTTAGTCCTCACCCAAAATAATTGTTTTTAAACGCAAGACCGCCGCCCACGTTGGGGCGGCGGCGGTCTGCTTTTGGGAATCCGGGCGCTACGCATAGCGCTCGACCATCATCTTCATGTTGGCGAGGAACCACGCCATGTGGTCCTGCACGGCCGAGGGCGTGCCCAGCTTGGGCTTGTACTCGGCAACGAAGTTGATCTCGGCCGGCCGGTTGGCCGCCGAGAGAAGGTTCTCCACGATCGTGTGTGACCCGCTGTCCGTCACCGATTTCACGTGCACGGCGGCGACGTACGGCGCGAGGACCTTCACGGCCTCGTGTCGCTCGGTGCGAGTGGCGCCCAAGACAGAGCTGTCTTCGGCGGCGTTGCGATCGGCGCGAAGGAGATGCTCTGTGTCGATGACCAGCCTGCATCCCTCGTCCCGGCAGTACCGAGCAATCGTGTTGGCGGCCAGTCGATCATCAGGGTTCACCTCGTAGAGGCCGTTGGCCGCAAGGTGGTGGCTGATGTTCTCGCCGGGAAGAAGTGCCTCCACCTTTCGGCACTCGGCGATCTTCGGGAAGAACGCCCAGTCGATCGGTGTGGAAGGCATGCCCTCACCGCCGATCTGGTGGCGGAGACCCTGGAGAAGCCCGTTCACCGGGTTCCAGGCGCCTTCGTGGTACTTGACCGGCAGCGGCCAGTTCTCCCTTCCGGTTACCCCACGAAGGGGGAGAACCTGCAGGAATTCGTAGCCAGCCTTCTGGGCCCACTTGGCCGCCATCATCGGCGAGCCATGCGCCCAGAGTGCCGTCCTCATAGCATACGGCAACAGAGACGCGATCGAAATACCGTAACCGAACACATTGGGAGTCCGTCGCAAGCTAATCACCCGTTTCTTGCCCCCATGGGACATATTTGATATTCTTGGGTCATGCCCCACGGCACCGTAACAATATAACACAAATCACTAATAAAGTCAAGGACATTTATGCCAGAACTTAAGCGTGTGAGCAAGCCTACCAAGGATCAAAAAGCTAAAAATGCCAAATTTAAGATCTCAATCTCGTATCCGCCTCTTCCTAGTGAGAAAGGCATCCCTCTTCTTACCCAGAATCGCCAATTTCAATGGTTCAACAACCCAACGTATATCTATCCGATGGTGCCTTCGTATGCAGCCTCACTTCTGGCCGATCAAGGCTATGACGTGCTCTGGGACGATGCCATTGCCGAGGAGCTCACGCCGGAATCCTGGCTTCTTAGAATCAAGAAATCCAATCCCAACCTGATAGTGTTTGAATCTAAAACCCCGGTAATTAAGCGACACTGGAAACTTATTGAAGTTATGAAAAAAGAGCTTCCCAAGGCGACTATCGCCCTGATCGGCGATCATGTGACTGCGATGCCGGAAGAATCGATGAAAAACTCGAAGGTTGATTATGTTCTTACGGGCGGAGATTATGATTTTCTGGCATTAAACCTAGCGAATCATCTAAATCATGGTGAGAAACTCGAGGCAGGGATTTGGTACCGTGAAGGGAAAACCATTAAAAATACCGGGCATTTTGAGCTTAATCATGATCTTGACGATCTTCCGATGATCGATCGTGATCTCACCAAATGGCAGCTGTACGCTTACAAGAATGGTAATTACAAAAGAACACCAGGCACATACACATATGCTGCACGTGACTGCTGGTGGGGCAAATGTGCATTTTGTTCCTGGACGACTCTCTATCCGGGTAAGGATTATCGCAAACATTCGGCCAGGAGGATGCTCGACGAGATCGGCATCTTGATTGAGAAATATCATGTCAAGGAGATCATGGATGATTCGGGCTCTTTTCCGATCGGCACATGGCTAACGGAGTTCTGCAATGGCATGATCGAGCGTGGCTACAACAAGAAAATCCGTCTTGATATAAATATGAGGCTAAAGGGGCTTAAACAAGAAGATTACGATCTTATGGGCAAGGCCGGGATCAGGTTTATCCTGTACGGACTTGAGTCGGCAAACCAGAATACGCTTGATCGAATCCAGAAAAATTTGAAGGTAGAGGAAATCGAAAAAGGCGTTAGAATGGCGAAAAAGGGTGGACTGGAGCCTCATATCACTACCATGATGGGTTATCCGTGGGAAACGCGTGAAGACGCCGAACGAACTGTGGCTCTTGCGAGACATCTATTCAATAAAGGTTATGTTGACACTCTGCAAGCCACTATAGTGATCCCGTATCCAGGCACGCCACTCTATCGCGAATGCAAGGAAAACGGCTGGTTGGCGACTGAGGATTGGGATAATTTCGATCAGCGCATGGCGGTGATGAAATCACCCTTGACCGAGAAAGATATCAAAGAACTGACCCAAGAGCTATATAAGTCATTCATGACTCCCCGGTTTGTCATGCGAAAGATTGCTTCGGTGCGAAGCTGGTCTGATGTTACTTTCCTTTTCCGTGCTGCTGGCAAGGTAATCGGCCACCTCATTGACTTCTCTCCCAAGAATAAACAAAATTGCGAGTGCGAGGAAAAGGCAGAACACGAAGCATAGGCGGTTTGCATTATGATCGTTGATGAAATATTCCATTTTCTAATATCTTCTGCCGCAGGCCTAGCCGTCGGTTATTTTTCTGGCAACTACTGGGCAGTGCTTTTTGCGCTTATTTCCGGTTTTTTCATAGATGCCGACCATTTAATTGATTATTTTCTGTACACAAAGTTTAAAAAATTCTCTCTGGCCGAATTCAAATCAGGATTGTTTTTTGATTATGCCGGCAAGGTCTACGTGTTTGCCCATGGTTTCGAGTACGCGATCATCTTTATTGCACTGGGGATCGTTTTTTCCCAATACGGCTGGATATTTTACTCGCTCGGGGTATCAAATTTGCTGCATCTTCTGTATGACACGATTTACAATGGGGCTGTTTGGCCGACATATTTTTTAATTTTTCGCATCGTGCATAATTTCCGCCATAAAGATTTTAATTTCCCTAAATGTTCTGAAAGATGACAATTCATTGCCTTGCTAATTCAGCATGACCAGACTAAAATTGGGATGGTTTGCGGAAAACTTCTTTTTTAGCTATATGTATAAATGCCATTTAATTAAGTTTATCGGATGAAATAATGATTAATGTATCAAAACCGGTTATCGAGCAAGACGAGATAGATGTGGTCGTGGAAGTCTTAAAGAGCGGAATGATAGTGCAGGGCCCGAAAACGGCGGAGCTTGAGGAAAAGTTTGCAAAGTACTGCGGGACTAAGTACGCAGTGGCATTCAATAGCGGCACAGCGGCAATCCATGCTGGCCTATATGCAATGGGGATCGGCGAAGAGGATGAGGTAATTACGACCCCTTTTACCTTTGTCGCAACCGCTAATCCGATCCTGATGCAGGGCGCAAAAGTGGTTTTCGCCGATATTTCTGAAGATGATTTTAATCTTGATCCGGCCGAAGTTGAAAAGAAAATTACCGATACAACTAAGGCAATTATCCCCGTTGATCTCTACGGTCAAGTTTATGATTATGAAAAAATTTCAAAGATAGCTGAAAAGCATAGCCTCAAGATTTTAGAAGATGCCTGCCAAGCAGTCGGCGCAGAGCAAAATGATAAGCGGGCAGGTAATTTTGGTGATGTGGCGGCCTTTTCCCTGTATGCTACAAAAAATATGATGTCCGGTGAAGGTGGGCTTATTACTACCAACGATGAAAAGCTGGCTGAAAAGTGCAAGATGTTCAGGCATCATGGCCAATCTGAAACATTGAGGTACGAATACGTTGATTTGGGCTACAATTACCGCCTGACGGATATGGCAGCCGCGATTGCTCTAGTCCAGCTTGGCAAAATCGATGAATTCAATAAAAGGCGCAATGCGAATGCAACTAGATTGGAAGAAGGGCTCAAAAATATTAAAGGGCTTATTTTGCCCAAGAGAAAAGAAGGAAATTTTCACGTTTACCATCAGTTTACAATCAGAATAACCAAGGATTTTGCATTGTCCCGGGATGAACTCATCGAGGAGATGAAAAACCGCGGAGTAGGGGCCGGAGTGTATTATCCTAAACCTTTGCACCTGCATTCTCATTTCCAAAAGCTTGGCTACAAAGAGGGTGATTTTCCAATAGCAGAAAAGATGTCGAAAGAAGTTGTGTCTTTGCCGGTCCATCCGTCATTGGCAAATGAAGAAGTCGAGAAAATTATTAAGGCTATAAAGGATATTGCAAATGGAAACTAGGGCAGCTGCTTGCAAGTATTTAATTTCCGGATGTATCGGGTGCCGAATCTGCATAGAAAATAACCCCAAGATATTTAAGCTAAATAACGAAGGGGAGGCTGAGATAGATTTGGAAAGGGCAGATAAAAATAGTATCTGTGAGACCGCTAAATTGTGTCCAGTTGGCGCCATTAAAATCATAAATTAGGAGGCAAATGCCAAATAAGAAGAAGCGCAAAGTTGGCTTGATCGGCTGCGGGATGATTTACACCCGCCACATGGAAGCCATTACATCAAATCCTGAAGATTTTGAGCTAGTTGCTCTGTGTGATATAGATGACAAAAAATTAGAAAATCGTGCAACGGAGAATCAAGTTCCCGGATTTACTGACTACAAGAAAATGTTGAAAGATATGAAGGGTAAGATGGATTTTGTTTCGATTGCTACGCCGAACAGCCTGCATTACGAAATGGCTATCGAAGCTTTATCAAACGGATACGACATCCTAATTGAAAAGCCCATTGATTTTAAACACGACAGGGTCCAGGAGATCTCAAAGCTGGCGAAGAAATTAAAAAGGAATGCGTTTGCAGTCCTGCAGGTAAGATATAATCCCACCGTGAATATGGTGAAAGAAGCCCTGGATAAAGGGTATTTAGGCAATATCAGATCGGTAAGTTTGATTCAGCGTTGGCAGCGCCCGGAAACCTATTTTGATTCTTGGCGGGCTGATCTCAAAACAGGTGGACGCACTTTGTACGAAGTAGGAATTCACTACCTAGATATTGTCCAATTGCTCTTTGGTGTGCCTGAAGTAAAAGCTTCTGCTACCTTCAACAACAAGCACAAAAATGTAAAATTTGAAGATACGGTCTTTTCAATTTATCAATTTCCGCAAGGCGCGTCTGGTTCTTGCGAGGTGACCATAGCTTCGGAACCGTCAAATCTTGAGTGTTCGGTCTCGATCATGGGATCCGAGGGATTCATCAAAATCGGAGGGCGTGCCCTCGATGCAATAGACCGGGCAATGTTCGAAAGCCAAATTTTCGAAAAAAAGTGGGATAATCTTGTCGAAAGATACGGAGAATCATTGGAACCGAATTCTTATGGAACCCATGCTGGTTCTTGTCCCAACCACCCCACTCTTTATGCGGAAATCGCGAAAGGGAAAGGCATTTCGATAGATGAGGCAATTAATTCTATTAAATTTATCGAGAGAATTTATGGCAAAGAGGTATAAGGAGCTATAATGGATTATTTTAAACATGAGACTGCCGATGTTTCAGACAAAGCGAAAATCGGCAAGGGCACGAAAATCTGGAATTGGTGCCAGGTGAGAGAAAATGCCACAATAGGTGAAAATTGCATTATCGGAAAAAATGCATACGTCGATACGGGTGCTATCGTTGGCAACAATGTAAAAATTCAAAATAATGCCTCTGTCTATGACGGCGTGACTTTGGAAGACGGCGTTTTTGTCGGGCCTCATGTTTGTTTTACGAATGATAAGATTCCTCGTGCAATAAATGAAGACGGATCACTAAAAGGCGGCGCTGAAACCGGCGACTGGGAAATTTCCAAAATTCTTGTAAAGCGGGGTGCTTCCATCGGTGCAAACTCTACAATCTTGCCCGGAGTGACGATCGGAGAATTTGCGATGGTTGGCGCTGGATCAGTCGTGACCAGGAATGTTCCAGACTATACACTGGTACTCGGCAATCCGGCAAGGGCGTATGGAATTGTCGACAAGTCTGGCAAAATTGTCAGCAAGGAACTTGTCGATGAACCGGCAAGCGTCAATTAAATTGAAGGATTTTATGGAGAAAAAACCGCTAGTTTCAATCGTTCTATTTACATACAATGTGGAGAGATGGATTGAGAATAATCTCAAATCGATGAATGCCCAGAAATTCAAAGATTTTGAAATTGTCATGGTGGACAAATATAGCACCGACAAAACTCAAGAAATTGCCAGAAAGTTTAAAAATGTGAAAATATATAACGCGCCAATCGAGCGTTCGACCCAGGCTAATTATGGTGTTAAAAAAGCTCGCGGTAAATATGTGTTTTTGACGGGTGCTGATTTCGAGTATCACCCTCTTTATCTGAAAAAATGCGTCGAGCTGTGCGAAAAGAAGGGCTATGACGCAGTTTATACATCAGTCGTTACGAAGAACAATACTTTCTTTGGTAGATGCAAGGCTCTTGAGAGGCTTTGCTATGTTGGTGATGATGAACATGAGTCGGCGAGATTTGTGAAAAGAGATGTTTTTTTGAAATTAGGTGGCTACGATGAAAATTTAGTTGCGGCCGAGGATTATGATTTTCAACGCAGGCTAAACAAACAGGGTTACAAAACTGGCAGGGTAGATGTGATCGCAGAATATCATCTTGGGGAAGAAGAGACTTTGCGCCATATTGTCCGCCGATCATTCTACTATGGAAAAACTCTGTATCAATTTCTGCAGAAATATAAGGGATCCAGCGTCGTACAGATGTCACCGGTACGGACAACTTACTTCAAACACTGGAGAATTTGGCTCAAAGACCCACTCCATACATTAGGTTTTATTTTCTTCAAGATCACCCAATATTTCTTTGGAAGCCTTGGTATGCTGACGGCAATCATTGTAAATTATAAAGGAATAAATTCCGAGAAGGGGAGCAAGTGAAAAAAATCAGACATAATATTCTTGATGGTTGGGCTAATCTTTCCGTTTTTATTCGCAATAATCTCGTTGGCTTTATTGTATTGATTGCGTTTATGTTTGTTTTTCTTATGCTTAAAAATTACTTTCCGGTACTACAAAATTACATGCGCATAAGATTGATTTATGCCTATGTAGGGATGTTAGCTATCTTGATTCTAAATCTGGAAACGAAATTTTTTCTGAAGCTCTCTATTGCATTTTTAGGGCTTGTTGTGCTTGCCCTGATATTCAATAATACAAACGCAGCCGATCTTATCTCTACTTACTTTCTAATTACCTTTGCACTAGGAATTGTCGCTTCACCAATTCTCCTTGGCCTAAAAAATAAATGGCTAGGGGTTTAGTTTTCTTACTTTATTTAAATAGAAAATTGTTCCCAATAATGCCAGAGCCGAAATTGCGATAGACACATATTGAGTTCTCTGCAGTTTATATTCAATTGTTACGGTATCAACATTTTTGGATATTGCCCACGAATTGGCAAATCCGTTGTATAGATGATGATCTATCTCCTCTCTGTCCGAAGTTTTTGCTTTCCAGTTTCCATTAAAATTCTGGTTTAAAATGAGCGTGAAAGGCGCAACTAAGCCTTTCGTATTAATCTTAAATTCCACGGGATTAATTTCTTCAAAAGAGATCGGAACCAAGCTTCCGTCTTTTTCTACTGAAATAATTTGGCTGTTAGGGTCTGTACCCTTGATCTTATAAATCAAAAGATCGCCGAATGTTTGTACCAGCTCGAGCTTACCGGAGTTCCTGATGGAATCCGAAATCATCTGGGCATTTTTTTGCACCGGCTCAGCCGTTCTATTGTAGGTGGAATAATTGTAATCAACCGACTTATCGTATAAAACATATTTAATATTGAACTTATTGGCATATTCAATAAGTTTTTCAGGGTGATCGATGGTATCCATATACATTTCATCAATCAATTGGTCTGCTTTGGTTGTCGGGAATGAAGTATATTTAATTGTTCTATTGTTGATAAGCACAAGAGCCGGGTTATCACCGGCGAAAAATCCGTGTTCCCATTTATGGCCGACAGCATAACCGGTTGGCGGAATTAGCATCACTCTCTCATCTTGGCTGGTGTTAGAACTGAACCAAGAATTGGCATCATTCCAATAGCCCGGAATGCTCACGTAATTAGACCGCATAAGCCCCGTATTGGTGTTCCAGATAATTTTTCCAGTAAGAAGTGGAAATGCCACCACCAACACCAAACAAAGGCCTAAAGGAGGGATCAGAAAGGCCAGAAGAGGTGCTTTGCGCCTGAAATAGTCAAATAGATATGCAATGCTACAGCCGAAAAGAATGCTGATAGAAAACAAGTGGATCGGAGTAAATTTGGCCCAGGGTTCGCGGTATATCCAAAGAATTTTGATATGAGTATATAAATAATTGTACATTTCCCCGAAAGGAGGAGTGGATCCTTTGGCCAAGAACAAGCCGACGAGAGCCATTATTGCAAAAAAACGCACATGTTTATTTTTGTAGTTTAAAAGCAGGGCTAAAAGTGCGATTGCAGTAATGCCATAGCTTAAAATTAAGAAGAGAGGTTGGTCGAAATTGGTCCAGTATGAGAAATAAAACGACCCGTTATGGTTGTCATACCATCCCCATGATCCCAAGAAGCGGAAAAAATTATGGAACTGCCCCGTATCAATTTTTTGAAACGTAAACACACCGCTCACTTGGTTGAACTGAAGGCTATTTATGACAAATGGCAGAAACCACCAGACGTTCAGAAGGACCCATATGCCGGCAAAAATTAAAGCATATAATACCGACTGGCGGATTTTTTTTGGGTTGATAGCGATGAAAAAAATTAAGTAAGCCAAAAGCATGATGGGAATCACGCTTGTGACAGCGAGATTCACATTGGCAGAAATTGATATTAATAATACAAAATTTGCATAAATCGCATATTTAACCCTGTTTTTGAGATCATATTGTTCAAGTCCCAGCTTAAAAAACAGAAGAACCAACGGCAAAGCAATCATCATCAGTTTTGTATTTGTCTGATAGGCCCCTATCTGAACGACATATAGATTAAATGTGTACAAAAGCCCGGCGAAAAATCCTGCCATTCTTGAATATTTAAAATCTTTAAAAATATTTCTGGCAAACAGGTACATTGCTATACCGGGCATGCCAAAAAGAATGATGATCCAAATCTTTTCAATAAATATCATTGAAAATCCCACCTTCGAGAGAATCAACCAGAATGGGAGAAGCGGAAAAAGATATGGCAAATAAATATTCGGCCCACCCATATTAAATGCCTTTGCGTTCCAAGAATAGAAATAATCAGGCAAGAAGCTTAAGGGGCGGATAATCCAAGACTCGTCACCCCCAGCAATCATAAGGTCTTTTTTGAACCAAAAAAGAGGCAGAAGGCTTAAAACCACTAATAGTATTAGATATTTATCTAGTTTTTTCATAGAAAAATTTGAAATAAATGAATGAACCAGCGGCAATTAATATGCTGCAAATTGCTAAAATGCTGAATACTTTCTGTGCCGAATATTCAATTGTCATTGTATAATCCCCCTGTTCGCGAACATACCAGCCATTGGCATAACCATTTGCAAGGTAATGTTGGCCTTCATCAATTTTCTGGGTTTTTCCATTTTTATTGATCGTGACTTTCCAATTTTTATTATAACTTGCAAGGAAGGTCAGTATATAAGGCGAATTTGCGTTCTTAACTTGAACGGAATATTTAGTAGGGCTAATTTTTGAAAAGATTGTTTCGGGCGATTTTCCAGAAATATTTAAATCTGCAAGCGAAGACGGCATATTAAAATCTTTGGCTTCTGGCGTGAAAAATATTACAGGTTGTTTTGTAAAATCAATATTACCCAAGTAACCATCAAGGCTCTCGGTTTGCCCGCCTTGGCGATCGATATTAATATCACTCATATGAATGTCAGTAGTAGTGTAGATTTGAGGTAGGTTTGTGCCTGACTTATAAAAATCCAATCCTCCGATTTTTCTTTCCAGCCCAATATTTTCTTGGGTGGACAGGTTTTTTTCAATTGTTTCTTTTGAATTGATTGTGCGGAGAAACGACTCAGAATCACCGCGCACCATGAGTGTATCTACGCCCATAAGAGCAAGGATGCGATCGAGATGGACACCAAGACCGGCGTGATTAATTTCGTCATAAGCGATCGTCATCATATCAACAGAATGAGAAAAGGCCAGCCTGTTTTCAGGATAATCTCGCACAATAGGTTTGTTAAATAAATAACGGGTGAAATCAGGCATATCATAATATGCCCAAGTGAATTTTGACAGCCATTCTTCCTGGGGTAATATTAATATTCTGCCTTCTCCCTGATTTTTGAGCCAATCGGCGGCTTCATAATATTCCTGAGGAATTGTTACTGGTTTAATGCTTTGTTTCATATCTCCTGTGATCATCGGATATTCGCCAATGAAAACCAATGCCAACATTAAGGAGACAAAGATTATTTTTGCATAAGATTTCTTAAAAAATGCAAGAATTTCGTCCGCGGCAAAGGAAAAAAGAACGCAGTAAGAAAAAATAGTCCAGATAGCAAACCTATATGGGTTTCTGAACATTTGCAGAATGGGAATCTTCATCATAAAAAACTGGATAGGCTTACCAAAAACACTATTGCGCCCAGCAGCAAGAACGAAAGAGACAATCAGCAGGATAAGTAAAAACCAAATCATTTTTTTGCGTTCTGGGCTGGTATTTCTTCCGATAATTCTTATGATTGAATAAATCAAAGTGATCGAAACTAAAATTGCGATTGCACAGAGGGGCCCGGAGGTTGGTGCCGGAACACCCCTAACTAACAAGAGGTTAATCGGAGTTGCTGCTTGGGATATTAGCTTCCAAGTAAATAACCATAGGCGATTAATGTCCCCGATTTGCGAGCTTCCGCCCAGTCCAAGAACTGCCGGAACAAGCCACCAGATATTTAAAACAACCACATAAACAATTGAAAGAATCGTAAATTTGGCAACATTCTTGCGGTTTTTGCCCGTTGCTATCTCGTACAGTAACCAGAAATACAAAGGCAGCATATGCACCACAAATGAAGGCATGTTGGTAATTGCCATAAAAACGCTGACTATCCCAATATACAAAGCGTAAATGGGCTTTTTGTTCTCCACGCCCAATTTTCCCAGTAGAAATACGAGTGGAATGAAAGCATAAGAAAAAATTGCTATATGCTCTCCCTGAGAGACATAGAGCCCCATAATCGGGTTAAAAATATAAAACAACCCAGCCAATAATGATGCGAAATGATGTTTGCCGCGCAAGATATTTCTTGTAAGAAGGTACATCGAAAGCCCAGCTAAAAATATTCCGGCAACATACCAAATTCTCTCAATCGCACCGATTGATAAACCAAGAGTATTAAGGCTGGCTAGGATTCCATAAAAAGGAATTTGGGACAAAAATGCAGATGAGATATCGTAACCCATCGTTACTTTGTCGTACCATACGGATAGGGAAGAGTGCAGGTTTGAGAGAGGGGCCAAGGGAAAATCCGCATCGGTTCCGTCAATAATTCCCAAGATCCCTGTCTTCCAAATGGGTAAGATTGCAGAAAACAAAAGAATCGGCAGATCGATGAGCAAAGGGTTTATGCGCGTAAACCAATTTTTGAGTCTATTCATAAATATAAAGCTTAGGTTACTTTAGAAAAATACCAGAAGCACTTCTAAAAAGCAATTGCAGGTCAGCAGCATCTTAAGCTGTGATATAATTTTTTAAGCCATGAAAAAAAATTGGATCAAAGAGATAGACTATTTAAGAGCTGTCGCCATACTAGCTGTAATTTTAATTCATGCAACAGACCCCTGGGATTCTATTACTCCACTTACGTCTGTCGGTATCATTGCCCTGACACTAAATGAACTATCAATTTTTGGGGTTTCCTTCTTCTTTGTAATAAGCGGCATGGTTTTATTCCGGAGCATGCAAAAAAAAGATGCGATCATTCCATTCTACCTGCGGCGCATCCAGTCAATTCTGATTCCATATCTTTTTTTCACGATAATTTATGAGATTTTCAAAAAATTCTATTTAGGCATACCCTTGTCGCAGGCCACAGTTTTTCATGATTTGTATACGGGCCAAGGTTATTTCCATTTCTGGTTCCTTGTCGTGCTATTTTATTATTATCTAATTTATCCTTTTCTTTACCGAATTTTTATAAAGTTTAAGCAGTTAAACCCCTTTTTAAACGGGATTGTCTTTATTGTTTTTCTGGTTCTTCCTTTTTTGTGGCAAATAACATCAAGTAAATTTGGATTAGCAAAGATCGATGGACAAGTTAGAATCACTGAGTTTTTCCGCTATTTACCATTTCTGTATGGCGGTATCGCGATCTCAGCAAATTATGAAAGAATAAAACAAAATTTGCACCTTACAAAAACTTTAATATTGGCATCAGTTTCTTTGGTTGCCATTTTTACATTGATATTTTCAATCTATCTTGCGGTGAATCACCCTGGAATTTTTGTTCATATTCAGGGTATCTATCACTATTACAGCCTCATATTTCTCCCATTTTATGTGTTTCCTTTATTTTTTATTCTTATTAAATTTTTTTCTTCAGTAAATATAAATCAATCCGTTTTGAATCTACTTAAAAAGATCGGTGATTATTCTTTGGGTATATATTTGATTCACATAATGTATAATATTCTTATATTTGGTGAGCTGATATACAAATATCTCAATCTGACATGGAATAATATCCTGGCTTATATTTTACTTTTTATCGGTTCCTCTTTAGCGAGCATTTTAACCATCTGGATAATCTCTAAAATACCGTATTCCGGATGGATATTAGGAAATAGGGTACGTAATGCAAAAACAATCTAGAGTACGAATAATGCTTCTGCCGCTTTCTGTGCTTGCTTTTATGTTGCTGCTTTTTTGGCCGTACCGACATGGTATTGGCAACTATTGGGATTGGACTGTCCCATATTTCAATTTGAATTTTTGGGATGCTATTCTTGGCAAGCTGTTGATATGGCAAGGCATTACATTTGGCCAGTCGCTGCCATACAATTCTGGCATGTATTGGCAACTTGTACTGAGCGCAATATATTCAATACGGATTCCGACCGAATATCTTGTCTACCTCGGCCTTTCGTTTTTTGGTTTTTTTACGATCTGGATCGTTTGGAAGACATGCAAACCCAAGAAGGAAAAGATCAATTTTCTCTATTTGCTCATCGCAATGGCCTCATTCCTTAATCCGGCCATTTACTACAAGCTATTGGCCGGCCATATGAACTATTATTTTTCTTTTCTTTTGTTTGTTGTTTTAATTTACTATCTTCTTAAAAAATTTAAACCGACATTAAAACATTATCTTGTGTTGGCAATTATTCTGGCATTTGTCGGAGCCCAGATTCAATTCTTTCTTTTTGCCATTCTGGCCCTGCTGGTTTATTTTATTGTTTATCGCGAGAGATTCCGTTGGAAGTTCGCCATATGGACTGCTGTGATTGCTTTTTTCATAAACTTGCCATGGATGGTGAATATTTTTTTTGGCGTGAATAATGTAAGCCAAATTTCCGGTATCGCTGGGAGTGAATCTTTTTCTGCAGCAATGTTTACGAACCCTGCTAGAATTTTTGCGATGGTTTTTGCCCCCGCCACAAACATTCAATACGCTTTCCCCAAAATTGCATTTGGTTTTTTTGCCGTATTTAGTTTGGTTTTAGTATCATCAATTATTATTTTCTTCGCAAAAAGAAAATATGTTGGCCAAAGGGGGAAAGACGCGATTTTCATCATCATTCTTTGGGCAATTTTTGTTTTTCTCTGTACTGGATTATTTAACTATTTGAAAATTCCATACGTGCAGGATTTGTATCCGCTTTTACGCGAGTCTGGCCATTTTGCCCCACTCATTCTTCTAACCGGTTTGCTTGCCTTGGCGTTTATTTGGGATGAATTGAGGCCTGCTAAATTGATAAAAAGCTTGCTTATTGTGTATATGGCGCTGTTTATTATTATTAATTTTTATACTTTTTATCGCTATCTTCCAAAGGTCAATTATGCCTTGGCGCGTGAGAGTTTTTCCCAAACCAAAACTTATCTGGATGATGAGGTTGGCGCATTTAACGTTGCTGAATACCCATTTTGGAATCAGTACGGATTTGTGGGCCAAGAAATTGATGTTGTGCAAGAAAAACAGATCAACCAGAGCGGCTGGGATAGTTTTATCCTCTATTCCGGGCAAGATTTCTTGTCGAATTATCATGATGGTGGAAAAAATATCAATGATTCTTTTCAATACGCCATTTTAAAAAATAATGCCCTGGAGAAACTTCGAAGCCATAATATTAAATATCTTCTTGATTTTTCCTCCATTTATAAGAGCAATTATGGTTTTTATACCTCGCCTGATAGATATGAGAGCAACCCAAGCTTACTCAATAATCCCAATTTTGTTCCCTCGCTTCTGGCTGAAAACCAGCAGGAAATTAATAAAGTTTCGGAAAACGTTTATGAAATCAAAAATAGTCTTCCTAGAATTTATGGCGACGGGGTAACATTCAAACGTGTCAACTCCACAGAATACAAAATTCAAATCAAAAATCTCAAAGATTCAACACCCCTGTATTTTTTGGATAATTACAATAATGGATGGAAGATATATTTAAGTGAAAGCAAAGGTTCTCTTTGTTCAAATCCAACTAATTTTTCCGCCCAGAAAACGAGTGAATGCCAGTCAAAAGATCAAATTGATTTAACTGCCCTCGGTTACCTTCGATCGCCTTCGTTTGCAAACAGCACGCACAAAATGATTTCCGGATATGCAAATAGTTGGAATTTCAGCATCTCTGAATTGAAAAATAATCCCGATTATAAAAAATATGCCACAGAAAATTCTGATGGCACTATCGATCTAACACTTACTTTGTTGTTTTTGCCACAGGTTTACTACTATGTTGGAATGGCCGTAAGCCTAATGGCAATTCTAGCCGTGGTTTTTATGGTAGTTTTTCTCAAGCCCCAGGATTAGTAGCTTTGGCGATGGAATTTAGTGTTTTTGGATAGATATAGAATTTTGTCTTGGCTTTGTTCTTTTTGCTTGCATAATTTATTGCGTCATTGATATCGGAGAAGCACTTAAACGGGGTATTTTCAAAAAGTTTCTGGTTGCCCGAAACAAAGACAATATCGTATTTACGAAGATGTTTTAAAACCATGTATGTTCTGTGCCCACCCGCTTTGAAGCCCACCTTTTTGATATGGGATAAAAATTCCGCTGGATCCTTGATGGACCTAAGGTCTTTGTAAAACCGAATTTCGCCAATTCCGTTCCCGGCACCCTCTGATAGCTCCGCAGCTATAATCAAACAACCGCCGGTTTTTATAATCGGATTTTCAACGTCGAGTAAATAATTTATTACCCTAGAGGCCTGATACAGGTTTGAATCCTTGGGAAACCCCAAACCGCAAATGGCCGCATCGGCCACACCATCTACTGATAATATAAAATTCTCTTTTACAAACTTGATCCCATCCTTGTAAACCTTTTCAAGCTGGCCGGAAAAGCACTTTAGAAGATTTCCCTGGGCATCATTCACCAAATTAATTGAGTAATCGATTTTTATTGGTTTGATAATTTCCCAAAGAGTTTGATGAAAAGGATTCGACTCGGTCTCGCAAAGTTTTGTGTTCTCATCTCCAAGAAATTTAAGGCTATGGGTTGCATTTATTGTCGGTTCTCCGGCGCAACCTATCGCGATTGTTTTTGGGCCGCCGCTAAAGCCGGCATATAGATGAGGCTCAATTACCCCTATCGTCATAATAAAATCATGGTTTAACAACAATTTGTTTAAAACAATTGGGACCCCCAAGGATGTAACACCCAGATTTTTGTGTGTTTTTTTGTCTTGTGTATGAGAAATAATCCGATATCTCTCTGCAATTTCTTGCCCGAACATCTCGTTTATTTGCTCTTTGTCCTGGGCTTTATGCAGGCCCGTTGCAATCAATATCTCTACTTCACAACCAGTTTTTTCAAACATCGGCAAAACTGCTTCCAAAATTTCATTAAGATGGGCCTTGCGCGTAATGTCAGGCACTACAATCAGTGCTTTTTTCCTGCCCTGGATTATATTTTCCAAATCGGTAAAATCGGTTTTTGTATCCGCGATTTTTGATGGGCCCAGAGGCTTGATTATGCCAAGGAGATTTTTGCCTGAAAGGTTTACAGAAACTTGTTTTTTACCATAAGAAATATAGTGCATTTATAACTCTAGTGTTAAATATTTACAGGGTTTTGAATAATTTATATGGCCAACGGATGATGCGCATTATCAGTGTGGCCAGCCTTCCATTGTGTTTATACCAAAAATACGTTTGTGATCTGTAATAATATTTCTTGCGGGCGCTGCTAGTTTTTATGCTTCTTCCTTCTAAGTGAATAATCTTGGCAGAATTCAAAACTGCGTTTTGGTACCCAACGTCCGAGAGGCGTTTGCAAAGATCATCATCTTCTAAATACATAAATATGTTTCTGTCGAAACCACCTACGTCCTCAAATTTCTTACGTTCAAGCATCATGGCGGCACCAACTACGATATCAGCAGTAAAGTACTCTTTTGAAAAATCAATCTTATGGTCGTTGTAACGGCGGATAGTTACGGAACCGAGATTTTGAAATGATGCAAAAAAGTTTTTTTGAATTATTCCGTCCTCATGATATAGGAGCGGCGATAGGGCACCAATTTTGGGATGTTTATCTAGAAAAGAAACCATTTTTGATGGAGAGTCATCCGTCAGAAGAGTGTCCGAGTTCAAAAACCACAGATATTTTCCTTTAGCATCTTTTGCGCCTAAGTTATTCCCCTTACCAAAACCAAGATTGGTTTTTGAAAAAATGACCTTGATTTTTTCAGGAGGCAGTAATTTGCGGAGTTTTACTGAATCTATCTTTGACTTGTCGCCGGATCCGTTGTCGACAACTATTACCTCGTAATTTAGCCGGACATATTTTGCAATTGTTCGCAAAGAATCCTGTACCAGATCAGGCGTGTTGTAATTTATCATGACAATTGAGAGTTCCGGCGTTTTCATAACGTTTGTTGGGGATTCGATTAGAAAAAACCCATTAATTTATCCATATAACGAAAAGATACCTTGCGTTCGCGCAGAATTTTCTTTCGCTTTTCAATCATTTTTCCATGCTCGCTGATACATGTTTTGACGGCCCAGATATATTCAGTGAAATATCCTTTTACGATTGCTGCTGCTAAAAATCGGAGCTCAGAAAGCAGAATCAGGGGGGAATAAATAATTATTCTGCTCAAAGGAAAATTTTTGTACATCACATGCCAGCGGTTTTTATTGATGTATTTAAACACAAACCCAGATTTTTTGCCTGCAGAAGCAGACCCCATGTGATAGATTATGGCACCTGGCACAAAGAGGCATTTAAATCCTGCATATTGGGCCCTTAAGCTGATATCAACGTCCTCTAGATACATAAAGAAATCTTCGTCAAATAAACCGATTTTTTCAAATAGCGCTTTTCTGTATACGGAAGCTCCTGCGCAGGCACCAAAAACATATTTTTCAGAATCAAAGTTTTCGTTGTTTTTTTCGTATTTTCCGATATTATACGCCCGCCCCCACCAGTTCATCGCATCTCCGGCGGCGGCGATAATTTCGCGGTGATAATAATCAATCATTTTAGAAGCAAAAAACCCCGCTTCGGGATGATTTTTGGCTGCCACATACATCTCTGAAACCCAATTTTCATCAACTTCGGTGTCGTTATTTATGAGCCCGATTAATTCTGAATTTGCAGCCTTAATTCCCACGTTGACTGCTATTGAAAAACCGCAATTTTCTTTAAGTTTGATGAGTTTTACTTGTTTGTATTTTTTGATTATTGTTTCAGATTGGTCGCCGGATCCATTGTCCACGACAATAATTTCAATATTGTTTTCCGACTGATGGAGCAATGAATCCAGGCATTTTGATAGAAATTTCTCTCCGTTCCAATTGGGAATAACAATGCTTAGTTTTACTTTTTGAGTTTGCAATCTGTTTGTTCCGTATTACGACTTTAATATTTCTCGAAAGGTCTGTGGCTTGACAACATTAAATAGGTATAACAACAGAAAATATAAGGCGACTACGACTGGAATGAGTATGAGAAAATTCAAGTGGCTCTGTTTGCTTAGAAATCCGACAACCAAAGCAAGGAAAGCCGCCAAGAGCACCTTGAAAATTAATCGGAAATTAAATCGATATCCGACAATTTTCTGGGTGTAGTGAGCATTGATCAAGAGGAGCAACAACTCGGAAACAACGGTGGTAACGGCGGCGCCAATAAATGAGAAGAGGGGAATAAAAATCAGGTTAGCTATAAGATTAAACGATAAAATAAAAATCGAAATTTTTATCAACAATTTTCTCTCATCATTGGCAAGGAGAATTTCGCCAAGCAAATTATCAAAATATATTAAGGGCAAAGCAAAGGACAAAATCATCAAAGCCCAACTTCCAGATAGAAAATCTGCATTACTGAGAAACAATATTATTTCCTTGGAAAACACAACGCAGGTTATTGTCAGAGGCATAGCAACTGCCAGCATAATAGTAATTGATTTCTCAATAATGTTCCCAACCGATGCTTTGTTACTCTGGATGTTTTGAGAAATGGCTGGTTTGAGCGCTGAGGAAAAATATGACCCGATAAAAGCTGTGACTTCCAAAACTTTGTAAGCAACTGTGTAGATACCGACAGCAACACTGCCCTTGATAGCAAAAAGTAGCAAGGTGTCCAGTTTGAAATAAAGATTATTAATGATAAATACAATTCCTAGCGGCCAAGAGAGCGATAGTATCCAATTTGAAATTTGCCGATCATATTTTGGCACAAAGCTAGTAAATTTTATTGAGAACAGCCATTTAAAGATATAAATAAGCACGCCGGTAAGAGCGACAGTCGAGACAACCCAAAGGAAGCTGCCATGCATTCGTATAATCACATACAAAGCGATAATTGCGGCAAGTTTACTCAAAAATTCGGCTGTAGCCGAATATTGCATCTTGAGGCGATATTGCAAAACAATATCATAAATGCTTCCTAGTAAATTGAAAAGCAAAAAACCCGTCGCGATCAAAACGCCCAATTTTATATTGAAATTGTATTTTGTAGCAAATACGAGCGCTGACGCAATAATACAGGCAAGAAGCGCAGATACGAGCCTGATTAAAAAAACATTTGATAAGATTTTCTTTTCGTTATTGGGATTTTTAGCGATTTCCCTAACCGCTACAGAGAACAAACCCAGATCGGCAATTACAATAAAAAAATTGATATAAGTCGTTATTGTGTTATATTCACCAACACCGGCTGTGCCCAGATAATTGGTTAAAAGCTTGATCGAAACCAACGTAAAAACCAAAGTAACCAACCTTACGGTCACTTGGGATACGGTATTTATAAATACGGCTTTTTTATCAAACATTAAATCCCTTAACGAGCCTCTGTATAAACGTGGCCAGTTCCAACAAACTCCCAAATCTTAGTAAGTGCCCCATTGTATCCGTAAAAGGTGAAGGCATTTTCTGATCCATCTCCATCAAGATCTAGAAACGCAACATTGTTATTATTGGTTGGGCACCAGTTGCCCTTACCGCTATCAAACCATCTTTCGGAAGTGAGAGTTGCGCCATCCTCGTGGAATATCCATAATTTCATATATGAATTTCCATAATTATACACTACAGCAATTTCATCCTTACTATCACCATCGATATTTCCTGCGGAAAGCTCATTTCCAGAACTAAAGGCCCAGCTACCCTTACCGCTATCAAATTTTGAGCTTAAAACAAAAGTCGAACCAGATAGCTTAAAATTCCAGATTCTTGCTTGGGAATTTCCATAATCATACATTGCTGCGATTTCGGTCTTGCCGTCTCCATCAAAATCACCCGATGTCAGGTTGCCGGTTCGGCCAAATGCCCAATTCCAAATTCCGCTATCATATTTAACTGATGGAGTTAGCGAACCATCACCATTTGCCTTAAATACCCAAACTTTCATCTGTCCCAAACCATAATCATACATTGCTGCGATTTCGGTCTTGCCGTCTCCATCAAAATCACCCGCAACAATATTGCTCATACTTGAAAATGACCAATTACCCGGTCCACTATCGAAAAGTTTTTGGGGGCTTAAATTTGAGCCGGATTTGACATATGCCCAAATTGCAGTTTGCAGATTGCCGTAATTGTAAGGAATTGCCAATGCGGGATTGCTACCGACGGTGTAGGGCACCGACTTTCCTTTGGAACTAAAGAGCCAATTACCGGCACCAGAATCGTATTTTGGCGAAAGGGAAAGAGATTGATAAAAGTTTGCCTCTACGATCGCTCCGTCTGCCATGGTTTTTTTGCATACGCCGTTATCAATGGTATTGCATCCCGACCAATTGGCGAATTCAGATGCTGGATTATTGACTGCTGTGATAGAAATCGAAGTATCTTCTGGAATTTGATAATTACAATTTGTGCTCTCGCAATTTGCAGTTGTTCCGCCATAAGAAATATTAACTGATCCCCCGGGAGATACGCGAATCGTAATTATACTTTCAAAATAGATTTTGTATAGCTTCCAAAAGTTATAATTTCCATTAAAAACATGGGGCGTGTATCTATAAAGCGAAGCTGTTGCCCTGTTGGCCGGAGTTACGTTATAAGTTCCACTCCAGTCTGAAAAAGCCGTAGTTTGGCCAACTTGATAATCCGAAAATCCGTAATCTTGCGCTCGATACCAATTGTACCGGAATTGCCATGCTGCCCAGTCAACCTGTTTTGTAAACCCTAGTTTTGTAGGATCGCAACCACCCGAATCAGGACAACCGTAACCCATTGCGTGGGTAAGAGCGTAATTTACATCTCCATACCCTCCGGAAATTAAACTCTGTTCTTTCTGGAGAGTTGCCAGGATAATGTGAGGACTGACCGTGCCTGTCGTCTGATTGATATCCGGAAAATCGGGATACCCATATGGTTTCCAGCCATTTGACCTTGAGTCATATGAATTTCCTTGGGCAGCATCCCAAATTATCTGGGCAGCAGATCTGCCATTCTCAAAATAGCCGGCAAGATATGATCCTTTCTCATTCAAGAAACGCTGAATTTCTTCAACGCTCATTGAGTCCTTGGCAATGAAAGCGTCATCCGAAATTAGATTGTTATAATAATGCCCATTTAAAAAATACGATGAAGATGTATCGGAAGCATAGGCATTTTTACTCCCGACATAAAAGATGCCTCCGATGGTAATAAGGGCCAAAAGGGCAATATTTACAAATTTTTTTCTATTGAACCACATTTTGTAAAATATCCAATTGTGTTTTAAGATCCTCATTGTTTGGCAATACATCAAGCCCTTGTTCTATCACCTTGATTGCATCCTGTTTTCTTTGAAGGCCAGCCAAAGCTTGTGATTTTCCAATATAAAATTTTGCATCATCTTGTCTTAATAAAAGCGCTTTATCAAAGTAATCCAGCGCCTGGACATAATTTTTTTGGTTTAAATTTTTCTCTCCCGCTTCGTAAAGAGAATATGGGTCAGACTGGTCAATGTTATTTGAACTCTTGGTCTCCTCGGATGTCGCTTGCCCTTTGTTGTCGAAATTGTCGGTTGTGCCAGAATTAGAGTCAATATTCTCACTGGTTAGATTTTCCTCTTGAGTGCTGGCTGGTGAACTTTCTTCAACCCTAGAATAACGCCAATATCCGATTACGATACCGCACAATACAACAACCAAAATCATACCGACAAATATGATCGTTCTTTTTCTGTTTTGAAAATTAATACTTACTCCTCAATCCCCGTAAAACTGATTCCTACGAAAATATTATACCACAGGTGTTAAATGCTCGTGAAATCTATGATAAACTTAATTCGTGGATAGTAATGTACTAAAAAATAAGATCCTTCCAGTGATAATTTCATCGCTTTTTTTCTTTATGCCATTCGAGAGAATTCCCACGATAGAAATCGCCGGCTTTACGGTTAAAATCAGTTATCTGATCGGAGTTGTTTTCATTTTGATTGCAGCTACCGCCGGAATTGGCAAACTTTTTTTAAGGCACAGGCTTTCGGCCATTGACTGGTCGCTTCTAATTCTCTGGATTTTTGGTGCGCTTAGCCTTGTTAGGGCAGAAAATTTGATGCGCAGCCTGGCCACAATCATAATGTGGACATTTGTATTTATCATCTTTTTATTATTATCACGGTATCTAAAAAACAAAAAAATTCTTGCGCAAGCTGAAAATTGGTTACTTGTCGCAACACTGATCGCTTGTATTTTTGGTATTTATCAATTCGTAGGAGATTCATTGGGCCTCTCGGCAGCATACACCGGGCTTCGCCTCCGTTATACAAAAGAAATATTGGGTTTTCCTCGGATACAATCATTTGCTCTTGAACCATTGTATTTTGCTAATTTCTTATTTGTGCCGTTGTTTATTACAATTCGAAATCATATCCAGTCGGGAGAAAAAGTATTTGGAAAATATTTTTGGTTGGCAACACTTATTTTTGTGAATATAATTTTGTCTGTTTCCCGGGGTGCATACTTTGCCCTCGCGATCACCATGTTATCTGCCTTGCTGATTTTTTGTTTTAGTTGTGGTCGTAAATATTTAAAACGATTTAGCCATATTATAATTGCCGCAGTTTTTGCCCTCGCAATTTCGATCTCTCTTATCGGCATTTTCGATGGAAAAGAACAAATTCTTAGTTTTAAAAACCACGCTTTTATTGATGATTCCACAAATGCTGCTTCAGTGGTTGGGAGGCAAAAGGGATATGTTATTGCCTGGAATCAATTTAAGGCAAGCCCTGTTTTTGGCATTGGTATTGGCAACTCCGGCATTCTTTCAACGCCGGTGGTAGAGCATGGCGAGACATTTACTTACGGCTCTCTCAATAATGAATATTTAGAAATTCTGTCGGAAACGGGAATATTGGGATTTGCCGCATTTATAGGATTCCTCGTTTTTATGTTAGTGCTTATTTTCCGTAGCATAAAGTCAGCAAATGATGATAATAAAACCGATATTGCGTTGGTCGCTTTAGGTTGTCTGGCAATTTTTATTCAATATAATTTCTTTTCCACCCTTTACATTATTTATATCTGGGCATTCCTTGCGCTCTTAAGGGCCAAGGCAGAGGAGGCTATGGCATGAATTATTTGATCTATCTTAATGTTCTCTTGATCCCATCCTACATATTCCGGTTCGAATTATGCGGCATTCCAACCAATGTTTTTGAGATTGCTGTTGCTATAACTTTTATTGCGTTTCTCGCAGTTCAAATTGCCAAGAAGAAAAAAATAAAAATCAACAATGTCGATTGGGCGATCATATTTTTCCTGTTTTTTGCCTTTTTGGCAATTCTGATTTCACCTGACAAAAGGGCAGCGTTAGGGATTTTTAAAAGCTGGTTTATAGCTCCATCATTACTATATTTTATTACGAAGGAAACTATAGCCAAAAAAGACGCTTATAAACTTGCAATTCCGGTTTTCATTTCACTTATGCTAGTGACAGCTTGGGCGATTTTGCAAAAACTTGGTATCATTTCAACTCTTTTCTATCAGGTAAACGATCTTACCTTCAATCAATATCTTCATGGCAATGTTCGTCTCTTTGGCCCGTTTGGTTCACCAAATTATCTGGCCATGTTCATTGTGCCGTCATTTTTTCTTTCGTTAGCACTTTTTTCGAAAATAAAGAATGTAGCTCTGAAAATTCTTTTTTTACTGCTTGAGGTTGCACCACTAGTAGTCCTATACTACACGAAATCCCGCGGTGGGGTTCTCGCTTTGGGATTTGGAATGGTAATCTATGTTCTCGTTTATTCGTTGCACAAATTCAATATTTACAAATCGTTGAATCTAAGAGCGATCATTACTTCGATCATGGCGGTCCTAACTTTTCTTGTATATGCCTTTGGGTTTTATTCTCCAAATGATCATGCCAGGCGCGAAATATACCGATATGCTTGGCAAATGATTAAATCCCATCCGGTAACCGGTATTGGCCTCGATAATTTCCAGGGTGAGATTCTTAAACTCTCGGCTGGGAATATAAGCTTTCAACAAAATATTTTGTCCTATGCTCTGCACCCACACAATCTTTTTCTAGCGATGTGGCTTTATGTCGGTCTCGGCGGGTTGATCGCTTTTCTCATTCTCATTTTGCAATTTTTTGGCCGGGCATTTCATTCTTTGCATGATAAAATGGCTATCTTTCCGATTGCAGCGATGACTGCCATGCTTGCCCACGGGTTGGTCGACACGACATTTTTCAAGAATGACCTATCAGCATTATTTTTTATCACCCTCGCCTTTGTAATTATTATCAACCAAAATGCCGAAAAAAATCCTCGATAAAATCACTTACTATTTTGCCCTTATCGTAATTGTCTTTATTCCATTTCAGACCCCGATTCAAAATTTTCTTGAAAAGAGGCTTTCTCCAAGCCTGTCTTTTTGGCTAACACATTTTTATGAGCCAGTAATTATTTTCCTGCTAATTTTTGCCATCATATCAAATGTCGCCAGGAAAGATTTCTCAAACTGGAAAGCCAAAATTCCGCCTATTCTTTTGGTTTTTTTAGGGCTTGCATCAGTTTTTTTTATTGCAACTGGTTTTAGCCGTGGCCTGCAGGGATTTCGGTTTGATTTTATCGGGGTCCTGTTTTTTCTCATATGTTCAGTTGCATTGATGCAAAAAGCAGAGAAAAAAACGTTAATTTCAGCCTATATATTCGTTGCTCTCATAGCTTCCGTCTGGGCAATCATTGAGCGGTTTCTTCCCTTAAACTACTGGCAGTTGCTTGGGGTGCCAAGCTTTGGCTGGGGGACATTTACCGTCGTTTCTGTCTATCAAAGCTCGGCTTTCCTACCTGGACCAAATCAGCTTGGAAGCTACTTATTGCCTGCAGTTTTCTTGCTTATCTTAAACAAGCCGGAATTTTTCAAAGAGGGGATTTTGTCAAAAATCACAAGAGCCGTTGGATCAATCTTGCTCATATCGGCGATTGTTCTTACATTCTCAAGGGCTGCTCTTGTCGGATTAATTCTTGGGGTGGTTGCTTATATTATATTTATTGAAAAAAGCAGAAAAAGGCAGGCCTTATATGCAGTAATTCTGCTTGCGGTAGTGGCAATTATGGCTAGTTATTATCTTTCAGGAGGCAGAGAAGCCAGAGATCTCTTTACCCACGGGAGTTCCCAAGCAGAGCATGAGACTGCGCTTTCGTCTTCACTTACTGAAATAGGCCGCCGATTTTCCGAACCTTTCAAATTGACATTTGGTTCGGGAATCGGAGATGCTGGGCCTGCGGCTTTAAAGTATGCTGATGGTTTTATCTCTGAGTCTTGGTATATCCAGCTTCTTCTCGAGCTTGGAATCATCGGCCTCGCCTTGTGGCTATATTTCATTTTTGTTACACTGATCAGGCTTTATCGCGACAAGAATGCAGGATTGTTTTTAGGCTTAATATCAGTTTCTGGCGTGGCAATTTTTCTTCACACCTGGGCTGACAATCCGGCAGTAGCGATTACGATTTTTATTTTAATCGGGAGTTATCTATATGAGAATTCTAATTGATGGGCGCTTTATTGGCGTGGGCGAATCTATCTCCCGCTACACGCTTGAAATAGTTCAAGGCATCTTAAAATTGGATCAAGAGCACGAATACACTCTCTTAATCCGCCCGCAAGGCGAAAAGTTTATAGCTGACAACTTACAGCTGAAAGCTAAAAATTTTCGTACAAAAGTTTTAGATATTCCTCACTACAGCTTCAAAGAGCAAACAGAGCTTCTCAAATATTTAAATTCTGAAAAATTTGATCTTGTGCACTTTACCCAATTTAACCATCCGATTCGTTACAAAGGAAATTATGTGATCTCGGTGCATGACCTAACCCTTCTTGGGCATCTGCATCGCATGAATATTGTAAAAAGGCTGGGGTTTCGGGCTGTTATGAAGTCGGCAATAATGGATTCAAGAAAAATTATTACAATTTCGAACACAACCAAGGACGATCTTGTTGAAACATATAGGATTGATCCGGACAAAATTGCTATTACATACCTCGGCGTTGACAACAAGTATAATTCAAATTTCAAATCTCAATCCGCCAGCTGGCGGACAAAAATTAGGGATTTTAAAGAAAAGTATAAGACGGGAGAGAAATACATTCTCTATACAGGAATGTGGAAGCGGCACAAGAATCTTCTGCGTATGTTCGATGCTTTCGAGCGAGCGAAACTTTCTGATGTAAAGCTTGTGCTGGTCGGCAAAATTGATAAAGAAGAGCCGGAAATCTTGAAACGAATTGATGAAATCAATTCCAAGCAAAAAATTATTGTAACGACCGGATTTGTTGAGGAGGAGGAACTTCCCATTGCTTATGCTGGGGCAGTAGCTTATTGCATTCCCTCGCTCTCCGAGGGGTTCGGCCTTCCACCACTCGAGGCAATGGCTTGTGGTACGCCTGTAATTTCTTCAGCAGTATCGGCGATGCCGGAAATTCTCGGCAAGGCGGCGTTCTACTTCGACCCGTACGATATTGAAGATATGTCGATGGCGATGAAAACAATCGTCGAAGATGAAAAATTGCAAAAAGAACTATCGCAAAAGGGGTTGAAGTGGGTAGCGCGCTACGATTGGGAGAAGACCGCAAAAGAAACTCTGGATGTGTACAAAAGTTTATTGAAATAATTGTTCTCATAAACGCGAAAACGCCGCAGATCGTACTGATCCGCGGCGTCCTCGGTGATACCCTCCATGGCGTGTCTACTTCTTGGGGCTTGTCCTCGCCAAGTCCGCGTTGTAGACCCGTTCGATGGCTTGGCTGTCCGCTTCGCCGTCTCGGATGTTGATTTCCTTCGGCCAGGGCTTTATCTTCCAGTGATTGCCCTGGTAGCCGTCGGAGATGGCCAGCCAAAGGTGCTCGCCCTGGCGAATGCCCATCGGGTAGTTGGGTCCAGCCAGCGCCAGGTCCTCCCATACAGCATCCGAGAGCTTCTGCTCGACTTCCAGCTTGATGCCGTCGAGAGTTCCCGAACCGATGACCAGACTTTGCTGCCTCCCGAGATGATGTAGCACAACGGTGACTTGGCCTTCTGGATTGTTGGGGGGCGGCAGCGGAGTGCCGGGCGCTACCCCGGGGACCGCCGTGTTGCTGACCGGAGTGATGGTGATTTCGGTGTACTGCACGCCATCACTCGAGGTGGTGCCCACGGGGTAAATCTTGACCGAAGGCACATTCCAGATCTCCATGAGCCCCTGCATCACAGGGCCAAGGTTCGTCCAGTTCGGGTCTCTGGTGGCGAATAGCGCCATTCCTTCGTTGTAGTCAAGGAGACCGCTTGCCCCGTGATGCGTGACGTCGTTCAGGTTCTCGATCTTGTGCAAGGACGATGCCGACATCGCTGTGGTAGACGCGGTGTTGCTGCCGGTATTGGTGCAGCCGGCAATCAACAACGCTAGCAGCAGAATCACGAGCAAAGACAACGGAACGTTTCTCACAAGAATCCCTCCCAAAGTTTCAGCCCCGCCTTGGAGGCGGGCTGTATGGCTGCGGAATCAGAATATCCGAGCGGGCTGCCCCGCACCACATGAGTGGGGGACGGCACCGCTTGGTGCTAGCCTCAATGAGACTAACCAAGCACAAGTTGTAGGGTTCCTAGTCCGGCTGGCCCTTGGGGTCGTACCGCGGCGTCGACGGGGGTTGTGCCGCGAACTGGACCTCGGCGTGCTCAGTTGCGAGCTTGTTGCCTTTGGTATCCAGATTCGACCAGGTGATCTTGGCGTAGACCGCCTTGACACCCCAGTACGCCTTGAGGTCTCTGACGGCATCCCCGAAACCCGCAAGCTGGGGATCCTGGGAGACCCAGTCAGCAAAGCGCGTACTGAGCGTCTTGCCGTCTACGAAGCTGAATCCGCCCTGGGACAAGCTCTTGTCTGCGATCAGCGCTTGCCGATCATGGGTTGCGAGCTTGGATTCCAGGTTGGACTCGGCCACTGATGCCAGAAAGGCCCTCTCGATAGCCTCGGGGTACGTCTCGGTCAGGCCGACCTTGACCTTCTCTGGCCACGAGCAGAGGTTCCAGGTGGGATCGCCCATCCGCCAGACGGAAACCTCGGCGAACCAGAACTGGTCACCCCTAACGATCCCAAGACCCGAGTACGCCCAGTGTTCCATGTCCTTGTTGACCTTCGCCAAGATCGACTTGTCGCCGATCGTGAGCGAAAGGCCGTCCAGCGTGGCCGGGGAATTCATGGTTTCCCTGGTGCCAAACTTGTACAGCACCAGAGTCACCGGACCATCGGGGTTGTCAGCCGGCCGAGTGCTTGCCGGCATCTCGGGGACGACCTTGAGGGTCACTTCGGGAGCCTCAGCCTTTTCGGTCGTGCAGCCGGGCATCCAGACTACCATCATGACAGCGATCGCGGTCATGATGAACTTCAGAATATGCTTCACGGGAATCCCTCCATGGTAGTCAGTCACGCTTGGGGGCGTGCTGTTGTTGTCGGATAGCAATCTCCGAGCGGGATGGCGCCAATCGCGAAGATTGAAGCGCCGACTCCGCTTGGGCCGACCAAAGTCGGTTTGGGCTCAATTCTACTTGTGGCTAAGCATCATGTGGCAAATCGCTCCGATGAAGAGGAGTAGGCCACCGGTGCCAGCAACCAGCAGGTCATTTATTACATGCATTACTGCGTCCATGTGTGTGCTCCTCCTGTACTGTAATCATTCGAGCAGTCTCGCTCGGCACCCTTGTGGGATGCTGAGCGGGAACTGCGCAAGTGAATGCGCGTGATGGCCAAGGGCTAGCCCCAGCCGTCCAAAACCGGGAAAGTGTAGGTCGCGATGACCTTGCCATCCTTGTGTGCGATGGCAGTGCACATGCCAGGCGCCTGGAAGACCCAGTTCTTGCCTGTTGGGAGGATGATGGCCCCCTTGCCATCCGTCCCCTCGGTGACCGTGATCTGCGCATCGACGCCCCCCTGGGGGCTCGGCGTGCCGATCTCCCTTGAGGCGACTACGTAGAAGTCGGTAGGGACTGTGATGGCCGTCTCGGTCGCCGGGCGCCAGACGTGATCTGTGGAGGCCCAGATCTGCATCTGGATGTGATACTGGGGAGCTGTCGGCATGGGGCTGCCGCCACCGGCGCAGCCGGCGAGCACGACAGTCAGGAGTACGGCAATCACGAACCAGCAAAACGACGAAATCTGCTTCAACATTTGAAACCCTCCCGGGGTAGTGGTATGGCGCGCGCAAGCGCAGCGCCTATTGTTACTCAAGGTAACCGAACAATATAACATAAAATATAAGAAATGTCAATATTGTTGAGCGTGGTTAGATGTGCTAATCTTACGCTGTAACAGCTAGATTGATAGGAGAATTATGAACATGATCCTCGTTTTTGCGCCAATAGCGGCAGCTTTGATCTCGGTACTATTCGGGCTTGTCACGCTTATCCGTGCAGGCAACTCTCATGTTAGTAACAAAAAAATCCTCGATGCCGGAAAAGATGTCGAAAAAAAGGTTCGCTCCTATATCAGCCGTGAATTTAATGTACTTGCGGTTTCGGTGGTGATTTTATTCGTAATATTGCTCTATTTGCTCGGTTGGAAGATCAGCCTTACTTTTCTCGCAGGTGCCGTCATCACGATTGCGGTCAATCTTACAAATTCAATTCTATTTGCACGGGCTTATTCACGCATTGTTGAGGATACGCGCTCAAACCAAATCAACGCTGCAAATATTATATTTACTCTTTCCGGAGCTTCGTCTTTGTTTGCATTCGGAGCGGCTCTTGTTGCAAGTGTTATAACTTATGTATTATCTGGAGACTTTGTTTTTCTGCTTTCACTCACTTTGGGCGCGATTTTGGTTGAAATTATCTCAAAACTGCGATTTCACGGGATTTCAGATAAAAACACCGAAAAAATCGAGATAAATGAGAACGATCACACCTCCGGAGGACTTATCGGCGCGGTTGCCGGAGTATCCGCGGCAGGCGTTTATTTTATCTCAAACTTATATTCAGGAACTGAAAACTCGGTGTATTTATCTTTCCTTATTCTGGGGTTGGGGGCCATTGCAATGCTAATAGGCGTACTTATCACAAGATTCCGAACCGACATGAAGCTGGGCCGGCTTATGCTCACATTCCTTATAATTCCCTCGGTGTTGATTCTGGTAGGATCATATTTTGCTGTATCTTGGTTGATTTATGGAGAAGGCTTACATGCCACGATCAATCTATCGGTTTCTGCACTCGCTGGCCTGATCGCAGCATTCATGCTGTATATATCCGGCTATTTCATCTCTCAAAAATATCGCCTTCACGGCGAAAATTATATCCTAATTTCAAATGTAATCTCGATTGTTCTCGCCATCGCTGCAATTTTGGGCATCTATACCCTAAATGGATATGCTGGAGTTTCAGTATTCGCGCTGGCCCTGTCAGCTTTTCTTATCCCAATGATGTCGCAATCACGTATGCTTTCAACAAGTAGTAATGCCGAGTTTGTAAGAGCCATTTCTGGCATTGAAATGGAGACAGACAAGATCAAGGGTGCGTATGACTCAACAAATGTCTTTCGCAGAAGTTTGGCAGACTACCCGTTTTATCTAGCTATCATTGTAAATTTACTCCTCTTTTGGGTGTTTATTGGTAGAATGGGGAGCAGTATGCTTTCCGCAAATTTATCCGATCCTTACCTTATTGCCGGAATCGTCCTCGGGGGATTGGCTGCATATGTACTTGCTATGAATCTATCTGGTTGGGTAAAACAGGGAATAATCGTGCCGATCGCTATCCTTTTAGCCCTTCCGGCTCTATCTGGACTACTTTTGGGTGCCAGCATGTCATTCGGGGCAGTGATTGGCTATGTTGTCGTAGCGTTGATTTTGGCGGCGATCAATGATCGGGTCTCGATCAGTGTGAGTTCCATCGGGTTGATTCTGGGTGCGACATTATTTTCATCGCTAATTAAAATGGCTCCAAGTTTGCGTTTGAAACTCATAATCGGAATTGCTCTAGTCGTATTGATCCTGGTCTATGTTGTAATGTCTCGAATGACAAAAAAGGAAGCTAAATGAGTATGCCAGAAGAATCAAAAACGACAACATTTACCCTTGATCGCTTCGAGGGAAGCAAAGCGATCTTGATCGGCGAACATGAGGAGGTCATTGTTCCCAAGAAAATTGTTCCCAAAGGTGTAGGCGAGGGTGATATAGTGCATCTCACCTTGTCGTCCGATGAATTCGAGACCAAAAAACGCGAGAAAACCGCCAAAGAAATTTTGAATGAGATACTGAACCAAAAATAACCATGGCTTACTGGTAAATAATTTAGTATTATCGGAATAGAAAACAAAAACAGAACTACACTATTGATAGAGATTGCTTCGTTGCAAGCTCCTCGACCCAGGGGGTCCCCTTGGGGGCAATGACAAAAAGGGTTCTCAACGGGCTCGAACTAAAGGGTATTTTAAGCTATATGGCAAAGGGCAAAGAAAAGAAAAAATTACAAATTAAAATCAATTTTGATTTTTTAAAGAGTAAATATTTGCGTTATGTGGCACTAGGAATTGCTGCAATTCTTATTTTGCTTTTGATCACATTTGGTATTTATTCAATCTCGTATGCGCATAAATCTTACAAGAATATCAAGATCGGGGATATTGCCTTGGGTGGCAAAACTGAGGGAGAAATAAAAGATATTTTACAGACGAATTCAAATCAATTTTTGGCAAAAAATATCATTCTTTCTTATCAGGGAGACAATCCAAAAGATTATCAAGTTGCCCCTGCTGATATCGGATTGGCTTATGATGTCGATGGGAGTATGAAGAGAGTGATGGGGATCGGGCGTGATAGAGGTATTTTCCGTGACTTCTGGGAACAGCTAAAATCCGTATTTTCTGAACAAAATGTGCCAATGCTTTATAGCGTGAATGATTCAGCCCTTTCGGACAAAATTGCCGCAATTGCAAAAGAAGTTGATATACCGGAAAAAGATTATTCGATTTCGTACCAAGGTGGGGAATTTGTTCTCTCTACCGAAAGAGCGGAGGGCAAAAGGATCGATCAATTGGGATTGATCAATAATGTCAAATATCAAATTTCAAATGTCAAAAGTAATCCGATTGCATTCAACGCACAGAAATATGTGCCGCAGGTAGATGAAGTGAAGGCGCAAAAACGGCTTTCTGAGGCGCAGAATATTCTTTCTGGCGGTGATTTGGTTCTAAATTATAAAGATTTTGAATTTACCTTGGGCGGCGATGATATTGGGAAATTGATTTTATCCAAGACTGATGGAGATGATCTGAAACTATATGTGTCTTCCGAACAAGCCACGAATCAAATCAAAAACATGGCGACAACTATCAATTCCGAGCCTGTCAATGCACAATTTTCGGTTGTTGGGGGAAGCGTTACAGCTTTTGCAGTGTCGAAAGACGGATTAAAGTTGGACGAAAACCAGACCAAAGTGGATATCGAAAATGCACTACTTGGCAGGGTTTACAAAGTAGCCGAGGGAATTGATACAAAAAAAATCAGCCTGAAAGTTGCTGTCACTAAACCGGCCGTTTCTTCGGATGATGCAGGAAAATATGGCTTAAAAGAATTGGTATCTACCGGTGTCACAACGTTTACCGGTTCGCCCTCAAATCGAATTCACAATATCAATGTGGGTGCAGCTGCTATCAATGGTGCTCTCTTGGCACCAGGAGAAACTTTCTCGACCCTAGGACGCTTAGGAAAAATTGATGCATCCACAGGTTATCTTCCGGAATTAGTAATAAAGAACGATAAGACAGTGCCGGATTATGGCGGAGGGCTGTGCCAGGTTTCAACCACCCTTTTTCGTGCAGCATTGAATTCGGGAATGGAAATAGTCGAGCGGCAGAATCACTCTTATCGCGTATCCTATTACGAACCGCCGGTTGGGATGGACGCGACAATTTTTGATCCAGCCCCTGATTTTAAATTCAAAAATAATTACAATTCATACATTCTGATCCAAGCCCAAGTCGTCGGGACTAAGATTACTTTTCAGTTTTATGGCACAAAAGATTCAAGGATTATCTCAATTGGGACTCCGTCGGTTTACGATGTGATAAGCCCACCTACTCCTCTTGAGATACCGACAGACACTCTTAAGGTTGGTGAAAAGAAAAAAATCGACTCCGGCCATCCGGGGGCGACAGCGAGCTTTCATTATAAAGTCACCCGTGACGGAGCGATTTTACAGGAAAAAGATTTTGTATCGAAATATGTTCCTTGGCAGGAAAAATGGCTGGTTGGAACGGTTCAGCCGGAACCTGTCCCTGAGCCCGCACCTGAACCCACTCCCGAGCCGGCTACGCCAACGGCTGATCCTGCAACTCCAACAACATAAACTATATTTGTGCTCTAAGACGCAATTTCGGCCCAGGTGAACACACCGGGCCGAAAGGTTAACCATGCCCGAAACGGGCAGGAGAGATTGGGGGTTACCCGGGAACTCTGCTCGGCAACCGTCACCGACACCATCACCGACAACTGGCAACGACACCGAACTCTGAGCAGTAATAGTACAGCGCTCATCAACCACAGAACCATCCGTGGTCGGGGAACGACTCTGACGCCGTGCGCGCTGACATCGGGTAACCGAAACTGGAATATCTTGACCCCGCCACTCGGCGGAGATTGGCTACGAAAGCCTGGTCGATCGAGGCATCGGTTTCACCCTTCCGGCGGAAAGCTGAACAAGCGATGCATAGCGCTATCTCCAGGCAGTCGACAGGGGAGCCACCTCCCAGCAAACAGCATACACATGCTACGCGTTTTGCGTTTGTGGTGGCGCTACGTGGGGAGAATCTCACAGCTAACATACGTACTAGCTGATCGAAACCCCTATAGGCAGTGGTTGCACCCATTTTCCATGCATGCTGCGCCTCTCTGTATCTGTAAACTATCAAACACAGCTTCCTAAGTCAAGTTTGTGTTGGATGAAAGAAAGTAATCCGTAGTCTGTGACCTGTGAAGTAAAAGAATTTTTTAAGGACTACGAAGACAGACTACAGACTAATAATTTTAGCTATGCTAAAATAAAATTGATGAAAGAATTTGCCTATCATCAGTGGAGTGGTGCTGATATTAGGCGCCATTTTGGGGTTGATACGAAGGAGGGGCTTTCCTCGAAGGAAGCCTTATTGAGGTTGCAAAAGTACGGGGCAAATTCATTGGAGAAAGAAAAAGAGAGCTCGGTTTGGGTAATATTGGGCCGCCAATTTACTAATTTTTTTATAATTCTTTTGGTGATTGCTGCGATAATTTCTATCTTAACCGAAGGCATGTCCTCGGGGATTATTTTTATTGTCATCATTGTCCTGAATGTTGGCATTGGCTTTTTTCAGGAGCACAAAGCCGAAAGATCATTATCACTGCTTAAAAAATCAATCATAAGTGAGGCTAAAGTTATTCGTGATGGCAAAATTGCAACCATTGATTCGGAAAAATTGGTACCGGGCGATGTCGTTGTGGTATCAGAGGGCGACAAGGTTCCTGCAGATTTGCGAATAATTGAAGGAAATTCTTTGCGCATGAACGAATCGGCGCTTACTGGTGAAGCAATGCTGATTTCTAAACACCCGGAAGTTTTGCCACTAGATACGATCTTGGCGGAGCGCCGAAACATGGCATATATGGGAACCTCTGCTGTTGCCGGGAGTGCAATGGGGGTTGTTGTCGGCACGGGAGAATTGACTGAAATAGGCAAAATTGCGAAATTGATTCAAACCAGCGAAGAAAAAACCCCTCTCGAGAAAAAGATTTTGTTTGTTGGGCAAATTATATCCGGCGTAGCGATCGCAATTGCTCTGGCGGTATTTGCACTGGGCCTTATGCAGGGTTGGAATCTTTACGAACTTGTAGCATATGTGATTGCGCTGATCGTTGCTGCTGTGCCAGAATCATTGCCGACCGTCGTGACATTAACTTTGGCAATCGGCGTTATCAATATGGTGAAAAAGAATGCAATTGTCCGGCGCATGGGAGTAGTCGAAGCGCTAGGCAGTGTAAATATCATATTGACCGACAAAACGGGAACGATCACAAAAAACAACCTGGTAATTTCCAAATACGGATTTATCAAAAATGGAGAAAGTGTCATCTATGATTCCAATTTGCCTCACTCCTCAAGTGATAAAAATCTTCTTTTGTTTGCAATGATTTGTTCGGATGTGAAAGGAAAAAAGCATGATGAAATGACGGGTGATCCGCTCGAAGTGGCAATTGCCCAAAAGCTTTTGGAAGAAAGCCACGACACGTTTGTGCGATCAAGTAAATTCGAACGAATTACCGGCAGCCCTTTCGATTCCGGTAAAAAATACATGATGGTCGACGGCAATCTGGGCGAACAGCGCTATATCGTGATGAAGGGGGCGGTAGAGTCTATTATTCCATTTTGCAAATTGGCAGCAGCAGACAAAAAGCTCTTACATGAGATGAATCTTGAAATGTCAGAATCAGGTATGAAAAATATTGCTGTTTGTGCCAAAAAAATTACCGGCAAGAATCTTGGAACGATGAAGAATCTTGAATTTTTAGGCGTCTTAGCATTTTCAGATGAACCGGTGCCGGAGGTAAAAGGCGCCTTTGCCGATACAATAAAGGCAGGTATCCGTCCAATTATTTTAACTGGCGATCATCCGAGTACGGCCAAATATATCTCCGAGGCAGTCGGCCTTCCGGCGATAGACGACGAGATAATTTCTGGGCTGGAAATTTCGTCAATGTCAGACAAAGAGATTATCGATAGGCTAAAAAAAGTTAAGATATTTGCCCGTTGCACTCCCTCGGACAAAATTCGAATCGTGGGACTCTTTGAACAAGCTGGCTATACCGTTGCGGTTACTGGGGACGGGGTAAATGATGCTCCGGCCTTAAAGGCCGCCACGGTCGGGATCGCAATGGGAATACGTGGCAATGATGTGGCAAAAGAAGCGGCAGATATTGTTCTTTCCGATGATAATTTCAGAACTATCGTCCATGCCATAACATATGGCCGGCAGATTTATGACAATGTGAAACACGCACTCACTTTTCTTTTTGCTGGAAATTTTATTGAAATTCTTCTTATTGCGATCGCTTTTCTTGCTGCCTTACCTGAACCCCTGACAACCATCCAGATTCTTTGGATCAACTTAATAACAGATTCATTGCCGGCTATTGCGCTTTCATTTGAGAAGCCAGGCAAGAATTTGCTTGCTGAAGGACCGAGAATTGATGATAAAATTGATCTTGCGCGAGCGATGCGGTTTTCATTGTTTGTCGGTATGTTTGGCCTTTGCGTGATGTTTCTGCTCTATCTCTCGGGCTTGCACCATTCAATTGCGCATGCGCGTACTTTGGTTTTTGCCTCTGTTGTTCTTTCGCAAATGGCGCTGGTTATGTCGGTTAGATCGAAGAAGAGGGTCTGGGAGGACTTCCGAGGGTTTTTTGAAAATGCATATTTGAATGCAGCAGTTTTGATCTCGATATTCATACAAATAATCGCTTTTGTCCCATACACTAGGTCATTCTTCGGCACGGCTCCCCTCGGATTTACGGATTGGCTTTCTGTCATCGCAACAATCATCATAGTGTTTTTCGGCTCGGAAATTATCCGTCACTATCAAGATCAGCACTATTTAAAATTGAAGCTTAGGAATAAAAAAATCGCGCTTGTCGACGAAAAAACAGGCAAAATGATAGCCGGGACATCATTAGTTCGTAGTAAGTAGTTCGTAGTCAGCTAATAGTCTTGCGCATTTTAACATGGGGGATGCCGACTTCTTCGAATTCTTTGCCGAATTGTTCAAAGCCGAACTTTTCGTAGAAGCCTTTGGTATGGGATTGGGAATCAAGCACAATTTCTATAATATTTTTCGATTTGAGATGGTCGAGAGCTTTTTGCATTATAAGTTTGCCTAGTCCTTGCCCGCGAAGTTTTGATTTGACCGCAAAGCGTTCGATCTTTGCAATATCAGGTTCGATATATCGCAGACGGACGGTACCGACCGGATCGCCATCTTGATAGGCTAGCACATGATCTGAATCGCTATCTAAGCCGTCGGCATCTGCCTCATGTTCGATTCCTTGTTCTTCTGTAAAAACATCGTATCGTACACTTTGTGCGTCCGCGATGTCTTTATTTCCATCTGCGATTTTTAAAATAGTTTGACCCATATTTATTTAATAGCTGCTTTTATAAATCCATCGAAGAGTGGATGAGGTCTATTCGGGCGGGATTTAAATTCCGGGTGGAATTGCGAGGCGACAAAGAAAGGGTGGTCTTTGTGTTCGATTATTTCAACTAATTTGTTGTCCGGTGAGGTGCCAGCGATCAAAAGTCCGGCTTTGGATAAAACCTCGCGATAATCATTGTTGAATTCATATCTGTGGCGATGCCGTTCAGAGACTTCTTTTTTGCCATAAAGATTAAGCGATTTTGAATCTTCGGAAAGAACACATGGGTAAGCGCCGAGCCGCATCGTACCGCCCTTTTCCGAAATCTTTTTTTGGTGCTCCATTATGTCGATTACTGGATTTTTTACATTTTTATCAAACTCGGTTGAATTGCAAGCTTTGGTTTTTAAGGCATGCCGGGCGAATTCGATAACGGCAATTTGCATTCCCAGGCAAAGCCCGAGATACGGAACTTTATTCTCGCGAGCATACTTGGCTGCCATAATTTTACCCTCAATGCCGCGATTCCCAAACCCGCCGGGAACGACAATTCCATCAGTATTTTTCAAATATTTATCGACCCCATATCTCTCGACTAATTCAGAATCAGTCCACAAAATGTTTAGTTTCACATGATTTTTATATGCAGCAGATTTTAATGCCTCAGTCACGGAATAATAAGTATCCTTCATGTCCATGTATTTGCCGACCAGGGCGATGTTTACCGATTTATTTTTTTTGCTTCGGATATTCTTGTTGAGCTCAATCCAACTTCTGTCGATACGGCGCCCGAGCGGGGTTTTCAATTTTCTGGAAATAACTCGTGCTACGTTAAATTTTTCCAAAAGAAGTGGTAGTTCATAAACATTGCCCAATGTTTCCAATGGAACAACTGCATCGCGATCAATATTACAAAAAGTAGAAATCTTATCCAAGCATCTTGCTGGAATGGGGTAGTCTGCGCGGCAGAAAACGATGTCGGGATGAATTCCAAAATTATTTAAGTCGCGAATTGAATTTTGCATCGGCTTAGTTTTAAGCTCTTCGGTGGTGGCTAACCAAGGAAAAAAGCCGACGTGGCAGTAAAGCGTAGAGTCAATTCCTTTATCGCGGCGCATTTGGCGGATTGCCTCGACAAAATGAAGTCCCTCATAATCTCCGACGGTGCCTCCGATTTCAACAATTACAAAATCTGCGTTTGACCTCTTGGCAGCATTATTTATTCTCTCTTTGATCTCATCAGTAAGATGTGGAATCATCTGAATTGTCTTACCGAGATATTTACCCTGGCGTTCATTTTCGATAATTGCTTGATATATTTGTCCCGACATCACTGAGCTTTCGCGGGTCAAATTTTGATCGGTGAAGCGTTCATAATGCCCCAAGTCAAGATCGGTCTCTGCCCCGTCATCGGTTACAAAACATTCTCCGTGTTCCGCTGGGTTTAGGGTACCAGCGTCAACGTTAAAATATTGATCAAACTTCATCATAAAAACTTTTTTGCCGCGGGCGGTCAAAATATTTCCAATCGATGCGGCAGTGATGCCTTTACCCAAACCCGATAACACGCCCCCCGTGACAAAAATGAATTTAGCCATGAGAACTCCTCATTTATCAAATAGAACGAATACTTAACCAAAAAAACTCCTGTCGAGCCGATTAATTGGAGTTTTTTTTACCACTACTATTTTATTTTATAAAACTATTTTATCATGAAATTACCCCAAGGGTTCAAAAAATTATTCACATATGAAAATTATCAAGTCTATGCGAACAAAAAACGAAAAAAGTGTGAAAAAGTATGAACGCCGCGCAAATTATTCTGCTCAGATTTTTTGTCGAATGCCATATGTTCGCGCGGTCTTCTTGACAGGCTCACTAGCATCCGGGGATGCGAATATCTCTTCCGATATTGATATGTTGGTCGTCACAAAAATGGGTCGAATTTTTACTGCACGCCTTTTTGTTATACTGGCAGCAACAATCATGGGAATAAAGCGAACAAAAAATCCGGACAAAAATCATGCTGGTAAGGTTTGCCTAAATTATTTTTTAACAGAGAACTATCTGAAAATCCCACATGGCAGAGGAGAAAAGATCGATAAATATTGCGCCGAAAATTATTCGCAAGCGAAGTTTTTGGCGGGAGATTATCAAATATTTGAAAAGTTCTTTGAAGTTAATCGAAAACTTTTTAAACAATATCAAATTACAAATATCAAATTACAAATAAATTCTAGATCCCAATCGCATTATCCATTTTACAGAACTAGACTGGGGAATTGGTTCGAAGAACAACTTAAGGCCATCCAAATCCGGCGAATTGAGAGCGATCCCATTACGGCGAAGTATCCACATCTAATAGTTTATAATGACCAAGAACTTCGTTTTCATCCACCAAAATTTTCAAAAAATAATGGCACGGCAAGGAAATAATTTTGCCTTGGCGAGCATGATATTGACTTAAAAACATCCTGTCATTTATAATAGAGTCGATGGTAGCAACGACGTTTCCCCCTTGCGTTGGCGCTGCCATCATTTAATTTTTTGCGGCTTGATCTGGGCCGCATTTTTTAGTAATATTGGAGTTGAGAGCTGGAGGGTTCCGGCTTTTTTTGATCGCAAAGCGATCAACTCCGAGCCCCGAGCCGAAGGAGCCAATGCCTACCCGTTGAGTCTTCCCTTCGGGAAAGGGGACCCTTTGGGTCATGTCGAGGAGTGAACAAACACTATGGCTCGAAGCAAACACCGCGTACCGCATGGTGTTGACAATATGTCAAGCAAACTTTACAATTCATTTGCAAAATATTAATTTTGGAGGCATTATGCTTAAACCACTTGGAGACAAGGTTCTGATCGAGCCGACATTGGCTGAAGAAAAAACAAAGTCTGGAATCATTATTCCTGACACTGCCAAAGAAGCCAAGGCAGAAGGCAAAGTTGTGGCACTTGGCACAGGTAAATTGCCTGAAGGTAAAAAACATGAGTTTTCGGTGAAGATTGGAGATAAAGTTCTCTACGGAAAATATTCCGGTGATGAAGTGAAGATTGATGGCAAAGAATACAAGGTTATGAAAGAGGATGAAATCCTCGGAATTTTCTAATAGCTTGATAATAAGGAGAATAAATGGCTAAACAGATTGCATTCAACGATGATTCAAGAAAGAAATTGCAAGCTGGCATCAATATGCTAGCGGATACGGTAAAAGTCACGCTCGGGCCCCGCGGCCGGCATGTTGTGCTTGATAAAGGCTACGGCGCACCGACTGTAACCAATGACGGAGTAACCATCGCCAAAGAAATCGAGCTTTCCGACAAATTTGAAGATATGGGCGCCCAGCTTATCAAAGAAGTCGCTTCAAAAACCAATGATGTCGCTGGCGACGGCACAACCACGGCAACACTTTTGACCCAAGCTCTTGTGAACGCTGGGCTTAAAAATGTCGCTGCCGGTGCGAACCCGATGGAAATCCGCCACGGCATTGAAAAAGCAGTTGAAAAAGTTGTAGCTTCGATCAAATCAAACGCCAAAGAGATATCTGGAAAGAGTGAGATTGCCCAGGTCGCCAGAATCTCATCTGGTGAGGACGAGATTGGTGATCTTATTGCTGATGTCATGGACATGGTCGGAAAAGACGGCGTTATCACAGTTGAAGAATCGAACACCATGGGAATGGAAAAGGAAATTGTCGAGGGCATGCAGTTCGACAATGGCTATATCAGCCAATATTTCATATCTGACACTTCTGCGATGAAATCGGTGATCGATAACCCATATATTCTTCTCACCGACAAAAAAATCAGCTCGATTCAGGAGATTTTGCCACTTCTCGAGCAGCTAGCCCAGACCGGCAAAAAGGATATCGTTATCATCGCTGAAGATGTTGATGGCGAAGCACTTGCAACACTTATCGTCAATAAACTTCGCGGTACGATCAATATCTTGGCTGTGAAAGCTCCTGGATTTGGCGATAGGCGCAAGGAAATGCTTGCCGATATTGCAGCCGTTACCGGCGGCACCGTTATCTCTGAAGACACCGGCATGAAGCTTGAAGACACTAAGGTTGAAATGCTTGGAACTGCCCGCAGAGTTGAATCCGATAAGGATAACACGACAATCGTCGAGGGTAAAGGTGAGAAGAAAAATATCGATGCCAGAATTTCTGCCCTAAAAGCCCAAATCGAAAAAACTACATCCGACTATGACAAAGAAAAGCTTGAAGAGCGCCTCGCCAAACTCTCTGGCGGGGTTGGCGTGATCAAGGTCGGCGCAGCTACCGAAGTGGAGCTTAAGGAGCGAAAATATAAAGTAGAGGATGCCGTTGAAGCAACCAAGGCCGCAACGGAAGAGGGAATAGTTTCCGGTGGCGGGGTCGTATTTGTCGATGCGATATCCGAGCTTAAAGATTTACCTGTTAAAGGTGACGAAGAGCTTGGTGTCGAAATCGTCAAAAAGGCCCTTGAAGCGCCAATGCGCCAGATCGCCGAGAATGCCGGAGTAGATGGCTCGGTTGTGATTGAAAAAGTTCGCAGCATGAAAGCCGGCGAAGGCTACGATGCAAAGGAAGCCAGATACGGCAATATGATCGAATTCGGAATTGTCGATCCGGCCAAAGTCTCCCGCTCGGCCATTCAGAACGCGGCATCAGTTGCGGCCCTTGTCCTTACCACCGAAGCGCTTGTTGCCGACAAACCGGAGAAGCCGGAAGCTGGCGCAGGTGCCGGAATGCCCGGAGGCATGGACCCATCGATGATGGGAATGTAAATCGCAAATAAATTTGCGAAATCAAAATTAAAAACTTAAAACTCAAAACTCTGGTAAAGCAAAAAGCCCCGGCGTAAACCGCGGGCTTTTTGCTTGGATAGCACTATTTAGATAACTATACTTTTATCCAATTCCATCGCTGGGGTCTTGATCACCTCAAAATCATCCTCGATTGTCATGCGTTTTCCCTCAAGTTTGACTACTGCATCCCGGCTTATTATTCGATCATTAAAGATTGATTTCACATAAAATTTTTCGATAGCGCCTGTTTCGTTGTGAAAGGTGTAGTCATAAACTTTTCCAATCAATTTGCCGGATTTTGTTCTGACGATCTGTCCGACACCAAACATTCGGTCTTTAATCGCTTCAAAAACGCGAATTGATTCTTTGATTGGCACGGGGGAATTGTCATCGACAACCAGCACAGAACCTGAAGTAAATTCCTGAATGTCCGAGACGCTAATTGCTTTTTTTTCATCGAAAAAGAATGCTCCCTCACGCATGATGACGGCTTTGACTGAGAGATCGCTTTTTTGAATTACAATATCCAAAACTCGGCCAAGCTTTTGGTAGCCTCGCATTTCATAAACAGGAGAATGGAGTATTTGAGTGTACCTAACAATCACGTTCCCTCCGGGAATGACGAATTTCAAATTTCAAACAAAATGTTTAATGACCAAATTTTTGAACTTCTAATTTGTCATTTTATTTGTCATTTGTCATTCGGATTTTGATATTAGAAAGAGATTAGCCTCTTTCAACATAGCTTCCATCACGTGTATCTACTACAATTATATCACCAACATTGATAAAAAGTGGAGTATCAACGGAATTTCCGGTTTCAATAGTAACTTTTTTTGTCGCAGCGCCGGCGGTGTTGCCCCGAACAGAGGGCGGAGCTTCGGTCACCGCAAATTTGAGTTTGATTGGCAGGTCAATATTTATTGGAGAGCCATTAAAATAGAGAATATCAACTTCTGAATTTTCGCTCATAAAATGAATCTGGTTGCCAATTTGGGGAAGTGCGATCGTAAATTGATCATAGGTTGAATTATCCATAAAATTGGCATTGGAATCATCTGCATAGAGAAAAGTCGCTTTTTTCTTTTCGAGGTTGGCTTCATCTAATTTTTCAGCGCCCTGAAATGTTTTATCAAGCACGGCGCCGGATTTTAGGTTTTTGATTTTAATTTTAACGACCGATCCACCTCTGCCCATTTTTGATTGGGAGTATGACAAAACCTCATAAGGATCGCCCATATATGTAAGTTTGGTACCAGATTTTAGATCTGTAATTGAAAGCATAGCTTGATATCAAGTATAAAGTAACATGTATCAATCTTGATTCTTGATACTTAATTCTTGATCCTGGTTGAATTATTTAATTGTAAATGGTAGCAGTGCCAAATGTCTTGCGCGTTTGATGGCAACTGTCATCCAGCGCTGATGCTTGGCGCAATTGCCGTTTCTGCCGGCGGAATCAATTTTATTCCATCGGTTGAGATAACGAGAAAGAGTAGCAACATCTTTGTAATCGATCTCGGCTACCTTGGCTTTGCAAAAATTACATTTTTTTCTCATTGGTCTGAAGTCTTTTGCCATTTGTTTCCTTTAGCTTCTAGCTGTCAGCTTCTAGCTGTCAGCTTATCTTGTTATTTTTTATGCTCTGCAAGCTCGACAGCTGATCGCTGCAAGCTTTAGAATGGTATCTCTTCTATGTCGATTTCTTCCATATCGTCTGCTGAATTTGCTGGCTTGTCTGCCTTGCCTTTGCTGTCAGACGGTGCGATGTCATCTACAGGGTTTGAATCCTTGGGCACATAAGTGCTTCCATCTCCGCGGCTGGAAAGTGCAATTACCAGGTCGGCGATGATCTCTGTTTTGTATCTTTTTACGCCATCTTGCCCTTCCCAGTTTCTGGTTTGAAGGCGGCCTTCAACATAAGCGGGGGCACCTTTCTTCAAAATCTGTGTTAGGTTTTCGGCTTGTTTACCCCAGACGACGATGTCATGGTATTCGGTAGCTTCACCAGCTTCGCCATCCTTACTGGTCCAGCGCCTATTTGTTGCTACAGTAAAGTTTGTTACTGCTTGGCCATTTGGCGTGTATCTCATCTCTGGATCGCGTGTTAAATTTCCAATAATCTGTGCTCGATTTAGATTTAACATTTTATCCTCCCACCGCATTGCGGTTAATAATTAGAGGTCGTCGCCGAGAATGTCGTCGAGCTCTTTATCGAGCTTGGCGAGCCTATCGGCTTCATCTTCTACATTATCACTTTTTACCGCTTTTGTTTTAACTTTTCCGACCGCGGCTTCGGCCTTGGCCGAGACGGGTGGTTTGTCGGATGTCTTGGTAGAAGCTGTTTTGGCCGTAGGTTTTTTCGGAGTTTCTTTCTTTATTTTCTTCTCTTCTTTTTTAACCTCTCCCGCTTCCTCTTTCACTTCCTCTGTTTTTTTTGCGCGAGGCTTTCGTGCCTTTTTCTCTTCAGCCTTCACTTCCTCTTTAACTTTCAGCTCTTCTGCAGGCTTTTCTTCGGCTGCTTCTTCCGCTGGCAATTCTTCCTCTGTCTTGGTTTCTTCCGATTCCTCTTCAATTTTTTCTTCATCGCGCTTAGCCATGAGGTCGTAACTTTCTTCGGTTTCGCCCTCAATTGCCTCAAAGCTCTTCTCACCGCCGACAACTTCCTCAATTTCTTCTGTTTCGGCAATATCCTCAGCAGTCAAAGTGAGTTCTTCTTTGCCAAAGTCGCGCACGATTGTTAAATGCCGCAAAATTTCCGGTGCATGCATAATATCTTTTTCAATCTCGCGCAAATTCTCGGGTTCAAGCTCAAAATTGAGAGTAATGTAGGTTGCAAACTGCTGCTTCTTTATTGGATAGGCAAGTTTGCGTCTGCCCCAACTCTCTTCCTTAAGCACTTTTCCTTTGGCATCGGCAATATAGCCGTTCACCTTGCCGGACACCTTGTTGATGTCTCCCTCTGGAACATCATCAGAAATCAAATACGTAAGCTCGTATTGTCGCATAAATCTCCTTGTTTCTATCGCTTTCTTGGCACCCTTGATCCCATGAGATGGGAGGGTTCCCCTAAGGGGAAAAAGCTGTGTTGTTAAGAACAGATGTTCGCCATGAACTTCCTAGGATCCCGTCCGATCCCTCCACTCGAAAGTTCATGGCGCCTTATCCGTTCTCGATAAGCATGCTCATACTAGCAAGTTTGATCGTGTTTGTCAATGCTTTAGCGGAGATATTTTATGTAACAAAATTTTCATGGTGAGCGAGGATTTTTTTCATTTCAATGTCAATATCGCCGCCATCGATCAGCGATTTGGCAGCTGCGAGATAGGGAAATTGCTCGGCAATCATTTTCTTCGGCATCTTCTTATGTACGGCCGAATAAATCGAGCTTACATTTGTAATGCATTCGGAAACGCCTTCGGTAACCTTCTTTCTTGATTCCTCAAGGCTAAATTTCTTGCCCATGAAGTGCCCGAGGGCGAAGTTGCGGCTTGAGTCAGATTCGCAGAGCTTAAGGTCAGCTTCGATGATGCGAAAAACCTTGGATCCGATGCGATGGATTTCCTTTGATGCACCCAATTCTCGCGCCAGCAGTTTAGCTTCCTGTCCGATGGCAGAAAAAGTAATTGCAATCGTGGAGACCGGTGGTTTACGATGCATCATACGCTCGAAATAGCCGTATACAAAACCCTGTTCGAATGAAGCGATCGTGCGTAGCGCATTGTGAATGTTGACGCCAAAAACATCGCTTGAGCAGGTCGGCCAGATATTTGAACCAGAGAAAAGTTTTGCGAAATCATATGCTACAGATTTGTTTCTTGGGTGATGGACGACGATCATGCCAGCAGGAGCCTTGTCGGCGAGATCTTTGGCAAATCCAGCTCCGGTGAATTGGATAACCCGCGCCTTTGGATATACTTTACGCGCGACGTCGGTAGGGGTGGTGAGATCGGGAAGCATGCCTTTTTGAATCAAAACTAACGTGGAATGGTTGGAATAATTTAGCCGCTCAAGCGTACCGGCAATCCCGCTCATCGAGCTTGAAATAATCACAAAATCATAATTTTTCGAGTTCAGCTTAGGCTCAAGCGATAATTTCAGATTTTTTGGGAATTTGTGGTTGGCAAGGAAGGGATAGCGATCACTTTTTCCGATTTTTTGCCAATGTTTGATCAAATTTTTGTCAATATCCCAAAGCGTAATATCGTGCCTGTTGCGTGCAAGTACAAGTGCAAGTGCTGTACCGAATCCTCCCGCCCCCATAATGGCAATTTTTTTCATGAGTTTATAATACTTGTTAATTATTGCTGTGTAAACGCGAGCTGAAACACGAGACCCCAGCCGGGGATGGCTGGGGCTCGAATCTTGAAGCGTAGAGCGGGGATGCCCTAAGCGCTGAGTAATGCTACTATGTCCAGTTCGTCGGTGTCGACGAAGATCTCTGCCTCGCTGACTTCGGAGGGTTCGGGGACGAAACCAAGCTTGTCGCCAAGCTCGGCGTAATACTTCATGTCAGCCAGCCTGACTTTGGCTCCTCTTGAGGCGTGTTCGGCAGCGCCCTCGAGGTCGTACGCATCCATAATGGTCTCCACCACGCAGGCAGGAACCCTAGGATTACCATCTTCGTCGTACCCGAAATGCCAGTTGACTCCACTCTTGATCTGCTCCCCCTCTTTGTGCGGTAGCTTCACCGGGCCGCAGCACACGAGTCTGAAGTCCATTTCGGGATGTTCCTTGAGAATCCTGCGGTCGAAGTTGGCCGGGGTAGCCGTATCGATGAATACGGTGCCAGGCTTGTAGTTCAGGCAGTTCTCAAGGGTGATGATGGGCTTGTCGGAGTTGGTGACGAGTATGACGATGTCGGCATCGAACCCGTCTCGGGGATCGGTAGAGATGCGGGTGGTTTTGGCAAAACCACGTAGCTTCTCTTCGTTGCGGCCTATGGCAGTCACCTGCGCGCAGACCGATTCCAGGTAGGTCGTTGTGATCCGGCCGATAAAGCCGGAGGCGCCATAAATGGCAGCCTTAGCCATGTTCAGAGGCACCCTGGTTTTTTGCCCGGCGGCGCGTACTGTAGTGACAGAGGTGTATGCCGCGCCGTTCTCAATGGTACTGCCCAGGTTGCGTTTGTTGGTCCATGC